>Ga0209337_1002928_pt1 | contig 12124 bp, 20 predicted proteins | sample LinPmetageLP53_FD_184044 | JGI IMG/M metagenome (GOLD analysis project Ga0209337, IMG submission 184044) | Marine viral communities from the Pacific Ocean - LP-53 (SPAdes) (version 2) | ecosystem: Environmental > Aquatic > Marine > Oceanic | place: Pacific Ocean | collected 2010-02-08 | reverse complement strand
ATTACTGGGTCTTTTATTCGGAGGTGTAGATACTAATGTTAACTCAAGTTAAAGTCAGTAAAATGCAAGGTAAATTAGAGGAACTCGAAGCGATATCTACGAACACTCGCACTAATCCTTTCTGTGCGGAGATGAAGGATGTTCCTAAACCTAACTGGATTTGCGGGGTATGTTACAGTTGGAAAACTCTCGATATTGGAGTGTACCCTAGTCTCGAACCTGCATTGCAGCACAACAGCGACTTACTAAGTGCCGCACCACTACAGCCAGAGCAGTTACTTAAGTTATTTAAAAAGAAAACTAAGTGTGTAAGGTTCTCCGCTCACGGTGACTTGATAAACGAGATACACTTAGATAATCTTATGAAGATTGCCGAGGCATACCCTGATATCTTCTTTGCTTTGTGGAGCAAGCGAGTTACAATAGTGCGGCCATACTTCAAGGCTCACAAGATACCCGCTAACTTACAGTTAGTCTGGAGCAATCCCGTAGTCAATAAGGTAGTAGACATTCCGCCAGCACCATTCCATCGAGTATTTAATAACGTATCGCATAAGGGTTATAAAGAAAATTGCACCGGGCAAAAATGCAAAGATTGTTTATTGTGTTACACCAACAGTGGTGTCACAACGATTGTCGAGAAGGTAAAGTAACTACCTTAGTAGGCAAAGAGGGCGCGTCACTTTGACGCTATACTATTAATCTCTATTAGGAGAAAATAAAATGACAAGTACAATTACACCTATCAGACTAACCAATGGCTGGTTGAGTACACCGGACCCACTCCTCGATGCGGACTACGGCGATGCGGCGGGGAAGATAATGCCACATGCGGTATACTCTAACGGGGAGGTGGTGCCTAATAAGGTAGCCCACTACCACCCTGACGGTAGCTATGTCGGTATGACTTCATCTAGGTATGAGACGGTGCAGCATTATGAGACAGCGGACGCTGTTCGTAAGTGTATCTACTTATCTGGACTCGATACACGGGGAGTTCATCACCACACGCAGGTCTCTGCGAACCATGCTCAAATGTGTTACACCGTGAGACTACCTGCCGTGGAGACTGAGGCACCGGGAGGTGACAAGGTGTGCCTCACCTTCGGTGCGAGGAACTCCTTTGATGGGTCTACAAAGTTGGAACTGTATAGCGCAGGTCACTTAGCTTTCTGTCTTAACGGTCAGGTGTGGCTCAAGAATCCTATCGGTGTGTATGCTGCCAAGCATAACGCCCTACTAGATATCGACGCAGGTATTCGCCAAGTTAATCGTGCAGTAGATGTAATGCGCGACGAGGTAGACCTGTGGCATCGGATGGCCGACAGGAAAGTAACTTTCGCTGATGCTAAGGATATCTTTCTGGCGTTGGCTGATGTCACTGACCCAGAGATTCGTGTTGCGCTACACCGAGGATACGACTACCTAAATGATAAGTGTATTCGTAATCAAAATTACTCTTATCTTAAGAAGGTATTCGCAGAGAAGTACGAGCCGCACATGGGGTCAACTCAGTGGGCAGTGTACAATGCCTTGACTGACTGGAGTACGCACATGCCACGGCGTGCCAACTCAAACGTGGTTAAGATAGACAAGCTGCGTAACCAGAAAGTCGTGCAGGTATGTACTCAACACATGAACTTAGCAGCATGAGGGGAGTGATAAACTGTGAAGACTGCGGTCGTAAAAAGGTAGACTGCTATGAGGAGTTTGAGGTAAGCGGGGCACTGGTACGGTGGTACTGGTGCGCCGCCTGCTATCTTGATAGAATGAAGCTGTTGAAAACAATAAAGAGGAGAGTTGCAAATGAACAACGAAACTAAAGTCCTAGCGTTCTTGATTGCCGACATTCAGTGTCTGCATAAGAAAATGGAAGTGCTCCGAGAAGTTGGGATGAGCAACCATGAGGACGACATAAAGACTAACGACCTTTACTGGTATTCCCAGCTTCTAGACTTACAGTTCATGGCAACGGACGCTGTTCGTAATGCTCGAATGGAAATATCAAAGAGTGAACTAACTAAGTTGGACAAAGCGCTGGGCACAGGGAGCTAGCGGTGAGGTGCAAGGCGTGTAACAACAAGCTAACGACGATACACTGGGACGCTGAGAAGCAGGAGCATGAGGCGTACTGCTATGAGTGCCGCACTAGCATTGGTATGGCACCAAACAAATCAGAGTTAAGTGACGAGGGGTTCTACCCCTTGGGAGATGAGTTCGATGAGCTTGATTAACCTTGAGGAATACTCGACTCACTTTCCCTCTGAGATAGGTGACAGCGTGAGGATTAACCACTGTAAAGGAGGCAGCACTAAGCGTAAGTTCTATCTTACGCGAAAGGATAACGGGGTAGTAGGATACTGCCATCACTGTGGAGGTACAGGCTTTTACTCTGGGCAGCAAACGGCATTCGAGCCGCAAGCACCTACCAAAACTCGGAAGTCTAAGAAGAAAGTCTGGACACCCAGTGAGTGGGAGGATTATCAGTCCGTACCATTCCAAAAACTTTCAAAAGAGATTAGAGTTTGGTGGTTTAAGGCAGGGTTAAATGTCAGTGAATACAATAGTATAGGGGCTAGAGTAAAGGACTCCTCTAGCTTATCCTTACCCCTATACTCTGAAGAGAATCGGCAGCGCAGCGGTGTGTCCGGTGTCGCTACCCGTACCTTCAAGGAGGGCTACCCTAAGTGGATGTTGTCAGGTAGGAAGACAGTGTTTCCCTTTACACAGAGTGACAACCCAGCAAAGCTACTTGTGATAACGGAGGACTATCTCAGTGCGCTAAGGTGTAGCCGGTTCGGCTACGCCCTACCCATTATGGGTACAAACCTATCCAACCAAAACTATATAGACATTCACTGTGATTTGCCGTGGAGAACTGGTCGGGTAGTGGTGTGGCTAGACAACGATAGTCTAACTGTAATTGATAAAGCTAAGGAGATACAAAAGAAACTTGTTAATACTCAAAAGTGTGGTATAATATTATTGACGCGGGAAGCGAAGCACTACGTCAACGAAAAAGATTTAAGAGAGGTATTAAATATATGAACACAGATATACTAAAAGTATTTAGTAAGAGGCAGAACTACAAGAGGTTTCTATCTCAAGTACCCGAGCAAAGGTTGCCGGAACAAATGCAATTTATCTTTCGACACATCCCCGAATACTTCGAGGACTTAGAGAAGGAGGAGATAGATTGGAATGATTTCCAATCGTTCGTAAACATGCGTAACCCTAACCTATCGGAAGAAGAATCCCTAGAGTTTAATACGATGTGCGAGACTATGGTCGCTTTCAAAGGGGATGAGAAGCCGGGGCTTATGCGGATGCTGAACGACAGGATGTGGGCACTAGAGTTATCAGAGGCTGCACACCACGTAGGCATGGGCGAGGAGGAATCTTCAACCGTAGAACAGATGTTCCGCGAGTGGCAGAATGAGAGGAGCAGGAGTGGGGGTGACGATGGCTTGTCGTTTGTTGACACATCAGTACCAGACTTACTTAATGGTGCGCAAGAGTATGTCAAGTATGAATGGCCTATCCCAGAACTCAACACCATGCTTGGCCCCATCTCAAAGGGAGACTTCCTTATTATTGCTGGTCGGCCCGACTCAGGTAAAACAACCATCTTATCTAACGCGGTGTTACACTTTGCATCTCAACTACTGGACGATGAATGTATCCTGTGGTGCAACAACGAAGAAGGTGCAGACAGGGTAAAGACTCGGCAACTTCAAGCAGCTTTGGGATGGACTAACGCTGAACTACTCAAGGACAAAGAAGCTACTCGCATCGCAGCATTGAAGACTGGCTACGGTAAGGTAAGATTCATGGATGATTCAAGCATGAGCATACATGATATAGAGTCACACATAGAAGCGTGTAAGCCTAGCATAATAATCATAGACCAAATTTGGAAAGTTGCAGGCTTTGAGAAAGAAAGTCAGAACATCGCCGAGAGATACGGAAAGCTCGCACAGTATGTGAGAGGGTTAGCGAAGAAACACGGGCCAGTCATTGGAGCTAGTCAACTGGATGCGACAGCGGAGAACGTCAAGTACCCAACGATGGGTAGCTTATACAACAGTAAGACATCTGTTCAAGGTGAGTCGGACGCTATCGTAACCATTGGGCACGTTGCGGGAGAGGAGGACATACGATACCTTCGCGCCCCGAAGAACAAACTACGGGGGGCGCACCCAAAAATGAGGAATGTCGGGTGTGCTGTTCGACTAGACAAGGAGAGGGCTAGGCTAGTGTCACTTAACCGTGGCTCGCGAACATATGAGGAAGTAAAATGAATCTTAACAGGTATACGGTGTTGGATTTGGAGACAACAATCAAAGCACCAATCCCACACTTTGGTGCCGCACCTTTGTGGCCGTCGAATAAGGTAGTCTTACTTGGGTATAAGCATGAGGGTAGTTCAGAGATAAAAACTATCGGTCGTGAGCATGACGCAAAGTTCATTCGAGAGGTATCTAGTGAACATCGTATGTTAGTAGGACATAACATCCCTTTCGACTTGCTGTACTTAATGCGGCGTGGGCTACACCTAGCCAACCACACGCTTTGGGACACCCAAAAATTCTTTTACATACAACGCGGTCGCTCACCCTATAGTACCTCTCTGGAAGAGGTGGCACATTTCTATGGCGTGCCTTTCAAAAAAGATGTAGAGATAAAGGAAAGGTTTAAAGTTGGTATAGGTTCGGACGAGATTGATGAGGAGTTGCTGCGGGAATATCTTATCGACGATGTAGAGACAACTGAGAAAATATTCTTGAAACAAAAGGAATTTTGCCAAGGACAATGTAAATACTTCGAGCGATACATGACAGCTATGATGAACTCACTAATCCCAACAACCCAAATGACTTTCAACGGAATCTATTTTAATAGCGCCAGTGCAAAGGCCGAGATGAAGGAAAAGGAATCGCAGTTAGACTCATTAACGACTGAGTTTATACAGCGGTGGACAAGAGACCTTCCGGTAAAAGAGTTTAATGCTAGCTCACCTGTGCAAATCGGGCGTCGTTTGTGGGGGTCAGACCTAGTTGGAGAGTTAAGCGAGACTGTAACGGAAGTACTGGATGAGGTTTATAAAAGCGGGGCGCGAAAGGGGCAGAACAAGACGCGACAAACAGCTAAAAAATATTTTGTCAAGGGCTTAGTGTCGGAGAGCACTATAAAAATCTTTCAGAAGAACAAGTGGAAGACGGACGGTAGCGCACAGACTATCAAGCGACTCAAAAAACACGATGCTGGGGAGGTAGCTGAATCTTTTGTAGCAGACCTTGAAAGCCTGCGGCACTTGACAAAAGAGATTAGTACTTATTATAAACCGTATATAAATTATTCAATCAGTGATATACTCCACCCATCGTTCAACCATTGCGTAACAGCAACTGGGCGTTTGTCAAGCAGTAAACCAAACTTTCAAAACATCAACGGAAAGAAGGACTTATGAGCATACAAGATTTTTTCCAAGCCAGACCAAACGAGACTACCTTTGCGGAGTTTGATTATGCACAATTAGAGATTCGTGTACTGGCTTTAGCCTCGAACGACAAGCAGTTGGTCGAGGATATTAATAGCGGGGTAGATATGCATACCTACTTTGCGTCAAAGATATTTGACAAACCCGAAGGTGTTATAACACCGACTGAACGACGCCAAGCAAAAGCATTTTCGTTTGAGCTGCAATATGGTGCGTCAGCCAAAGGTATCGCTAATAATTGGGGTGTATCTACAGCTCTCACAGAGACCTTTATAGACGAGTACTACACAAGGTACTCCGGGGTTAGGAAGTACCACGAAGAGGGCTTAGAGGAGGTGTCAGCTACCTTATCAGAAGAGGGTGATATAGACCCAGAGAAAAGACTAGCGGTGCCACGGTTCTATATCCCCAGTCTATGGCGAAACCCTATGGGTATGCCACTAACAGAGTATCGAGTCCTAGGCAACCTGAGTTACAATGGAGAGGGTGCTAGACCACCACCAACAAAGGTTAAGAACTACCCGATTCAGGGGGCAGCGTCTGATATTGTAGCTATAATGCTAGTGCGTTTGTTCGATTACCTTAACCACGGTTACGAGCATGCGTGGCTTCTAAATACAGTACATGATTCAGTCATGTGTGAGGTTTCTTTGGACCATAAGGACAGAGTAATCGGGGAAATTAAGGAGGTGTTAGAATCAGTTCCCGAAGTACTCAAAGATATGTTTGATATTGTGTGCCCAATACAGTTCCCGGTGGACTTCTCAGTTGGTAACACTTTCTCGGAAGTAAAAAATAGTGCTTGACTAGGTATAGTATTACTGCTATAATTTTAATTGTATTATATAATTATATATAGAAGGATATAAATTATGAGTGAATCAATTCAAGGCATTGTCGCAAATGTTTCTCGAAAGAATGGCCGAGGTGCTATCCAGTTTGAGTCAAGTGACATCTGGTATGGGGCTTTCAACGCCTCTCAGGTTGGTAATGCTACGACTGGGGATAGCGTCGGGTTTACTTTCAAGGTAGCGGATAAGGGTGGTCGAACTTTTCACAATATTGTAGGGTCAGTGGCACCACTTGATGAGCAGACTAGACTCAACTGGTCAACTAAGACTGACGATGCACAAGAGGGTGGACAATCGTTACAAAACGTGTCGTCTATTCAGTCTAGTACTGCACCACGTTCTCAAGCACTGAAGCCTGTTGAACTTGACCGTAATCGTTCTATCATCCGGCAGAACTCATTAGGTAATGCGGTCAACTGTCTTGTCGGACTTGGCAAGCCCTTTGATAAGCACGATGTGCTTGACTTAGCTGCTTACTTCGAGGCATACAGTTCTGGTGACCTCGATAAAAAATCTTTAGACCCGGAAGCAACGCCAACTGACTGGCAAACGGCAGCACAAGATATGTCAGAGGCTGGCTAAGAGAGTGAAGGTAACAGCGCTTTTCGACGGAGATATCTTAGCCTATCGGGCTGGCTTCGCTGCGGAAAAAAGCTTTTACTTTGATAAGAGGAAGCCCCCCGAGGATGGGGGGCAGACTTGGACGTACAAAAAAGAGGTGGTTGTCCACGTACCTGAAGAGTATATTGATAAGGGGCGAGACTTAGAGCCTATCGAGAATGCATACTACAATGTTAAGAGCCTTATCAACAACTCCCTTGCTGCGATTGAGTCTCATTATGGTACGGAAGACATAACTTACGAAACTTTTGTCACGGGAAACCATAAGAGACCTAACTTCAGGGTGTCTGTTGATGCCGAGTATAAGGCAAACCGAAAGGATTCTGTGCGGCCTACCCACTTGGCAAAGTTGTTGGAATATATAATTATAAACCATAACGGATACTCTTCAGAGGGCTGCGAAGCAGATGATTTCTTCGGACACGCAAGCATCACAGCTAGGAGTAAGGGAAGAACTCCAGTAGTCATTACGATAGACAAAGACTTGAAACAAATAGCAGGTCACCACTATCATCCAGTAAAGGATACCTTCTTCACTATCTCAGAGAATGAAGCTGACTTAATGTTCTGGAGGCAGATGTTGCAGGGTGATGATGCAGATAACATTCCCGGCATTCGTGGGATAGGGGACAAAAAATCTAAGAGGTATTTACCAGATGGTACAACGAACGAGAAGGCACAAGAAGTCGTTATCCCATACTATCAAAGGGACTTCGGAGACGGTTGGAAGGCGAGGTACAACAGAAACGCCTCGCTCTTATGGATTTGGAAAAAAATCCCAGACAAATGCCCGTACAAAATATAAAAGAAAAAACAAAATGTCTTTTGCTCCGTATCAGAATAGATACGAGTACAATATTGCGAAGGATATGGAGGCGCGGGACATCCTGTTTGAGTATGAGCCTAGAAAAATTGACTACCTTTACCCAATACGTGGTGGAATCTGCTCGTCCTGTCTTAGCTCTTCTGTGTCTAAGCGTGTTAATTACTTACCTGATTTCTGGTTACCGGAACAAGAACTCTGGGTCGAAGCAAAAGGATTGTGGACAGGGGCAGGAAGAACAAAAACCATAGCTATCTTAGAAACGTCTGGAGTTATTCGAACGGAAAACTATCGCATGCTTTTTCAACGAGATAATTGGCTAACCAAAGCACATAAGCACACATATCTTGGCTGGTGTAAGCTGCACAGTATAACCGCAGAAGTAGGGACGGAGGTTCCACAATCATGGATAAGCTAACTGCTTTGACCACGCATGGCCCGAAGTACTACACAAACTTTGCTATCCAACCAGCAGAGTTTTCTATTAAGAATAGAATTCCTTTTGCAGAAGGTTGTGTAATCAAGTATGTTTGTAGATGGCGAGAGAAAGGGGGTATAGAAGACCTTCGGAAAGCGAAGCACTACATTGATATGTTAATTGTTGAGGAAAATAGTAATGAATGTTGACCAACTCTCTAAGTTTGACATTGATTTGCAGTATGGGCAAATAAGAGAAGAACGAATACGGGACATGTTTGAAAATAAAACAATCGAAGTAAAGAGCGAGCGGTCTTGGTGGGAGCGGACTGGAAACATTGCCGTTGAGTACGAGTATAATGGTAAACCTTCAGGTATAGCCAAGACAGAGAGTGACTACTGGTTTCACACCTTAGAAAAGAAAGAGGGTGAATTCTGTAGCCTTGTTTTCCCAGTACCTGTCTTAAAAAGATTAGTTGACAAGTACAAAGCAACGAAGACTAAACAAATTGGAGACGGTGGTAAATCCAAGTGTGTCCTCCTACCTCTAAGAGAATTGTTTTTGGAATAACCTTATGAAGCACGCAATGATACCCGACACTCAGATATTCCCCGGCTCTAAGCTTGACCACCTACAAGCGGCAGGAAAATATCTCAGAAAACATAAGCCCGATAAAATAATTATCATTGGGGATTGGTGGGATATGCGAAGTCTCTCCAGCTATGACAAACCCGGAGACGCTGGTTGGGAAGACAAGAATGTACAAGAGGACTATGACTGGGGTTGGGACGCAATGCGGAAATTTCTAAAGACTATCCGCTCTTCTCGGTACGACCCAGAGATTCATTTTGCCGTGGGTAACCACGAAGCTCGCATCATCAGGTCAGCAGAGAGTGGTGACATGCGAATGATGAGTTCCTTTCTTAACATAGACGAACAAATACTTCAACCCCTTCGGGAGTTGGATGTTACTACCCATGAATTCTTAAAAATCTTTATACTGGATGGAGTATGTTACTCTCACTACTTTGTGAACCCGACCAGCTTGTTTTCTAACCCCATTGGTGGTACGGTAGAGACTAAGCTAAAGAACCTTGGGCATAGCTTTACTATGGGTCACCAACAGGCCAAGCAAGTAGGGGAAATCTTTACTTGCACTGGAGAAAGAAGGCGCGGCCTAGTGTGTGGTAGGTTTTATCAAGACTACCATGAGTATCTAGGACCACAGAAAAATGCACAGAGTTGGTCAGGTATACTGTTGAAGCATGAAGTTTCAAAAGGGGATTACGATTTGATGGAGGTGAGTATGGCGTATCTTCTACGAGAGTACACATGACTCCGCTGAACGACGAACTCCTTGAGTATGTCTCTGAAAGATATGACCCTGAGTTGGTAGTCGAAGTGTTGGGACTATCTACCAAAGATATTCTTATAGCTTTCTATGATACTTTTATTGAGCAGAGAAATAAATTCGATGACGAACAATATGAAAACTCGCAAGCAACTGAGGAGGTATAATCCGTATGCAAGAGCAGTCCGAACCCCAAAGTACAGGCAGAGGGTCGAAGTCAATAAGAAAAAAGAATACGACCGCACCAAAGAAAAAAACAGGTTGCAGCGGCGGGAGGAAGAGTACGATTTTTCTAGCGACTACGATTATTGAGGGTGCTAACAACGTCTGCACCCGCCTTGGAAGAGAGCTTGACGAAAATAATTTCAGAAACACATACGAGAAGTTAAACAAACTATACGAGGAATTAAATTAATGCCGCAGTCAGAACCTTTTCGCAATTCTTTAGGAGAAAATGTTTTTCGTCACAAGTACGCACAAGGGCCAGAAGATAGCTGGAGAAATTTAGCTATTCGCTGTGTTAATGACGTATGTGGCACCATGAGTGGGACACAACACCCGCTACTTAGCTCTGATGAGCGGTCGCAGCTTGTAGAGTATATCGCTACAATGAAATTTATTCCGGGTGGTCGCTACTTGTATTATGCAGGACGCCCCAAACACGCGTGGAATAATTGCTATCTACTCAAGGCGGAAGAGGACACCCGTGAAGAGTGGGGAGAACTTAAAAAAAGGGCAAGCAATTGTCTTATGTTGGGTGGTGGTATAGGAATAGACTACTCCATTTTGAGACCCGAAGGTCGAGTGCTGGCGTCTACCGGCGGTGTTGCTAGTGGCCCACTACCCTTAATGGAGATAGTTAATGCCATAGGTAGGGGAGTTATGCAAGGGGGCAGCAGGCGTTCAGCCATCTACGCATCTCTTGACAGAGAACATGGAGATGTAGATAAGTTCTTACATCTCAAAGATTGGCACAACACTATGGTCCATGAACCTTCCGGCTTAACCTTAGCTAAGGTAAAAGAAAGTAACTTTAACTTTCCTGCAACGCTCGACCAAACAAACATCTCTGTAAATTATAGTGATAGCTGGTTGAATCTTGGAGAGGATAAGTGGAAAGATAGAATCTTTTTGAAAAATGTAGCACAGGCTATGACTACAGGAGAACCCGGATTCAGTTTTAATTTTGGGGATAAAGCGAAGGAGACTCTGCGGAACGCTTGCACAGAGGTGACTAGCGAGGATGACTCAGACGTATGTAATCTGGGTAGTATAAATCTAGGTAACATAGAAACCCTAGAAGAGTTCAAGGATATCGTAAGCCTTGCCTCAAAGTTCTTAGTATGTGGTACAATAAGAGCAGACCTGCCTTATGAGAAAGTCTATGAGGTACGAGAAAAGAACAGACGATTAGGTCTTGGGTTAATGGGGTTACATGAGTGGTTGTTGAAGCGTAATAACAAATACGTTGTTACCCCGGAGCTTCGTAAATGGTTAGAGGTATACAAAAATGAGTCTGAAGCATCAGCAAACGAGCATTGTAATAGACTGTATTTATCAAAGCCTGTCGCGTATAGAGCGATTGCACCTACAGGAACAATTGGAATACTCGCCGGAACTACGACAGGCATTGAGCCAGTATATGCTGTTGCTTATAAGAGGCGATATCTCACAGACGGTACTAGATGGAAGTATGAGTTCTGTGTTGACGGCACTGCCCAAGCACTCATTGAAACCTTGGGCGTCAAGCCTTCCAGTATTGACACGGCTCACGATTTATCTGCTAATGCAGAACAAAGAATCAGCTTTCAAGCAGACGTTCAAGACTACGTGGACCAAAGCATCTCATCAACCATCAACCTCCCGAATGGGAAAGACTTATCCCCAGAAGATTTGCACAAGTTTGCAAAAACCCTTGCAACATATGCTCCAAGACTCCGAGGATTCACCTGCTACCCAGACGGGAGTCGTGGAGGGCAACCAATCTCCGTTGTCCCTTATGATGAGGCTATTAAACATAAAGGGGTCGTATACGAAGAGAATGACCCTTGCGGCGGGGGCGTCTGCGGAGTATAATGATGGTTAAGGAGCCGTTTACGAGGTTAACTGCAACAGAAGCACTAGACTGGCTGCTTAAAAACACGGCTGTTATCGAACAAGAGTCTTCAGTAGATTTCGTTTCAGATATTGACAAAGACTTCTTTGAATGTATGACAATTTTTCAAGATGGTTTGCCTACAGTAGATGTAGAAGATTTAGTAGAAACACTAGTAGCTGCTTGTAGTTACTATGACATGATGTTAGGAGAAAGTTAATATGCGTAACGCAGAATTGGTAGAAGAACTTTTAGAAAGCTTACAATCTTCTTTGGTTGAGGCAAAGAGACTTCGGGAGGAGAATATAAAACTAGCTAGTGACTTAGCAGAACTTCGGAAACTGTCTCTGGTCTCCACCGACGAACGCGAAGAGGAGTTAGCACGACGCTGGGCACTAGATAATATTTCTTAGCTACAAAAAAAAGACCCCCATAAAAGGGGGCCAATGAGAGGTTCAGTATTGG
>Ga0209337_1002927_pt1 | contig 12125 bp, 12 predicted proteins | sample LinPmetageLP53_FD_184044 | JGI IMG/M metagenome (GOLD analysis project Ga0209337, IMG submission 184044) | Marine viral communities from the Pacific Ocean - LP-53 (SPAdes) (version 2) | ecosystem: Environmental > Aquatic > Marine > Oceanic | place: Pacific Ocean | collected 2010-02-08 | reverse complement strand
ACAATTCCAAATTCACTAGTTTCTCCTCAAGAAGTAATAACTCAAGATTTTCAAGTAGTAGAATATGAACAATACCCACCAGCTGTTGTTACATCACCAAAAACTATACCCAATTCCAATTTTACTCTTAACGTACCTAGTTTAATAACTTCATCTGAAGCTATATACGCAGAAAATCCTTTTCAAATAGATGAGTATAAACGTAGAATGGATATTGCTATTTTAAATACTACTTGTTTTTCACTTATGGATTATGTAAATACAGCATCAGTATCAGCTGGAACTGGATCCTTTTTTACAGATGCTTCTTTAACAAATTATGTTGTTAATAATGATGGAGAAAACAGACCAACAGAAGTACAATTAACCGTAGATTATTCTAAGTTTAGAAAACCTACAGAAAATGTAACAGGTGCTAATGGTTGGGTTATAATGACTAATAATAAAGGAATTAACTTACATAGTTTTAAGGGGGGTTATGATGATCTTCAATCGGCTTATGAAAATGCACCTTCTACAACTGATGGAGAATCACAACCTTTAAATATACCTTGGGATCCTTCATTTATGTGGGATAAACTACTTGTTAATCCTAATCCAAGAACATTATTAAAACCAATTCCTTCAGGAAGTATTTTGTCAGCTACTTTAAGAAAAAGACAAGAAGATGATACTAAAGTAGTATTACAAGTAAATCAACCTTCAGGTTCATTAGGAGTTCAAACTGTATCAGGTGATGGTTATTTAATACCTGATGATTTAACACCTATACAACAAAGAAATATACAAAAATTAATAAACAAATTAAAATCTGAAAATGTATTTACTCAAGATAGTCCACCAACCCAAGGTGTTTAATATAACTTGGATTAGAAATAAAAAATACATATATTTATAATAAAATACTAATAAACAATGGGATATTTAAATAATCAAGTAGTAACAGTAGATGCTATTCTAACAAAAAAAGGAAGAGAATTATTGGCTCAAGGAGGTAATGCTTTTTCAATTACACAATTTTCACTAGCTGATGATGAAGTAGATTATTCTCTTTATAATCCAACACATCCTTCAGGATCTGCTTATTATGGAGAAGCAATTGAAAATATGCCAGTATTAGAAGCATTTCCTAATGAATTACAAGTAATGAAGTATAAATTAGTTACTTTACCTAGATCAACAGCTGTAATGCCTACTATAGCACTTGCTACTGGTGTTATTCAGTTAGAAACAGGTCAATCAGTTACAATAGCACCTGATACATCAACATTTGCAGGAACAAATCCTGAATCTGAAGGTTATACTGTAACTTTTTCTAATATTACTTATGCTAACATAATTGGTGGAGGAGCAAATGCATCAGATGAATTAAATCAAATGACAACTTTAGGAACTAATGTTTCTAAAACAGTAACAGGAACTAATTTTACATTAAGTGGAACATCTATTAATATATTTGGAAGTCAAAGTGTATTATATGCTACATTAACTATTGTAGGTAGAGGTACAGGAGCTAGATTACAAGTACCATTTGAGTTAAGAAAGTCTCAAGGAATGCAATAAATTCTAAAATAAAAAATAAAAAAAAACAATATGGCTAACGGAGCTTTTACAACATTTAATACAGGTGATATAATTAACAGTATAGATTCTCAAACAGGAACTGTATGGAGTAATAATGCACCTAGACTAACAGAACTTTACACATCATCAGTTCAAAATGCCCAAAATTCAGGACAATTTTATGTTCATACTTATCAAACAGCATCCTCAAACGCATCAGCAGCAGTTCAATTTGATATAGCTTATGCTGATGAAAATGGAGCAGGTAGTTTACTCTATAATGCTTTAGTTCCTAGTAAATCACCATCTTCTACTATATATGGACAATATCAAAATATAGCTTTAGGAGATGATACAGATCCATTTATCTTTGGTAATTTTACAGGATCAAATTTTTATGCAATTTCAGTTGAAAGATCTAGATATAAAGAATCTTTATCATTAGGTACAATGGCCTTATCCTTAAGAAGTGGAAGTGGAGCAAATTCAGAAATAACTTTAACTGATAATAGTAAAATTAGTGGGGGTAATGTATTTGGAAATGCTGGAAGAGTTTATCAAGTAGTATCTGGATCTGAAGGAGTAGTTTATACAGGAACTAATTCTGATGGTTGGACATCTACTAAGGGTTCATATGGTTTATATTTACCTGATGTAGGAATAATTTTATTAAATGCAGCAGCTTTAGATTTAGCTAAAGGAAGTGGAGGTATTGCTTTAGGTACAAAACAAAATGTAAACCAAAATGATGCTAATATGAGTAGATTATTTACAACAATATCTGCTAGTATAGTTGCAACAACAGCTTTAGCTCCTGGAGGATCTAAATTTAGATTAAATTCTCAAGAAACAATAGCATCTGATTTTTACTTTGTAAGAGCACAGAATTCAGGATTTAATTATTCTTCAAATCCATCATTTATTTCAGGATCATCAGGAGCATTATTATGGCCTACTATGCAAAATAATCCTCAAACTTTTATAACATCAGTTGGTTTATATAATGATTCAAATGAATTATGTGCTATAGCAAAATTAAGCAGACCATTAGTTAAAGACTTTACAAAAGAACTACTCGTTAGAGTTAAATTAGATTACTAAAATGTATGTCAGCGTACAAACAATTTACAACAAAGGATATTGTAATAACTCCTTTTTCAGCTAATAAAGGATTTAGATTTAAGGGAAATAAATTAACAGCTTCTAATGTAGGAGTTGAAGTTTATTTTGGTACACAACCTCCTATTGATAAATTAATATTTGAAACTACTAAAGTTGATCCATGGGCTTCTAATTTAGGTACAACTGTATCAGGTTCACAAAATTTTACTGGATTTGTAAATAAACAAAATACTAATTCAGTTTATTCTAGTGCAATACAACTTTATTATTCTAATTATTTTGAAAGTCCTTCAGGTAGTCAAGTTCCTACCTCAAGTTTATTATATGGTTTAGAAGGTGAAAGAAATAATACTTTTTCAGATAACAATCAAAATATAGAAATAGGTCTTAGTGGATCTAATAATATACCTATTGGAGCTATACAAAGTCCTCAATATGATAATTATTTATCAAGCACAGTATATAAAGATGTAAATAGTAATTCTGGCCCTCAAATGAGAACAGCTTTATTAGGAGAAACTTTACTTCCTAATGCTAATTATTTAAATGTAATTTCAATTCCTTCAAAATTATGGGGTAAAAATATAGAACCCCAAAGCTTCAGTCTAGATTATAACCCTACAGGTACTGGAACAGGAAATAGTGATTTTAAAATTTGGGATGATGGAGATGGTAACTTACGATATAGTTACCCATTTCAAAGTATAATAAATGATTATATAGGTAATATTTGTTATTCTCATGGAATGGCTATTATGACTCCTATAAGTGAATCAAATCAAGTAGGGGGTGTTTTAGCAACACCAAATAATTTAGGTTGGTTAGTATTAGAAGGTCAAAATGGTTATAGTGGAACAAATAATCTCCAATATCTTACTATAGGATGGTCATCATCAGTTATATTATATGAACATCAATATAAATGTGTTGTAAGAGAAAATGAATTTGGTTATTCATTAAATCCATCTGTATTATCAGGTAGTCAATCTCAACAAGTATTACCTGGAACTAATAATGTTTATAAAGATTTTGCAACTGGATCCTATTTTAGCCCTTATATAACAACTGTTGGTTTATATGATGATGATCAAAATTTATTAGCTATAGGAAAACTATCAGTCCCAACAAAGGTACCTATGAATGCTGACTTAGAAATTCAAGTAGCATTTGATTCTATATAATGAATTGGACCTATAATAAAAAAGAAATAACAGACATAGGTCAGTTAAAAAAACAAGTTATGGGGTTTGTTTATAGAATAGACCATATACCCTCTGGTAAATCATATATTGGTAAAAAATTTCTTGTATTTACTCGTAAACAAAAATTAGGAAAAAAAGAATTAAAAATATTTGAAGGTCAAAAAGGAAGACCCCCAAAGTTTAAAGTAGTTTCAAAAGAATCAGATTGGAAAACTTATTGGAGTTCAAATAAACAATTAGTAGAATTAGTTAAAAAAGAACCTAAAGAAAACTTTAAACGAACAGTTCTTCATTTTGCTAATAGTAAAAAAGAATTAACTTATTTTGAAACTAAATATCAATTTTTATATGAAGTTTTAGAAAAACCCACCGAATTTTTTAATGATAATATATTAGGAAAATTCTTTACACGTGACTTTGGAGATACCAAATAATATTCGTATATTCCATACATGATAAATGAGCTACTAGTAAACTTAGCAAGTAAAGTATTAGGTCAAGGTAAACAAACTGCTCGTGGAAATAGAGCATTTCATTGTCCCTTATGTAATCATTCAAAACCTAAATTAGAAATTAATTTTACTAATAATAAAAAAGGTCATCATCCTTGGCATTGTTGGGTTTGTAATGAAAAAGGTAAATATTTAAATATATTATTTAAAAAAGTAAAAGCTTTACCTGAACATTTTGATGAACTAAAATCATTAGTAAAAACAGGATATCAGGTTGAAGATATAGAAATAGTTAAATATGATATTAAATTACCTAAAGAATATCTTCCTATAACTGATAATAATAAAAATTTAATAGGTAGACAAGCTTGGTTTTATTTAAAGAATAGAGGAATAACAATGGATGATATTGAAAAATATAATATTGGTTATTGTGAATATGGTAAATATGCAAAAATGATTATTATTCCATCATATGATAAAATAGGACAATTAAATTTTTATACAGGAAGATCTTTTGAAAAGGATCCTTATATCAAATATAAAAACCCGGAAGTATCGCGTAATATAGTGCCTAATGAGCATTTAATCAATTGGTCATTACCCCTAGTAATATGTGAAGGAATGTTTGATGCTATCGCTATAAAACGTAATGCTATACCACTTCTTGGTAAAAATCTCCAATCAGAATTAAGAAAAAAAATAGTAACATCAACAATTAAAAAAATATATATAGCTTTAGATACAGATGCTATGAAGCAAGCAATTAAATTCGCAGAAGAATTTTTAAATGAAGGTAAGGAAGTTTATTTAATAGACTTAAAAGGGAAAGACCCAAGTGAAATAGGATTTTTTAGTTTTACGGACCTAATACAAAATACATACCCATTAACATCCTATCAATTAATGGAAAGAAAATTACAATTAATATGAAAAAAAACATTAAAAAATCCTACAATAGGATTTTAGAAATTAGTGAAGATTCAAAACAAATTACACTACCAGATGCAAGATATTATAGAAGAAATGGTAAATATTACCCATCAATAACTTACGTTTTAAGTTGTTACCCAAAAGGAAAACACTTTCAAGATTGGTTAAAAAAAGTAGGATTTAGTGCTGATTGGATTGTTAAAAAGGCAGCTGAAGAAGGTACTCAAGTGCATGAAATGATTGAAGATTATCTTAATGGTAAGGAATTAAATTTTTTAAATAATGGGATACCTATGTATAATCCTGATGTTTGGCAAATGTTTTTAAAATTTGTTGATTTTTGGGAAGAATATAACCCAACATTAGTAGAAGCAGAAGTTCATTTATTTTCTGATAAAATTAAAGTAGCAGGTACTTGTGATTTAGTATGTGAAATTGAAATTGATGGAAAGACTGAAATGTGGATCATTGATTTTAAAACCTCAAATAACTTACAGATAACTCATGATTTACAAGGAGCTATTTATGCTGAATGCTATGAAGAATGCTACGGTAAGACTGTAGATAGAGTAGGAGTATTATGGTTAAAATCAAAATCAAGAGGTAAAGATAAAGAAGGTAAACGTTTAAAAGGTAAAGGTTGGGAAATGCATGAATCAAAAAGAACACAAGTAGAAAATATAGATATTTTTAATACTGTAAAAAAATTATTTGATTTAGAATTTCCTAAGCATTCTCCTACATTTACTGAATTTAAAACTACAGCTAAAAGAAACTTATAATATTTATAATAAAAATATATGATAAGTTTAGTTAAAATTTTAAATGAAGCAATTGGTAAACCCAAAGCAATTATATTAGCTGGTGCCCCAGGAGCAGGTAAAGGATATATACTTAGAGGATTAGATCTATCAGGTTTAACTACCTATAATTTAGATTTAGATTTTGTTCCTTTACTAAAAAAAGCAGGTGTAAGTTTAGATTTAAAAAATGCTACCCCACAAGAAAGAAGTGATGCTGCTAAATTAATGAGACAAGCAGCTTCAAAATTAAAAGATGAAGATTTACCAAAAGCAATAGCTAATAGAGAATCATTTATATTAGATGGTACTGGAGCTTCAAGTCGAGCTACACTTAAATTAAAAGATGAATTAGAAAATGCAGGATATGATGTATTTATGCTTTATGTCTATACAGATTTAGAACGCTCATTAAAACAAAATCAAGATAGATTTGACAAATCAGGAGGTGAAGATAGAAGTTTAGCCCCAGCAATTGTTATGAGTACATGGAATGATGTTACTCAGAATTATGATGTTTATAAAAATGCATTTGGTAATAATTTTGTATCTGTTTCTAATCTCTTAAAGGATGAAAAATTAAATAATTTAAAAGATATAGTAGATAAATATCTAACTCCATATAAACCTCAGGGAACAAAACCAAAAGATGCTAAAGCACAAGCAAGATCAGATAAAAGAAAAGCTGAAATTAATACTCAAATCAAATCATTATTAGCAAATGATGGAGTAAAAAATGTTATTGATAACTCAGTATCAGCTGAAGAAGCACAAGCAAAATTAAAATCTTTTATAACTCGATGAACAAATTAACAAAATCATTATTAGAAGGACTATTACCTGAAAATAAAAATAAAATAGTTGCTTTATATGGTGGGGGTTTTAAACCACCAATTGGGGGGCACTTTGAAGTAGTAGATGAAGCTTTAAAACAATATCCTGAAATTGATGAATTAATTATATTAGTAGGTAGTGGTGAACGAAATGGTATATCTCAAGCAGAATCTATTTTAATTTGGGAAGTTTATCAAGGTTATTTACCATCAAAAGTTAAAATCCAACCCTCAAAATCACCTATAGGAGATATTTATAAATTTGCTAAAGATAACCCACAAGATGTTATATATTGGATAATAGGTAGAAGAGATGGTGCCGAAGATGATAATAAAGATATAGCTGATAGAGCTAAAGGATTAGAAAATAATCCTGAGAAATATAGTAATGTAGATTTAAAAATTATTACTACACAAGATGAAGGTATGAGAGGTAGAAATTCTAGAGCAGCAGCCAAAAAAGGTAAAGCTTATTTTACTCCATATCTACCAAATATTTTATCAAATGAGGATAAAGAAATGGTGTTTAATATAGTTTCACCAGTATTAAATGAAAATGCTACATACTCTAAAAATATAGATTATAAACAAATGATTCAGGATTTAACTAATTATATGATAGAAAAAGGTAGAAATATAAAACCTTTACCTAAAATAGATTTTATAGATGGTGATTCAGAAAATGCTAAAGATTTTTTTGGTAAAACAGCCTATTATGATCCTAATACTCAAACTATAGTTTTATACACTGAAGGTAGACATCCTAAAGATATAGTTAGATCTTTTTCACATGAAATGGTTCATCATACTCAATTTTTAGAAGATAGATTAGATAATATTCAAACAACAAATACAACATCAAGTGAGGATTTAGATAAAATTGAACAAGAAGCTAATTTAGTAGGAACAATGACCTTTAGAAATTGGACAGATTCATTAGATAATGACATTGAAGAAGGAGGCTCTTTAATTCCAATAAAAATAAAAAAATCTACCCCAGATCCATTTGGGATAAATGCTTTTGCTAGAGAATTAATTGATGGGTTACAGGAAGATAAAATAAAAGAAGAATATACTATATATTCGGATATGGATGGAGTATTAGTAGATTTTGAAAATAGATTTAAAAGATTTTCAGATGGTATTTCTCCTAAAGATTATGAAGATAAATATGGTAAAGAAAAATTTTGGGATTTAATTGATAAAAAAACAGGAGTTAGATTTTGGGTAGGAATGCCTTGGATGTCTGATGGTAAACAGTTATGGAATTATATTAAAAATTATAATCCAACATTATTATCTTCTCCTTCAAGAAGTAATTCATCTCGAATGGGTAAAAGAATTTGGAGAAAAAGAAACTTACCTTCAACTAAATTAGTATTAGCCCAAGCAGCTAAAAAACAAAATTATGCAAATCCTAATAGTATATTAATTGATGATAGAGAATCCAATATTGATCAATGGGTAAAAGCAGGAGGTATTGGTATATTACATACTGATACAACTTCAACAATAAATAAATTAAAAGAATTAGGTTTATGAGTCAAGATAATGTTTTAAAAAAAGAATGGTCTAAAAAAGACGTAACTAGAGCCCGTAATTTAATTCAAGGTAAAACTAATACCAAAACTACTGAAGGAATTGGTTATAGTAAAAAAGAAGAATTTCATAAAGAAGGTGATATATGGGTAGAAAATGGTAGAAAATGGACTATAAAGAAAGGAATTAAGCAAAATATCACTAAATATGATAATTTTAAAAAGGCAGTTAAAACACCTTTATTTTGTCCTAGTTGTGATAAACAAATGAAATTTCATATGGATAAAACTATATTTAAAATTCATAAAAAATGTTATAATTGTTTAATTGAGTTTGAACATAGTTTAAGAACAATGGGTGTTTGGGACGTATATGAAAAAAATCTTCATAATGGTGAATTAGATGCTTTTATAAAAGATTTTAAATTATTTGTAGATGATAAGTTAAAAACAACCAATAATTCTTTTATAAGTGAAGATGGAGATGTACAAAAATGGGTTGGTGGTTATAATGAAGAAAGAGTATCAGAAGGATTAAAAAAGACTATAGAATATTTAGAAAATTTAAAAAAATAAATATTGTATATTTTATATGTTTTTTATATATTTATAACAAAATTAAACGTATATTATGTCACACAAATTCTCATTACATAAATTTTTTAAAGACCAATATTTAACAGAATCTTTAGATAGAGCTAATAGTACAGATAAGAGTTTAAATGAATCCTCAGACCAAACCAAAATATTTTCACAATCTTTAGTTGATAGTATAGAAAATGAAATTAGAAAAATTACAGGTATATTAGAAAATAAATTCAAAGCAAATGTTAGATATAGTGAATTTAGATTTAGTGATGGAACAGGTGGCTTTGATTTTAAATGGACACATGGAGTAAAGTGGGGTGGTGGATTTGGATTAAGTTTACGTAAAAATGGAGATCATGTATTAAGTGCTAGAAGTTACTATGGTAATGAAGAATTCAGTACTGAGTGGGTTAATTATAGTGATGATCTTGACATAGATGTTGGTACTTGGAAAGATTTAGATGATTCTCATTTAAAATTAATGTGGAGTAAGGCAAAACCATCAATTATTAATCAAGAAAAAAATTCTAGAGAAGCACTAGATAAAGAAGCAAAAGCTCAATCTGCTTATTATGGGGCTAAAGCTGACACAGGTAGAATAGGATATGGTCTTTCATCTCAACCAAGAATGAGAAATGAAAATATAAATGATCCTGTTTTAATGAAAATGAGAGCACAACAAGATCAATATGATAGAGATTTAGAGAAATCAATTGAACCTAAAGTAGATTTTGATGAAGTTTTAGATTTAAGAGATGAAAAAGGAGATTTAGAACGAAGAATAAAAAATCTATATCGAGAAATGGAAAATGATCCTGATGTAGAAGGAGAAGGTGGTGCTGTAGCAGATCAATATGGTGATGAACTTAATAAATTAGAAACTCGTTTATATAAGGTTATGAAACAAATTAACCAATATGATATGAATGAAGGATTAAATGAATCACTTAATCCTGAAGTAACAAAAGCCTTAGATCGTTTTATTAAAGCAATGGCTAAAAGATATAGTTACTCAGAGCAAGATGCTGAATTTGCTATTATAGCTGCTTTAAAACAAAGGATGATGGATAGTATAAAGGAAAATAGCTTAACTGAAGTAACTGAAAAATCATGGGACGCTATAGATGTAAGTCGTAAAGCAGAAAAAGAATTAGGAAATAAAGAGTGGAATGAACGTACTACTAAAAAATTAGATATGTTAAAAACTCTTAATAAATCTAATAAATTCAAAAAAGATTGGAGTGAAGAAAAATTACAAGGGTGGATTGATAAAAATTATTCTTGGGAAAAATTATCACAACAATTTAAATTAAAAGAAGGATCTTGTGGTTATACTCCTGATGGAGAACCAAGAAATAAACCTTCAGGTTCTCATTTACTACAACTAAAAGAAAAGATATACAATTCATTTAAAAAATAATTGGGATAATAAATTTTTATATATTTATAATAAAACAAAAACAAAAACAATGGCAAAATTTAATTACAAGGATTATATGAAAAATAATCCATTACTTAGTGAAGCACAAGGATATGATGATGAATTAGATGATTCATTAGGTATGAAACATGGTAAGAAAAAACAAGATATGAAACAACGAAGAGCTGATTCTGAAAATATGGAAAAAGCTAAAGGTAAAAGAAAATATTCTGGTGATAAATCTATGGATGAATCATATGATGATGTAGATGAAGAAATGGATGCATCAAAAAGTAAAATAACAGTTAAAGAACTAAAATCATCAATTAGAGAAAGAATTTTAGCTGAAATGAATGAAGAAGAAGTAACTGAAGCTGAAGATATAGACGTTGAAGATAATGAAGATATTGATATTGATATTGAAAAAGATATTGATATTGATGATGAATCTTCAGAATCAAAAATTGAAGTAGATTCTGAATTAGCAGGAGAATCTTCAGATGTATCTGCTATATTAGGTCTTTTAACTAAAGCTCAAGAAAAAGCTGAGGGTATGGGAGACGAAAAACTACTTGATCAAATAGGAAATACTATTACGTATTATACTAGAGCACACGTAGTAAAATCAAATTAATAATTTATTAAAATAAAAGTAATGACACAAGAAATTTATGACAAAATAGAAGCTATTTATGAAACATTTAAAGCAGAACATGCTGGAACTTCAAAAGCAGCTCACGGTCGTGCACGAAAAGCACTAGGTGGTATAAAAAAACTTATTTCAGAATACAGAAAAGCATCAGTAGCTGAAGATAAAAAATAATAAAAATGCTCAACGAAAAAAAACTGACAAAAGCAGAACTCGATAAACGTGAGGATATCATAATGAAAATGAAGAAGAATAAACGTTCTCTTGTTGACAAATATGGTAAGGATGCTGAAGCAGTAATGTATGGGCGAGCAACTAACATGGCAAAAAAACAATCCGAATCTATGAAAGATAATAGGCTTAGTGAATTAATAAAAGACGCACTAACAAATCCAAAAGCAGCAGATCTAAATAAAGATGGTAAAATATCTGATTATGAGGAAACTAGAGGTAAAGCTATTGAAAAAAATCTAAAAGAAACTAGAGATGATTACGCCCAGATGATGGCTAGTACATTAATTGATGCTATAGGTACATCATCAACTCTTGAAAATTTAGTTGCTGCTATGTCTACTGATGATGCTAGATTATATTTAGGAGCTATAATGAGAGATTATGATATTGATAATCCAATGGATATGGATCTTGATAATTTAGAAGAAGTTGGGGGATATGATAGAAAAGGTAATAAAATAGTAGAGCCAAAGGGTGATGTTAAAAGAAGAAAAGTAGGGATAGGTAATGCTTTTGATGGTAAGGATGATGAGGATGATACTGATGATGAGGATGCAATGGCTTCTATTATGTATGATGCACCTGATAGATTTGAAGAAGGAAAAAAATTAACTAAGCTAAAAGATATTAAAGAGACTATTAAACAAATGAGATCTATAAATGAGAAATCATACCCATTTGATAAATGTCTTGATGATAATGAAAAAAAATATGGTAAAAAAGGAGCTGCTAAAATATGTGGTTCAATTAGAGCTGCATTTGGTGAAAGTTTAGAAGAAGCAACTGCATCT
>Ga0209337_1002926_pt1 | contig 12126 bp, 12 predicted proteins | sample LinPmetageLP53_FD_184044 | JGI IMG/M metagenome (GOLD analysis project Ga0209337, IMG submission 184044) | Marine viral communities from the Pacific Ocean - LP-53 (SPAdes) (version 2) | ecosystem: Environmental > Aquatic > Marine > Oceanic | place: Pacific Ocean | collected 2010-02-08 | reverse complement strand
GTGATTGAATAGAATACCACTTGTAGCAAACATATCATATGACTCTCTGTAGTTTTTGGTAATCCAATGTCCATATAATTTAGCTACACCATATGGTGAACGAGGATAAAATGGTGTATTCTCATTTGCTGGATTCTCTACCATTCTTCCAAACATTTCGGATGTAGATGCTTGATAAAACTTTCTATCCTCACCATCTTCTTTAATAGCTTCTAACATTCGTAGTGTACCTAAACCATTCACATCACCTGTTTGTTCGGGTGTGTTCCAACTCTCACCTACAAATGACATAGCACCTAAGTTATATATCTCTTGTGGGTCTGATTCTTTTAGACACCTCAACAAAGAGTTTTGGTCTGTTAAGTCTCCGTTGACAAATGTTATCTTACCTTCAAGATGTGATGTATTGGTTCTATTAGGTGATGAAGTTCTTCTCTCCATACCATAAACTTCATACCCTTTTTCCAATAGTAAGTCAGCTAAGTGACTACCATCCATACCATTTACACCTGTTATTAATGCTCTTTTCATTCTTTCTCCATATTTTTAAAATCATCATACTCATAAAATTTATTTTTATTGTCAATAAGACTTCTAATATTCATCTGAGACATTTGTTTAAATTTAACAAAAGAATTTGGTTTTCTATCGTCAAATGAGTTTGGATTATCTTCTTCCTGTACATACAATCTTTTTTGTGAATGTCTTCTTGCGTGAACCTTTAATAAATTTTTACATATAAATTGTATAAAGTTTTGTCCACATAACTTTTGTGCCATTATAGCTAAACCCTCATCATCATTATAAAGTAAACAAGGTGGTATATTAACTCCTGACTTTATTAAATCAGATGAAATAACCAAACAAGAACCATCTATCTTGGGATAATTTATAGAAGTAAAATTAAAGTCTTCAATTTTTAAATTTATGTTATTCATTTCTTCTATTGATAATTGTGATTTAGCTTGAGTTTTGTGAAGGTGATGGTTCTCATCATCTATGTATTCTAAATTCTCATAATCAACATGTACAGTAGGATTCCAACTAGCATCCCACATTTTTCTATCAGCAAAACACATTATATACCGATGTATATTTTGTGAATCTGTATATGATGATAAAGATTCTATTGATTGAAATGCTTCTCTTGGAAAGAAACTATCTGTTTCACCCCACATTACATAGTCAACCTTTTTACAATAGTTATAATTCAAATCTCTTCTGTAATCTGTATGGAAATAAAACCCATCTATATCTGTGTGAACTTTACTAACTACATCAAAACCTAACTCTTCTATTCTTATTATACCCTTATTAAATTTAGCTAATATATCTGATTCGGTTATTTGATTTCTATCTATCGTTTCCAAATGTTGAGATAAATTTAAACATAAATCAATTGTAACATTCTCTTTATTCTCTACCGTTTCTAATAAGTTAATCATACCATCAATGAAATCTTTATACATTTCAATTTCAAAGAACATTATGTGTGTACCTATTACATATTTTTTATTTAATTTAATCATTTAATTTTCTTCATCACCTCTTTTGCTGCATCCACACAAGTTCCTATTTTACCTGAAAAAAGGTTAAACATTTTATCATCAATCTTTTCAACTAAAGTTGGCCTAGCATCATCATTATCTTTATTTGGTAACACAGTTCTAAATGTAAACATAGAACCAATGTGTTTCGCCTTTTCTATATCTTTAAAAAAATGTTTAGCTGAATTTATAAAATGATTTATCAGAGTTATATGTGGATTTTTAACTATACCTTTATTTAAAATTTTATCATAGTGATTTTCATACTCTGGTTTTTTACCAACATTAGACTTGTGAATAGCATGAACAACATTACCCATTACATGATAATCAGTACCACCTAAAGGGTCTATACACATAAAAGGACCATCCATTATAACAACACTCTTATTTTTATATTGTTCAGGTAATTTAATAACTGGTTTCTCACATAACTCAAATTGATAATCTTTTTTGTCTGAATGTTTAAAAAAATTATTAAGATTAGCATATGTTGCATTTATTATATAATCATAATTTACTTTTCTTTTATTATGATAATAATTGTATGTTTCTGGAAATATAGGTTTACTGTTATTAAACTCCGTGTTTAGATTTACGTTAACTTTATATTCTTTTAATTTTGTCCAACATATTTCTTTTAATTTTTTTGGATCAAATAATAACTCATTTACTTTTACAGATAAATCAATTGATTCTTTATTAATAAAATCAACTTCTTTTTTTTCATATTCTAAATTTAATTCATCTAAAAATTTTATATATTCTTTTCCACTAACTTTACTACCATCTTTAGCTATACAATAATAATGTTCAACATCACCATTTACAATAGCACCACCATATTCTTTTAAAAAACTATTTTCACCATCTATTGAAGATTGTGCTGTCTCTTTACTTCTTGGATAATGGTAACCTCTATGTAATCTGTATTGATTTATAAAAGAAGCTTGTGAGATTATGTCATCATTCTTTTCGTATAAATCAACTTGATAACCTTTTTTAGCTAACATCCAAGCTGTAGTACATCCAAATATACCACCACCTATTACAGCTATATTTTTAAATAATTTTTTATTTATTTCATCAATAAAATTACTTGTAAACAAAGATATTTTTTTATTGTATTCAAAATCAACATCTTCATTTAAAACTTTTTCTAACATGTTATGAAGAATGTCATCATCACCGATTAAACTTACTCCATTTATATCGTGAACTCTTTCACCCTCAAAATTGCTATCATATAAAAATTCAATATTCATATCTTTAAAACAAACATCAAAGTGAAGTTTTTGTTTGTTGTTTATAAGTTTGATGTCTTTTATTTTTTTATCTTTTATTTTATCATAAAGATAATAAATGTCATGATAAGTAAGTCTGTAAAGTAAGTCTTTAGTTTTATAATACGAGTGATTGAAACCATCTTTTTTTCTTCTTTGTATAAAATTTTTGTCAGTTAACTTGTAATCAACTTTTCTAAAATTTTGTACATCATCTACATATAATTTTACACCATTAGATTTAGCTACATCGAAAAGTGTTTTTGATAGTTCATATGTTGGTGTAAGTGGTTTTTCACAGAATACATTCTTACCAGCATTTAAACAATCTAATACTATTTGAAAGTGAGTTTCATTTGGTGTTGAAACAAAAACCCAATCAACACTTTGTAAACTTCCTAAATAAGTATCTTTACTTCTACAGGTAAATTTTACATCACAAAACTTTTCAAGTTTACTACCTAAAATTTTACCCCATCTTCCATAACCAATTATACCCACTTTAATCATCTTGTTTTAACTCTCCATAAAAATGTTCATAAGTTTTTTTCATCCAATATAATGTTTTTTTATTATCCCAATTATCTGGAATTTGACTGTACTGATATATCCAACCACATTTGGTAAATGTAAGTTCTTCATCTAATATTTCTTTTTGATGTAAAGCACACATATTAAATTCATAAGGTAAAAGTTTTAAATCAACATTATTTTTATGAATAAATAAATTTAAAGGTGTTTGTTCACTACCTACTCCATATTTTTCTTGAACCCAATTTATCATTTCTTTTTTTTCATTGTAAAAACTTAAAAAATCCTCTTGAAATTTTTTATGAGATTTATTAAAAATTTGAAAACCTGTATTTATATATTTGTGATAAGGAATCATAAATCCATCAAACACAAATCTTGAAAAATGTTCTAAACTTCTACCACACCAATCCATACTTCCCTCTTGATGAACTCCAGCATATTTGCCTTCAGTTAGTTCAAAAAAGTTAGGACAATCTGGATGAACTATCGTATCAGAATCAACAATTAAAATTTGATTAAACTCAACACCTTCATTCTCTAACATATCTATTGCATAATGTCTCTGCCAGGCTATTCCCATTTGTTCCGTTGGACATAGTAAATCCTCCATAACCATAACCTCCGAATTATTCTTTTCAGCCCATTTTTTCCAACTATCTATTGAATATTTGTAAGGGGATATTCCACCTGGCCATCTTCTCCCATGAATTTGTGGATTAGAAACAACGCTATCATCTTTATCTGATTCTTTTTTTCTGTTTGTATCTATATCTTGCATGAAAATTATGTTTTTCATTTATTAATCCTTATACCAATTGTTACTAATTTGTTTTTCTTGTTTATCTTTTTCAATATTTACAGGTGATGGTATACCACTATTTATATCACTTTCAGTTTGATTAACTAATAATGTCATTAAGTGATCATATGAATCCATAAATCTACAATCAGTATCCTCCCTATCAACCTCTACTTTATTTTCTACATAATCACCAATAACTTTTTCAATTGATTTATCAGATGCAATTCTACCAGCTTTAAATTTATCATTACCTGGCCTATCTAAAAATCCAGCTTCTCTATACAAGAAAACATCACCTAAACTATCTACAGCAACAGACATTTGTGGATACCCGGATGGTCTCATATCTTTACCTGACACTCTAGCCAATGGTTTACCAAGAACCCCCTCACCTAACGCAACCATAGCATACCCAAAATCAACATGCACATCAGGACATTCATTATCTCTCCTTGTATTAAATTCATTAAATATATCTATTAATTTTTTTCTCTGTTCATCAGATAAAAATCCATCTAAATGATATTTTCTACCTTCAACAATCTTATCTACATCATCGGTTATCTCAGTTACACTACCAAAATCTTCACGGAGAGTTAAAAAATCTATACCCCTACCATTATCAACATGTGAATTTATATCTACTATATAATCAAGTAACGGTAATATTGTATCTATATTTTCAGGAATTATGATATAATTTAATCCTAATTTTAAATCTGGATTTATTTTATTTCTTAATTTTAAAAACTCTATTATATTATTTCTAACTAAATTATATGCTTTCCTATGTCTTGTGACAAAAAATGTTGATTCATCATCAGTTCCATATAAAGAAACACGCAATGAATCTAAATCCCATATACCAGGATTTCTTTCTAAATATAGTGGTGTTAACATATGAGCATTTGTTATAAGTGGTACTCTAACCCCTTTTGATTTTGCATGACTTATAATCTCACCTAAACCTGGATTTGTTAATGGTTCTAAACCACCAGAAATAGACATTGTTGAATATTTTGGCATACTTGAAATTATGTCTTTAAATCTTTGGTTACCCTCTTTAGTTACATTACCTTTATATCTTGCTTTCTGATTTCTACCACAAAATCCACAATAATACATACAAGATAAACCTGGAAATAAAGCCAATCGTAAAGGAAATTGATAATCGTGATTTACTACTTTTTCAATAACTCTGTTTTTTATGTAAGGAATCATTGTATTCCAATATTTTCTACCCAATCCCTCTTTAACTATCAAATCTTGAAAAAAATCATTATCACGAATTATTTCATTCAACATGATTAGATTTTCTTTTTCTATTCCAAGTTCATTCATCATTTGTTCTTGAGTGTACCACGGCATCTCTGATAACCTATGTATGATTAATGCAACTTGATGAGTGTCTATCTCATTTTTTAATTCACCCTCTATAATATTAATAACATCTTTAGGTATATCAAATTCAAATTCATTTTGTAACCAATTTTTCATTATATTTTTATTGTTCATATTGTGCTCCAACTAAATTCCAAGTTTGTTCCATTAATTTATTTCTGTGTTCCTTACCAAATCCACTAAAAACCCAAATATAACCATATTTTATAAACCAGGGAGTTTTATCTTCATATTCAGTACCATCCATCTGCCAATTATATCTTAAAGCTTCTCTTCTATGTAAATGAGATAATCTAAATGTTTGAGGCATAAAATCTACTTTCACATTATTCATTTGTATAAAATAATTTAGAGGAGTTTGACAGGTACCTCTTTGTACTGTTTCAGTTTGTAATTTTACAAACTCATCAACATTATCTAAATAATATTCTTTAAATTTACCAAATAATTCTCTATGACTTTCATTAAATATTACCCAACCTGAATATATATATTCATTTAGATTCAATTCAAATCCATTAAATATATCTTTATAACCTTGAATACTCTCATAAACCCATTTCAAATTATCTAACTCTATCATACCACATAAATTATCACCTGTAAGTTTAAAGAAATCAGGACAATTCCATCTCGGTATTGAACATGCATCAATCATAAGAACTTTACTATACTCTATATTTTTTCTATCTAAGAAATCGTGAATATCAAACCATCTTTGAACTGTAACTCTATATTTAAACATATCATCATATGTACATTCATCATATATAACAAGTTCATATCCATTCTTATCACACCAATATTTCCAAGCTTTTTTAGATATGTCCATCCAACCCCATCCACCAAATTTATCTAACTTTTTCTCTTTTGGTGTAATTGATGGTATAACTACTATTGGTTTTTTCATTAGCTTTCTTCCCTTACATTATCTAAATCATTAAATATGTTGTACCAATGTAAACATAAATTTTCTAAACTATATTCTTTTTTAAATTTTTCTCTAAAGTTATTTGCAATATACGAATAATTATTGAAATTTCCTAGCACTTTTTTTGTTTTTTCTTTTAAATCTGACCAATTATGTTTTACCGAAATATATGTTTCATCTTCAATGTATATGTTAGGTTTGGTTCTTACCATATTCATATTTGGTTTTACAATTACAGTCCCCCACTGCATACATTCAAAATCTCTAAAACATACCTCCCCCATACCAAATGGTGACAAAGATAGTTTAGAATCATATAAAACTCTTATATATTCTTCAAATGGTAGTTTGGTAGTTCTGACATCATATCTACTTTTTATATCATTTAAAATATTCCAAGCACCATCTCTATGTTTTGTATAAAATAAATCATTTCTAACTTTATGTTCTTCTGAATATCCATGTTTTGCATTATATATAGCACACATATCTATTTTTTTATTTTTATTAATTGGTTGAAAATTATGGTAATGTGGTAACAAAGAACCTAAATTCCAACCAGTTAATTTAATTCTATCCCACTTATCCTTTGGTATATTATATGAAATACCAGATTCTTCATCAATACCAAAAAACCATTTACTCAATGAATAAGGTGTTTTGTAATCTTCTCTCTTATTTAGAGTTTGATTTTTAAACATGTATATTGCATCACTCTTTTCAAAAACTTCATAAGCACCCATTATAGATGTAGAATCTTGACCATCAAATAAAAAATAATCTCCACCTTCAGTAACTTTGTTTAAATTTTCTAATCCCCACTCAGTGCTTTCTTTTAAAGATTTATCTTTATCATAAAAATCTTTCATACCAACAAATAAAAAATCATAATCATTTGAATCAGTTATATCAATACTATAATCTCTAAGTATATCTTTAGCAAACAACATTGGTCTAAACGTAGGTTCATTTCTACATTTTGTTGGATTTAATATTTTTATTTTAATCATATTGTATCGTAAAACTCATTTTGCTTTTCTTGTCTGTCTATTTCTTTTGGATGATAAAAAGAAAATTGTTCCTCTGCTGGAAGATATGTGTGTTCTTTATAACCACTCAATACTTCATGTACTTTATTCTTCCAAAGTATATTTGGACGATTTCTCCATATTCTACCTTGATAATCAGGATAGTTTACCCAACCTTTATCATTTACACTCCAACCCCATTTGTTTATGTGTTCTTGTGTTAATCCCTCCACAGTATTAACTCTTGGCACCCAATATAAATCTATAGTTGGGTTTGATTCTAATATTGGTTTAAGGTTTTTAATTAGTGATTTATGTGGTAGTTCGTCAGCATCTAAATTAAAGATGTAATCACCTGTACACATATTCTTTAAATGATTCTTTTGTCCACCATAATCTTTTAACAAATGTCGTTGTTCAAATGTAATCTCATGCATAGAACACATAACATCAAGTATCTCTTTTGTCTTCTTATTATCTGAAAAGTCATCAAGAATTACTATCTCATCTTCTTCATCTTTATGTTTTACCAAAAACTCAAGTAGTTTTAATAGAGAATCTGTTTCATTATGTGTAAGTAAACTATAACTTATTTTCATTAATAATCCTTTAAATTTACAGCTTTTAAAGTTTTTATACCTGATAAACTATAAGACCTATAAATATTACTAAATTTAGGACCAATTATTTTACCATACACCATTTTCATTTCTTTTTTAGCTTCACTTCGTGATTTTGGTCTTTGTACTTGTGAGACAGGTGGTAGTGAAACGAGTGTAAAATTTTCAACAAGATAAGGTGATACTTCTTCTTCCTGAGTAGAAACAAAAGTTGTTTTACTAAATGTTTTAAAAAGCTTTTTTAATTTAAATTTATTTAAATAGTTTAAATTTAATCCTTCAAGTAATTTATATTCTGAATTAAAATGTAAAAATAAAATTAAAGGATTTTTATCAGTAATTTGTTTCTTTGGGTTTAAAGATTTATATTTAAATTTCAATATCATTCCTGGTAAAATAGAATTTATTTTTGCAGGTTGAGTATTCTTTATCTCATTTATGTGATTATTTAACATTTTTATCTATATTTTTTTTCATTAATTCATTAACATAAGACATACCCATTACAAACTCATCATAAATTTTTGATTTTTCTGTATCTATTTTCCTTTCATAAAAATCACCTTTTCCATTTGGATAGTCTTTTCTCTCATCCTCAGGTATATCAACCATAGGTGCAAAAGCCCACTTCATACTATCCTCATCATTGATAGGATACAACATACCAATTGGTAATGTGATTATACTTGGAATCCATATTCTATCATTTTTTTCTAAAGCCCAGTCCTTCATATCTTCACCAAGTTTTTGAAACTCTTCATTGCCCGTTTTTGTTCCAATAAATTTAGTTGAAGTTACATAACCACAATTAATACATTGCATCACTTGAGATTCTTCTGTACCAGCTACATGTAAAGAATGTTCTTCACAAAGAAAACAATTACTTATTATATCTTTCATACAGTCGCCTCACTTGTTACTTTTTTTAATTTAGGTAATTGTATTTTTGGTGGTTCTGATTTTTTATTAATTTTATTTAACTTTGGTAATTTTAACTGAACTTGGGATGGTTGTTGGAATGACACATTTTTTAAATGTTTTTCCATCATTTCATCAAGTTTTTCTGTCATTTTATTCAATGTAAATTTTTCATAATTTTCATTCATTAATTGTCTACCTTTTGTTTTTATTTCTTCTACATTATCAAAGCAATAATTAAAACATTTATAGGCTTGGTTATCATTAACCTTAAACCATTTTGATTGTGGTAGTATTATATCTTTCCACGCTTGTCCTGCTGGAACTTGTATTATTTCCCCACCAATCAATATACTTTTTTCAGTATTTAAAAAATCAAGATGACCACTCCAACCACTAGCTATTACTGGTAATCCAGTCATCGTAGCCTCAAGTAAAGGTCTTCCAAATCCCTCTCCATGTGTAAATGAAACCATAGCTTTTATTTTTGGATGATTATAAAGATAATTCATTTCTTCTTTATTTAAATCACCATGTAATAAATAAACATTAGGTAATTTCCAATCTGTTGGAAAAGCAGATTTGATTGAATTTATTTTGTTCAAACAATCTTCCCTATCCATTATAGAATAAGTCGCACCATTTGTTTTTAATATTAAAGCTGGTTGTTTTTTCTTATTAGCAAATGATTCATAAAATACTTTTATCGTATTAAAAATATCTTTTCTATCTTCACCAAAGTTACCCTTACACCATTGTCCTACAAATAAAAAAGCAAACTTTTCTGAAGCTATATTATTTATCATATCTAAAAATTCTGAATCTATTTCATCTTTAGTTAATGGTTTGTAAACATCCTCATCAGCACCTTCAAATAAAACTTCTATTGGTTTTTCTAATTTTAACTCTCCAATTTTTTGTTGTTTACCATCAGGTGTTTTTTGAACTTTATCGTATACAGTGTTAAGAAATCCCTCTTTAGAATGTTGAGATGGAACTATATTTAAATCCATTTTATTACAACCATCTAAAAAAGCTTGAGATACAGCTGTTGTTTCAACCCCAGCTGTAATGCCAATATTGAAGTGTCCCAATTGTTGAAACTCATTTGGTATTCTAATATCTACATAAATATCTGGTTTTTTATCTATATTATTATCTTTCATAATAAGATTTGATATTTTTTTATCTTTATCATTATTTAAATTTAAAGCATTTCTTGGACAATCACCCCACCTAACATCAAGAATTTTAATCTCATATTTATTATGTTCAATAAAAGATGTAACTAAATCTCTAGCATGTTCTCCATACCCACTTCTAGATGTTACAGGTGCACATATTAACATTAATTTTTTCATTAAACAACCTCCATTGTAAATTTAGCTCTTGGTTTCCATTTTTTAAATGTAGTTTCTATATTTTTAATAAAAGAATCTGAAAGATGTTTTGATGTCATTTTAGCATCATTACCTTGAACCCATTGTCTTCCAACTTCTCCACATCGTCCTCGTTCTTCAGAACCTACTTTGTACCATTCTAACAGAGCTTCACCAGCATCTTCATATTGACATCTATCATCAAAGATATATGGTGTCATAGGTGAACCTTGCAAACTTATATTACTTGGAAATACAGGTTTAACCCATTCCCCATGTTCTTTATAAGTTCCTCTGTGGTTAGATTTTAATTCAACATAATCTTCAGCAGTTAGATACTTACCATTTTTTTTGAATCCACATTGGTCTTGTAATCCACCAGTTACATTTACTACGATACAACCACCAGCGTGTAACATCTCACAACTACCCAATCCAAATCCTTCATTGGAAGCCATATTAATATAAACATCACAAGAATTATATAAGAAATTCATTTCTTCATCATTCATCGGACCACCTGTGTCATATGTAAATATTACAGGATAGTCAGGTAAGAGGGTATTACATACAGCTTTCATATCAGTTCCATTATCGTCTACAGGTGCTGAATGAAAAACAAATACACAATCTTTTCTTTGTTCAGGTGTAAGTTTGTCCATCATATGTTTGTAAGCTAGTGCAACATCACCTGGACATTTTCTTCTAATATTTCTATTTAGATAAAGTACTTTATATTTGTATTTATTTAATCCATACTTTTCTTCAAATTCTTTAAATTTTGTATCACCTTTATCTTCTAATTTAGATATTCTTCTATCAGTAATTCCATGTGGAACGTATGATGTTTGCCAATCCTCATAACCATACTTAGATAGTATTCTTTTATTGATACCATAGGTTTGTTTTGAAATTGACATTAACATATCTGAACTTCTGTAAAAATTAGTGTTCCAAAGTGGGTCTGGTACATCATCCCAAATGTTATAATACATAATAGGAATATTTTGTCTTATTTCATGTTCCATATTATATAACCAAATCCAAAATCTTGGGTCAGTAAAATGTATAATAGCATCTGGTTTTTCTATTTTGATTATTTCTCGTAATAAATCAGGACTACCATATCCACTTGTAGGATATACTTTTAAATAAGAATTTGTTATGTTAAGTTCGGTATTTACAGCATCTGACATATCAATTACTTTACCCTCATCAGGATGTTTTACTGCACCTGCTATTTGAACCCAATCATATTTATCTATTGTACCCATTACAAATTCTTTAGCTTGTGTTGCTATACCCGAGTGCATTCTCAAGTCATCTGATAACAATAATATTTTTTTCTTTTTCATAACCTATTTTCTCCTATTTAAAAGTTGCTTCCACTTACTGATAAATTATTATATGTTTCTATTTCTTCTCTGTATTTCTCATCTTGTAAAAATCTGTCTACTGAACGATTTGTTAGTTTTTGTAATGTCATTTTAGTATTGACTGTGTTCAGCTTGAATCTTTCATATAATGATTCTAATATTTTTACCGATGTTAATTTTGTATTTTTCATAATTTTTCTCCATCATATATACACATATAAATATATAGATATATAAAAAAACTACGAAATAATTATTCTTTTTTTGTCAAACTTTTTTGCGTAGTTCAATGTAGACAATGTTCCGT
>Ga0209337_1002924_pt1 | contig 12134 bp, 23 predicted proteins | sample LinPmetageLP53_FD_184044 | JGI IMG/M metagenome (GOLD analysis project Ga0209337, IMG submission 184044) | Marine viral communities from the Pacific Ocean - LP-53 (SPAdes) (version 2) | ecosystem: Environmental > Aquatic > Marine > Oceanic | place: Pacific Ocean | collected 2010-02-08 | reverse complement strand
CCTGTCCACTACCGTACTCGTACTTCTCGAAGTCATTGGTCAGGATGGAGGCTCGGACTTCGTTACCCTTGTCCCCCATCTGGTTGATGACTCGCTTTAGCTTCACGTCCTTGCCTGCGGCATCGAACACTTGGTTGAAGCAGGCTAGCTCTAGCCCGTGAATGATGGAACTCTTGCCTGCACCATTGCGTCCGTAGATTAGAACGTATGGCACCTCAAAGCGCCAGCGTGTTTCCAGTTTGTTCTTTACATTAGTTACTAGTGTCTTGATCATACTTCCTTCCATGATTGGCCTATTTCGGCCTCTGCTGTAAACTCTACGGGTAGACCTTCTACCCTCCTTGTTAGCACTTCAGTTACGATATTCTTTGTGTCTTCTGCTTTTCCCTCCGGTACTGCGAATACGACGGCATCGTGAAGCTGGTTCACTAAGCCAATCTTGTTGTTAAAGTCAAATGGTAGGTGGTCATCCACCAAGTCAATCATCCCCTGAGCCACTACGGCAAAGCCGCCTGCCTGAACACCGAAGTTCAAGATGGCGTTGTAGTCTTCTTGGGCGAAGAACCGTCGCCTTCCCATGACGACCTCGCCGACGTAACCGTGTGACCTACAACCCTGCAAGGTTTTTCTCCACCACTTCGCGAACTCCGGGGCTCTATCCTTCCATCTCCGGTGGAGCACTCGAATCTGCTGGAGCTTGTAGTGGGCGTACAGGAGGTTGCCATCGTTGTCCTCGTTGCTGGTAACGAGGTCGTAGATTTTAGGCGCTGCCGCACCGTACAGTGAGGCGAAGCAGATGGTCTTAGCCAAGTTACGCATACGCTTGAACTGACCTGTACCTTTACCCATCTTCGTCTCAGGTGCGCCCTCTGACTCCCAGAACCTCGACCCGAACATCAAGTCACCAGTTAGGTTGTGTGGATCGATCTCCTTATGCTCGAAGGCATCAAGGTAGTGCTGGGCTCCTGCCAACGCTGAGGCAAAGCGTAGCTCAAGCTGGTCGTAGTCTGCCCCGACGAATACGCATCCCTCCGGAGGTATGAACATGTCACGGAGACTATGTGGAATGTTCTGGAAGTTAGGGCCGCTAGATGAGAGGCGTCCTGTAACCGTACCATGGGAGTTCCAGTTGGGGTAAACATATCCGTCCCGTACAACCCCTGCATCGGGTCTGAGCTTAGATAAGTAAGTAGTAAGCAGTTTCTCGTCCCGACGGTAGAACCGAAGTGCATTGATGTACTCACGCTGCTCGTCGTCAACAAGAGGGCTGGAAGCCAGAGCCCGGAGTACGTCTGCCCCTACGCTAGGTTCACCAGTTGCCGTAAACTCCTTGGGCGGAAGGCACCAGTCATTGAAGAACAACTCTCTAACTTGAGTAGGTGAGTTGGGTGCAATGTCCGGGCGCTGCTCTAGTAGAATCCGCTTCCACTTATCAGAGCTTTCCCTGTGCCTAGTCTCGTGGGTCAAGCGCCTACCCTCATCAATACGCATACCCATCCGCCGCATACCTACACAGATGTCCTGAATCTTAGCGTCAAAGGTGTAGAGATGATTTTGGCCACGCGCTCTCACAGCAGCCTTCAACGGTTCAACTATACGCGCAGTGACTGCTACGTCAGTTGCACAGTAGTCATGTAGCTCTTGGTCTGTCCTAGCTACCACTCCGGTGTGGTCCGCCTTCCAAGCAGGTACGTCAGTTAGGAATGAACCAATGAACCCTAGCCCGTGGCGATGCTCGGACGAAGCTAGTTTGTGAAGTAGGATGGTATCAACCAAGGGCTCAGGTGTCACACCCAAATGCTGCTCGACTACCAAGCGGTCAAAGTAACCTGCGTTGTGTCCGACCTTGATGTGCTCCGGGTCAGTGAAGACGTCTCGGAGTAGGTCCTTCATCCAAGCCTCTACGTCTGCCGGGTAGAACCTACTGATGCCGTCGATACTCACGAACGGTATCATCAGTACACGGTCCACTGTACCAATGCCGATGCAGCGTAGGTCTGTAGTTAAGCAGTCGATACCGTCTGTCTCAACGTCGTATGCCAAGGGCTGACCCTTAACGTCTTCGAAGAAGGCCTTAGCTTCCTCGTAGTCAGGGGTGAACAAAACTTTGGGATCTGCCCATTTTAGTTCACCCCTATGGTGGCGAAGCATCTTACCTACGTCACTGCGGAAGATGCCTTTAAACCTTGGGTTACGCATAACCATAGATGGGGAGTAAGTAGGTAGAACCTTGTACTCTTCTAACTTAGCAGGTCCGCCACGCACTGCGTCGAGCTTCGGGTTCCCATCGTACACGAACTTCGTTGCGTAGGAGCCCATTGGTAGGATGGTCTTGTACCCGTCTATGTTCTGTCGGACATGACCGGAGCAGGCTTCAATGGGGCTGAGGTACGGCTTCTGCCCCTTCTTGACACGTCTACGATTGGTAGACCGCAGACGGGCTAGGTACGCCTTAGGGTCGTCCTTGGGCCACCTACAGCCAATGATGTTTCCCCACGACACATCGGACGAACCGACACCGTGAGCGTTCAACTGTTCAACTACAAAGATGCCGTTGACATCGGAGAAGGGTACACCGAGTTGGGCGTCAGTTTTAGACGGACCCTCGCCCAAGATGAGTACACCTTTGTCCTCTTTGTTGTGTACGAAGTCTACTGGTGACCAGCACTTCTCTCTCTTCCAGTACTGCTTCAGTGGACATCTATCGCATTTAGCTTTGTCGAATCCCAAGACTCACCTCAAACCATCTAAACCATTCATCAAACTCTTTGTCTCGCATGTCTTTCGGGGCAAGGTACATACCGCGATGGATACGCACCCTACCTTTCTTCTTCAAGCGATGGAACCCCAAACGCTCCATCGGAGTACAGTCCAACCGACACACTGACCACTCTCGGAGGAGCCGCTCTAGTGCGTCAATCTCCGGTACAGTCAGCTCAGTCGGTGTCAAAGGTAACCCTAGCTGGAGGCTCGGCTTCCTCGACGCCGGAGTAGACCAGCACCAACGCACTGCACTTGGGACAAGTAAGATTAGTTACCATACTGTAGACCGTGCTGCCCTCGGCTTCGTGGTCAGCGCCCCAGATTAGTTCAGTATCTTTGCAGTGCCAACAGTTCATCGTCGTCCTCGTCTTGGTAGAAAAGGGGATGCCTTGGAGTGAAGCTGTAAGAAGCTCCAAGGCACCCCCAACACCGACTAGCCGTCGATGTTAATGAAGCTGTTGAGTGCATCACCAGCAGAGTTCGTTGTACCACGAGCGTCACTTGCCGCAGTGTACTGGTCAGCAGTGACCCACTTACGAGTAGGCCAACTGTTGTCGTCTACAGCCGGAGCGTAGTAGCAGTAGCCGATGAGGCCAGTGCAGACCTCAGCGATAGCTTCCGCAGCTTCTTCCATGGTCTTGAAGTCCTTGGCGAACGTCTCACGAACCTCGGCAGGGCTCATGCCCAATGAACTAAAGAACCGGAGCCAGATGCCCAACACCTTGTCGTCTGACGACTTAGGCAAGTTGATGCCGTCGTTGATGGCAGCGCCCTTCTGGCCGCCTTCGTCAACTGAACCCTTGATGCGGATACGGGCATTACCTGTTTGGGACTCGTAGCATTCCATGCTGTTAATCTTGACGAGGTACACCCCTTTCTTACTTGGGGCACGGTTGATGTTCACGTTACTAAAATCAAAGTTAAACATTTCTTTCTCTCTCTACAGTGTGTTAATAAAGTTATCAACTAGGTTATTGTTATGCTTTCTAAGCTGCGCCCTGTCGAGCGCATCAGCGAATATCCATCTTATGTGTCGGTTGTCAACATCCTCCTCTGTTAGTTTCTTCAAAAAAGCTGTCAGGATGGGCTTGAGCTTGGGCCGCTTCTCTTCTAGCTCTTTGGCCAGAACCTTGCTTACATGCTCAACATGCTCATCCATGAACACTAGACTCTCTGGTCGTGGAAGCTCGTAGCCCGAGAGCAATAAAACTTCACGAAGGTTCAGAGGGAACGTGTCCGGTGTGATGGCTAGACGGTCCCCTGTGATGTAGTCAGGGTCAGGTCCGGCTTGGTACAAGTAAGGCCACCCGATAGCCTTGTCGTCATAGATGACACGGACAACAACGTCGGCCATAGCTGGTAGCTTCTCCGGTAGTTGCCATCCGGGAATCAACGGAGCACCCGGAATATACTTTGTTGAGCCTTCCTTCTTTACCTCTTTGGGAGGTTGCTCGTGCATAGTTAGGATGACGTGGCAGTCAGCAGCACGGGCTGCGTCTCGCAAGTCATACACTCGTTGGTTAAAGGCATCGAATGCCGACCAGCCAGAGTGACTCTTCTTGCACCTAGCAAGTTCTTGGTCACAGATAATGCTGAAGTCGTCCACAATGATTGCGGGGTAGTCGCCTTGAGCTTGTTTAATGATTTGGGTAATCTGCGGAATACCAATCTTCTCGTCGGCTTCGACGACCTTGGGTTCCCAACCCAACCATCTGGCACAGGTGAGAGCGCCCTTTGGTGCGATGAACAATCCATTAGGGAAAGCTCTCACACTTGCAAGTGTCTTGCCTGTTTTAGCAGGCCCATATTGAATAGCGAATATACTCATGTCTTACTCCCCCATTGGCACGTCTCATAAAATCTACACTTTCTATAAGGCCAACATGCTGACTCATGATGAGTAGCTGGCCACAACGATGGTTCCACGTCTTCAAACTCCCTTATTAATCTTTCTGCATTTGTTATCGTATTTCTAAAGTTGGCAACGCTGTGTGGGGCTGGGTCGATAGGCATCCGATGAAAGGTTGGAGATGCTCCACCCTTGCCCCACTCAATCACGTTCAGTAGTACTCCGCCCCATTTGTCACCGAACATCTTCTGTCCGATCATCTGGTAGCCAATGAACTGGCCGTTCATAGAGTAGCCACCTACTGTTTTGCCACTAAATCTGTTAGTGGTTTTATGGTCTACGAACCAGACCTTACCCGTCATTGGGTGTCTCCACACTAGGTCAACACGCTGAGTGTAGAAGTAAGTCTCGTTGGTCTTATCGTCGTAGACGTTTACGCATAGTTCATGTTCAATGCCTTCCACATCCCACTGCTCTGCTGACCAGTGCAGTAGGTAGGCGGCTAGTGTCTCTTCCATCTGGGGAACATAGCGTTGCCATGCTGCCCTGTGTCCAACGGGCTGAAGCTGTGCTAGTGCCCTTACAGCCTCCGTTGGAGAGTATAGGTCCTTGCCTTCGTAGAGAGTAGACTGTAGCCCGTAGTGGTGGGCCAAGCCTACATGAAACAGGGAGCCCTTGATGAGTGGCTCGGCTGGTGGTATGTCGCTGGTACGATGCTTCATGTTGTACGACAAAGCGTACAGCCTAGGACAACGTAGTACTTTGGACAGACGATGCCATCCCTTCCGGGACGGACCCGGATCGATCAAGAACTTCCCCATGTCTACCTCTAGGCTTCAGCGGGCTGTAAGTCTGCCGAGGCGAATGGGTTGTTTTCCCGTAGGACTTCTACCTCGTTCACCACTTCAATCATTTTAGTTAGGTTCTGTTGTAACTCTTCTGGTGACCAAGCCTTATGGAATATCGCATTCGATACGGTAGCCATCATTAGTTCAAACAGTACTTCTTCTAAGCTACATTCACATTCGGTAACGGCTACCATCAGTGCTTCTCTAAACTCTAGTTGTCCTTCGTTCTCCATCTTCACTCCATGTCGCTAAATAGTTGGTCTAGTATTTCTTCTTCGTTGTCTTCTCCCGACAGGGTCCGGGCTACTCCTCCTGCTTCTTCGTCACCTAACGTCTCATACACATCTTCTAGTTTCGCCAACAGCACATCAGCCACACGCTCATCCACCGTCCCTTCGGCGATGACGTAACTGACAAGCACAGGGCGTGTCGAACCTTTTCGAGAAAATCTCCCCTCGGCCTGTGTCACCTGACCCGGTGTCCAAGGAAGAAGGGCGAATATCGCCGTGTCGGTATTTTGCAGACCGTCGATGGCTTCACCGAAAGCATCCGTCGTACCGACCAGAACACCAGCACTCTCACAGGCAGCGTACTCCTGAACGATACGTTGCCTTTCAACTAAGGAATCACCACCATGTCCTGACCACACAGTAGTGTCCTTATGCCTACTTACCTTCTTCTTGATAGCGGCGGCTAGTTTCTCACAGTCCTTACGTCGTCCAGTAAAGACGGTCACTTTCTGTCCGGCTCCAGTCAAGTCGGCTACTGTCTCTGCAATCCACTTACGCTTCCGGGCTGCGGCTTCCAGTAACTGTAGTTCGAACTGTGCTTGCCTTCCCTTCTTAGCCATCTTCTTGTACTCAGCAGCAAAGCCCGTGGGCTTCACTTGGTCTTCGGCAGGGATGTATACTTGTTGCCTACGCTTAGGAGGTAGGGACTTAGCCATCTCTGCGTAAGGTACAACATGAGTTACACTAGCCAACTTGCCACGCAGTTCGTCACAGTTGCTAGTTCCGGTAGCGTCAACACCACCCCACGAACTGGGCTTGGCATCGCAGTACCTGTGAATGAAGTCCCAGTTGGTTCCCCACTGCTTAGGCTGAACCAAGTCTAGCTGTGCCCATAGGTCAGAGCGTCTGTCCCTAATCGGCGTAGCAGTCAAGCCCAGTCTGCGGTAGGAGATTAGACTTAGCCTAGCTGCTGCCGCTGCTCGGTTGTCTGCCCATCTGTACTTAACTACATCAGAGTTAGGGTTGGGCCTGTACTTCTCCTTGCGGGCCCAAGCCTTGCCTTTGTGTAGCTCGTCCCACACAATAGCTAGTCGGCTACCCTCTGCCCAAGTCTTGATGGACTCATGCCAGTAAGGTAGCATCTCCCACGATACGACCACGCACTCTGTATCTGAAGATAGCAGATGGCTAGAGTAGCCACCCAGTACTTTAAGATTGAGATTAGTGTACTGTGCCGCTTGGAACTTCCATTGGTTCTTAGCTGGTGCTCTAGTCACAACCAACTTCTTCTCAGTAAGTGGGCCACTCACTAGCCACAACAAAGCACCTAGTGTCTTACCTGCCCCACAAGCCCACCAGAACAGTGAGCCGTCTTTACTTATACTCCACTCCCATGCTTCCTTCTGGTACTCTGTAAGGTAATCCTCTAGTACCCACGGCTTCACCCGTTCCTTTACAATCGCCATCTCCCAAGGCTTAATCATCTACGTCTCCCCTAACTCCATTGGCATGATGTTGAAGGCTACCCACGCAGTGACGTTAGCTTTTAAGCCACACGCTAGCATCTCGGTCCCTTCAAACTCAACTACCACATTGAACATATCCGATACTACTTGATACATGAGTCGTTCTTCGTAGTCCGGCTCCACATCTAACTCTAAACTTAATGTAGTAATCATAGGTACAACCTAACTCGAATCACTACCCTTGGAGTAACCGTCCGCATACCAACCACCACCCTTAAGTATAAAGGTAGAAGCTGACATAAGGCGTACCAACTCGTTACTTCCGCACTCATCACATCTACAATCAGCAATAGCTAGTTCATTCCGAACTAGCTTCTCTGACCTATGGTCACACTCTTCACACTTGAACTCATAGATTGGCATGGTATCTCCAAAGGAAAAGGTAACGCCTGTAAGTAGCCAACAACAAAGGCTGTGTCCCGACAGCCCCAACAACAAAAACTACTTACAGACGCTACCTTGAATCCTATGCCATCAGAAGCGACAACGCTTTCTTGTTAGTCTTGGCACCACTACCGAACCAAGATGAAGAGAGCAGGCTCTCGTTCTTGGCTCGTTCGAACCTAGAGTCCTTAACGTCTACCCCAGTCCGAGTCTGAGCGTGGTGTGTAGTGAACTCGGTGATGGCGTTGTAAGCCCCCCAAGCAGTACCACGCACTCCGGGGATGTCAGTACCTAGACCGGCTTCAAACAACTCAGTGAGTTGGTCGTGCTTCTTGGTAGCGATGGTCAAGGCCCGACTAGTATCCTTGTCTTCCGGTAGTTCAGGAAGAGGGAACAAGTTGTTTACGAACTGGTCCCACTGGGCTGTGTTCATCTGCTTCTTGGCAAGTGAAGTCATAGCCTCACCGTACAACTCTGCTTTTGAAACAGCAAGGCCGAGGATACGTTGTGCATCCTTGACTTTATCTGCCGCTGACTTGGTATGTCGAATCTTGACCATGCTCTCTTTGTTCTTCCTAGCGTCGGCTAGTGCCATGTTCGCTGTATTCTGGCATACAATCCGAGTAGAAGTAAAGAACGACATCAGCGGTGTGATGCCATCATGTCCCTTGATGAGTGCCAAGTAGGGCTTGACTACGTCACCGGGAACTGGTTCGAAGGTAAGGTTAGTCAACTCGGCAAGTAACCAAATCTTCTTACCACCATGCAGTGAACCGGCAGTGTTGTATCGCACCAACTTACCGGGACCAGCTACTTCATCCAAGAAGCTGAAGCACTCCTTGTTCTGGATAACTTCGTACTTGCTACCAACCACACTAAGTACAGACCTAGTGTCATCCCGAACAACTGCGAAGTTATTAGGGATCTCAATCTGACTACCGTCTACGTCGTAGTTAGCGTGTATTCTCTGTAGGCCAACACTAAAGTCAAGTCCTGCTGCCTCGATTGCTTCCTCAGCAGTCACAGCCTCCTGACCAACGTACTGCCCCAAACCATGCCATGGTGTACCACCGGCATACATCATGTTCGCTCTGCCATTACTCATATCTAGTGCGTGACTCATTTTACTTCTCCTCTTTCTTAGTTAGTTTCTTATCACTCTGTCGCTCAACACTCTGCCGGACAAGCTCGTCCATCCTGTTCATCATGTCTACCATCTCCATTGCTTGCTGCATTGACTTAGCCATTAAGTCTTGTCGATCTTTCTCGTTCATTCTCCCTCCTCTTGTTTCTTCACAAGTAAACCAATGATATCTACTCCATCAAAAGCACAGAGTAAATCTGTAAGTAACTCTTCTACTACTCTACCCAAGGGCTGCTCTTTGTACTTGGCCCTAAAGAACTCCTCTAGTGGATACTTGTACAGCACACTAGCAATGTCCTTTAACTCCATAGTTTCTAGAGGATGCTCTGACTCTGGTATGTAGTAGTCATGATTAAATAACATAGGGTTATCTACCATACTGTCTCCTGTCGTTGTTGTGTTTAACCGTCCCTCGATGTCCGGTGCTGGCAGCTTATCCCGGCAGTCCGAAACCGTCCACAAATCCGCTGCGAAGCCGCATGGTTGAGCCGTTCCGCAGATTGCCGCTTGACGGACCTACCGCCGATGGGATAAGCTGTCGCCACAATCGAATCGAGGAGGCCGATTGAGTCCTATTTACCATGATGTAGAACTAGATGAGAATGTATTTGACGTAGACTATTGGAGGAAGAATGAAAGAAAACGCAATCAAGATATGGCAAGGCCCATCTCTGTTAACCGGAGATATGATTATGGTAGTCATCACAGGGCTAAGACTAAAAAGCAAGAACGATAAGACAGATGACATGTACCAGTCTTGGATACTTCTAGTAGACGAGGCACCACACCATGCAACCAAGTCAGGTAGAGATGAAGCAGTATGTGGTAACTGTCCACTACGTCCTTACCTAAAAGCAGTAAGACCTGAGCATCTAAAACGTCCCTGCTATGTCAAGACGTACCAAGCCCCAAGGTCAGTGTGGCAAGCACACAAAGACAAGCCAGTTACACCAGTTGAAGAAGCTAGGTTGCTACTAGGTAATAAGCCATTTAGGTATGGTTCCTATGGTGACCCAGCAGCAGTACCACCAGAAGCATGGGCAGCAGTGCCCAAAGGAGTTGCAGCATGAACGAAGTATTCGAGAACCTACCAAAGGGAGCGTATCATTGGGGACGTAGACATCGGATGTGGGAGTACTGCATCTACTTGGGCACGATTAAACACGAAGGGCACTACTACGACTTAGGTATCTTTCCTTGTCGGCGTGAGGGTCCATCCCATGCAACTGTGTATGGTAAGGAGAACGACCAGTACATGAGCGGTGACCTAGAGTACTTCCAGAAAGGGTATGTGCGACAAGAAACAATCAGACGATGGAAGAAATACTTAGAGCTAATCAAAGGTGAGGATGGAGGTGAGGAATGAAGTGGACAGGGTACACACACAACTGGATGCTAGCTACGGCACAGCATCTAAAGAATAAATGCATGGCGTCTTGTCATACTCACGACGATGTGGCTAAGGCTGCTGCACTTGGTTGGCGTTCGTTCCGTACATCAAGTGATATCAATGACAAGCTACCTAATGAGATACTGTGTCCTGCCTCGAAGGAAGCAGGACGACGAACAACTTGTAGTCAGTGCAAGTTGTGTGATGGCAAGCGAGGACCGGATGACAAACGTAAGAACATATTTATTGCGATGCACTAGGAGGTGTAGGATGAACAGTTGGATTATCTATTATGACGACGACAGTAAACGTATGGACTTTAAGACTGATGCTTCGTTGCGTCGGTACTGTATGCAGACGGGAGCTAGACAAGGTTGGCGTCAGCTAGAGTCAGGAGAACACAAAGGATTCCTTGTCTGTGTTTATCCCTTGGACAGTAAGTTTGGTAACCTTGTAATCGAAGATGGAGGTGAGGAATGAATGCAATAGCTAAGTTCTATACGTTGCGGGAGGCAGTTACGTTTTGCGACGATAACGTAGATTTGAACCTACATATATTTGAACAGTGGGGTCGCTTCATTGTATGCGACATGGAAGGAGGTGAGGGATGATGACACCAGTGTTTACTATACTCGACATGCTATTCTACACCATAGCCCTGTTGTTGGGGTGGTGGTGTATTACACTTAGCCACGCGATAAAGAGAGAGATTAAGTTGACCAACGACTTGATTGACCAACACCGTAAACTAATGGACAAGGAGCAAGACGATGTACTGTCCTAAGTGTGAGTCAGTATCTACTAAGGTTAAGGACACAGCCCCCAGCCATGTTGACCACCTAGTCAACAGAGGAAGGGAGTACTTGATTAGTTGGGGAGATAAACAACTAGATACTTTAGGTATAGATACCAAAGCCTTCGTAGTCAGGGCTGTTCAGTGTAGTAAGTGTTCTACTAGGTATAGAACTCTAGAGATACTGGTAGAGGAAGACAGGGATAGAAGACGCCGGTCGTAGCTGTGGTGGTGTGCTGCCGAAAAACGGGGTTCGAGGCCGATGTTTGCCGTCGGATGGTCGCCGGGATACATTCCGGCATCGGCGACAGAAGCTGACAACAACGACACGGAGTCTTTGATGCTTAGGTATCTTGTGCTTAGAAAACTACATGATGAACTAGACAGTAGAACTGAAGAAGAAGCAGTGGAAGTAGAGGTAGAAGTAGAAGTGCTTCACCCTCTACAGTATGAAGTGACTGACATGGATGAGTTTGATTTCTAGTGGAGGGAAGTAGGATGAAACTGTTGATTTCGTTTTATACCTTGGAGCAAGCTGAAGAATACTTAGATAAGTATCCGGATAGCAACTACATCGTGATGTTTGAGTTTGGAAAGTTTAATGTTTACAATGCGGAGGGTAAGTAGATGGGTAAGATGGACGAAGCATGGATTGAACAGATGGGAGATGACAAGATGAAAGCAAATGGTATAAGAATGACGGTGTTCAAGACTGATGGAACCGTAGAGCAGAAGGACATCTGGCCTGTTAGTTCAAGGCTAGAGGTACTCAAGGAAGTAGTTGGGGGCTGGATTGAACATGCCTTCCTCCCTGCCTTTGGGAATAAGCAGTCCTTCTTCTTCAACGAAGAAGGCAGGGTCAAGGGGCTTGACCCTAACCCGTACTTCTTTGGTTACCAGTTGGTAGGCAACGTAGTGATGATTGACACCGACGATTGGAAGGACGCTGCCAAGGAGGGTAAGTAGATGAACGTAATAGCAAAGGTAGTAATCAACACCTGCTACGGGGGCTTTAGTCTAACTCCAGAGGCAATGGAGCGACTTAAAGAACTGGGTGAAGACCGGAGTATGTATGACCTAGAACGTCACAACCCTAAACTTATTCAAGTTATTGAGGAGCTAGGGACGGAAGCGGCGGGTGGTAACTATACTAAGTTAAAACTAGTCGAGATCTATTGTAGCAAGTACCGCATCGACGAGTACGATG
>Ga0209337_1002922_pt1 | contig 12141 bp, 5 predicted proteins | sample LinPmetageLP53_FD_184044 | JGI IMG/M metagenome (GOLD analysis project Ga0209337, IMG submission 184044) | Marine viral communities from the Pacific Ocean - LP-53 (SPAdes) (version 2) | ecosystem: Environmental > Aquatic > Marine > Oceanic | place: Pacific Ocean | collected 2010-02-08 | reverse complement strand
GAGGTTGCTGAACCACTAAATGTACCTATGCTATCAATGGTCAATCCTGAACCACTAATTGATAAACTTCCTGTTATTGCTGGATTATGTATTCTCATAGTTAACTAACCTTATTTAATATAAATATCTTTATTTTAATTTATTTTCTAATTCTTCTACCTTAGCAGTTAGTTCTTGTACTGTTTTTGTCAACACCGAAACCAAACCTATGACATTTACTGATTTGTTACCTTCTTCACCCTCAACTAATTGTGGATAGATTTTTTCAACCTCTTGTGCTATAAATCCTATCTGCTCGTCAATTCCTTTTCCTTCCTCTTCTTTCCAATTAAATGTAACAGGATTTAGTTGTTTGACCTGTTCATAACTACTTGACATTTCAAAAATATTTTCTTTTAAAGAAACATCAGAGGTATCGTTAAAATCTCCACTAATCACACCATCGCTAGCTATTGTCATTCTAGCGGTTGTACTTAAATCACTACTATCAGCTATTACGAATGGATCACCTGTCGCACTGGCATCAATACCCATTACGAATGATTGTCCGGAAATGTTAAATAGTACACCTGCATCACCGGCATCACTATTTTGAATTAATATTGCGGCGGTATCAGTAGTATTAGTTTGCACTACATGAAGAGGAAAAACAGTTGAATCTGCTGCAAATGCTGGGCCTGTATGTCGTCCTACTGTGATGTTATCTGATACTGCCACTTTACCAAATGAACCGGTTGAAACAGATGAACCACTTATGTTTCCAGCCATTACTTCAAGTCCAGTAGAATTAAATCTTCCTATGTCTGTATTAGCAAATGAAAATGTTGTACCAGTACCAAGGTACATTCCAGTATCACCATCATTTGAAAATGAATATAATGGTTTAGATTTAGAAGCATTTGGGCCTTTTATCTGACCATCACCTGTCATAAAAAATATTCCACCAGCACCACCGGCATTTATAGTACGAAACTCAAAATTAATATCTGAGCCACCAGGTGCATCTGCTACAATTTTAGCAGCTCCTAAATTAGCAGGTCTAAAATGTATTGCAACATTATCATCAGCTCCAGTATCCGTATTATGTAACATTATTGCTGCAATTTCACCATCTTGACCATTTGTTATCTCTAATGGATACGCTGGACTTGTTGTGCCGATGCCTAATTTATCAGCAACATGACCTTGAGCAAACGAACCGGTTGAAATTGCAGAACCACTTATTGATGTTCCCACCAATTTTAAAAGTTCAGTTCCTCCTGGTGTAAATGATAAATAATTATTTGCACTACTTCCTAATATTTTTGTATTTGAATCACCAAACTCAAGAGCAACACCACTCCCTAATGTTACATTCCCACTACCATCTATAACAAAATGAGCATCACTTGCTCCGCCACTTCCCTCACCAATAAAAAATTCTGTTCCATCAAATCCACTAACATCACTATCGGTTAATCCAGCATACCATTTAGCAGAACCAGCAGTTAAGTATTTTACTTGAGATAAATTACCAGTTGCACCTCTATCTAATTCAATATAAGCATGGTCACTTGAATCAACTTTTATAGCAGCACCAGCTCCGACAATATCTAACATTCTAACTGGACTTGTTGTGCCGATGCCTAAATTATTAGCAATATGACCATGACCAAACGAACCGGTTGAGGTTGCTGAACCACTTATTACAGCATTTGCAGCAGTAGATACAATATCCCCACCGACAGAAAGATCACTTACAATTGATACATCTTCGCCATTAGCTATAGACATTCTAATTGAACCATTGGAAACAAAGTTCATTACACCTGTGCTATGAACTACATGAATACCATAACTTGTATTTGCTAGATATAAATCATGTGTGCCACTACCATTATTTATTAAAATTTTTCCAGCAACTTCTAATTTTTGTGCAGGACTTGTTACGCCGATGCCTAATCTGGATGCTGAAACAAATAGTGTGTTATTATCGTCACCATCTGTTATTATCATTGTTTCAGCACTGGCATCATTAAATATCCTTCCCTTAACCGAACCAGCTTCTCTAAATGTAATTACAGAATCTCTTCCAGCTGCTGAATCTAACCACAACTGAGGTGATTGACTTCCACCAGTACTTTGAATTTTTACAACTGTATCAGCACTATCGTTTACATGAAGTTGATATTCAGGACTTGTAGTTCCAATGCCTAATTTATTATCAATGTATCCAGCACCAAACGAACCGGTTGAGGTTGATGAACCACTTATACCAGTATTTGTTACTTCTACTGCTACACCACCAGCAATTAATGCTAATTTATTAGCTGCAGAATTACCTATACCTGTATCACCATCGCCTCTGTTAGGAACTAAGGTTGGGTTAGTACTACTAGCAGCTTCATTTAATATGACAGGACCGGTTGATAAATTTGATGCAAATGAATCACTAAATATTTTCCATTTTATTGCACCACCTATTGACAAATATAATTGGTCGTCCGCATTCTCATAAAATCCAGTATCACCATCACCAAAATTTAATGTTGGATTAGCAGTAGAATTTCCTCCACCTAAATGTAATTGTCCAAACGAACCGGTTGAGGTTGATGAACCACTTATTTTTGTATTTGCGTATGGAAATTCAACATTATTTGCATCTATTTTCAACATAATGTTTTCATTATTTCCAATAATATCTGTCGTATGTGAGAACTCAATACTCTTTTCGTGGTCAAAATAATGATTTATAATACCATTTGCTGAATATATTGTGTAGAATTGTGTTGCTTGATTACCTCCGGTATTATCTTTTAACATTAATACAGGATTAGGACCTTCAACAATAATTTGATTATCAAAACCAGCTTGTTTAGTTGTTGTTCCTAAAAGTAAACTATTATCACCGTGAACCATACCAAACGAACCGGTTGAGGTTGATGAACCACTTATTAATCCATTGGTCTTTGTAGATATAATACCAGTAGCAAATACGGTATTTGTCGCAGCTACTGCAATTCTTTGTGTTCCACCGGTTGATATTCCTAAATTATCCGCACCTATTCTAAAAATACCAGTATTGGTATCACCTGTAAATGAATATACTGGTGCTGAAGCATTTCCACTACCAATATTAATGGGAACGGTTGATGTCAAAACAGTTGTTGATAAAGATAACCTATTATCACCACCTGTATCAAAACCCATTGTGGTATCAGTTAACTCTATCTTTGTATCACCACCGGATACATCATCACCTATTTCATCAACTAAAATTACTCCTACATTTGAAATATTATTATCGGATAAATCTAAAGTTCCACCAATTGTTAAATTACCTTGAACCTTATCAGCTACAACTAAAGAGCCAAACGAACCGGTTGAGGTTGCTGAACCACTTATTGAACCAATAACTTCTAAAGCAACACCAGGACTACTTGTGCCGATGCCGATATTACCTGATTGTGAAACAGTTAAAACTTCCGTTGTTCCATTATCGTTTAATAAAGATAATCTCCCATCGGTTTGTAGTTTAAACTGCATATCTTTATTTGCACCTGTTTCTTTAAATAAAAGAAATGGAGCTGAATCATCTAATTGTATATCCCCTACGACATGAAGTTTAACAGCAGGACTTACGGTGCCGACGCCTAAAAGGTTAGAATTATTAAGTGTAAGACCTGTAGTTGAATTACCTTGAGTAAATATTTTTATGATGGAACTTTCTAAATTATTGATAAAAAATTCAGCCCCATTTAATCCAATTCTAGTTCCATTAGAAGTTCCTGTACCAGTTGTGGAGTTATGAAATCTTAACTTGTTATCTACACCACTAACCTCATATAAATCTAAGGCACTTGATGGACTTGTTGTGCCTATGCCTAACTTATTAGCAATACGACCATCACCAAACGAACCGGTTGAGGTTGCAGAACCACTTATTGTGTTTCCAAGAAAGGTATGTGTATCATCATTACTATCACCAAATATTGTTGAACCACTAAGAGACTGATATTCTATGGAAGTGACTGATGATGATACAATAAAGTTTTGAGCAATTATATCTCCACTGGATACCAAGTTAGCTACATTTAATGTAGAACCACTCACAACATTATTTATAGTATCAGAAGTTATTTTATGTCTATGATTTCCTTTTGCAAACTCTCCAACATTCCCATCAAAGGCAGTAAATCCTATATCTTCTGGATCTGCAGTATATGGTTGTAATGCAGGAGCACCAAGAGTTCCAGCAACTTGACTATCATTTGTAAAACTTTCTCGGTTAATAGCACTTCCAAAACTAGATACCCCACTACCACCTCTAAACTCAATACCACTAGCATCCATTTTTATAAAACTATCTTCTGAATTATAAATTAATAATCCTTGATCCGTTAATTCAACTTTTCTTTGATTACTTCGTAATGAAAAATTATCCCAAGTTATTTCTGTTTCAGGATATTCTGCTACTGTACTTCCTTTAACAGTTTTTGTAAATTTTTTACCTTTTAAAGCAGCAGGTATTGTTCCTTTATCACCAACATACAATGGTTTTTCTACTGTAAATCCCAAGTCATCATTTATAGAACCAGTCATTACTACTTTTATAAAACTAGCTGCTTCAGGCAATTCAGCACTAGCACCAAAACTATTATATTGTCCAGTTCCTAAAAAGTATTCACCATACCCATTTGATGCCGTAAAGGCATTTGCTGGTAAAAATGGAATAAATCCAGTTGAACTAGATCCACTATATTCTAATCTAAAATATTGAGGTCCTAAAGCCCTATCTTTTCCAGCTCCACTAAATGAAGAACTAAAACGAGCTACTGAACTAAAACTTAATGTTTCTCCTGCTGTAAAGGAAGAAGTTATTGTTTGGATTATTTCATATTGATTACTTCCAGAATAATTATCAGTTCCACTTGGTATTACAACATCTAAAGTTACATCACCACTTACAGCTTTGTCTTGATCAGTATAACTACTTCTATCGGTTAAACTTATTGAAGTAGCTCCAAGTGTAGAAAAAGACCAACTTAAAATATTAGAGCCTGATCTAATATTTCTTCCAGCATCTAATGTTTGGTCTTCAAAACTTCCATTTTCTATATATTGTGCCCCACCACCTATCTGTATAAAAGAACCTGATTTTACAGATACTCTTTCTGTACCACCAGCATCTTTAATATTTAATCCAGGAGTTGCAGAATTTAATTCTATAGTATCAGCTGCATCAAATATTCTACCGGTATCAACACTCCACCCACCAATTGAAGCCGATACAAATCTAGCAAAACCACCCACATCGATACTTGAACTAGAATTAGCTCTAGTTGATGCCGTTCCACCAATAGTTGCAGGAGTTCTAATTTCATTTGCAGTAAAAGTTCCTTGAACAACTAATTCATCGTCTACAAACTGAAGATATTGTGCACTATCTTTATCACCCAATAAAATATTACTAGCAGTAACATTACCCTCAGGTGTTAAGTGAAAAGCTGAAGAACTTATTTCTACATTTCCACCTGATCCGCTTATAAATTGGGTATTTTCAGAACCTACAAAAAATGTATTAGCTTTAATTTCTAATAAACTTGGATTACTCCTAAATCTAAATGAACCGCTTCCCTTTCCACCATGTAATTCTAATCCAACCCCATCATATACATCACCACTGCCAGGTAATACCGAACCACTAAAGAACATCACACCAGCGCTACCACTACCAATACTAGCACTTTCAAATCCTGTATAATCTACAGTTTTTAAGAAAGCACTATTTTTACCCGATTGTTCAAATCCCTTACCAACTGCATTACCAGTAAACACAGAACCTTTAATTAAATTATCTTCCTTTTCTATAAATGTAGGTGAACCTTCAAATTCTATAAAAGATGATGTTACCTCAACTATTTCACCTTGTCTATCTTCATCTAAATATTGTGCTAATTGTTTTGATGGACTTAAAAATCTTAATCTAAATTTTACAGGTGTATCTCTTCTAAATTGTTTTGGTGTTATTATCTTAGTTGTATTGGTTATTGGATTTAAACCAGAAGTAAGAGTTTGACTATTTGTTTCAAACGAACCACTTGTTAATGGATATGATGTTATCACATCAAAATCATCTGTTTTAGATTTTTGTTCGTTGTATGCTAATTCTACAGATTCAATTTTTCCACCGTTAGTTTCTAAATCCGAAAGAGTTACATTAATAAAACTTCTTTTAAATACCGTATCACTATCATCAAAATCAATGCTTTCACTTACAGATAAATTAGTTTGTATATCGGATGGTTTTGCTAATACTAATGGTGATGTGTTTGGGAAATCTTTTCGTATATCGTAAGTAAAAGAAGTTCTTACATTATATATACCTTTCCATTCATTTGGTATTTCTTCACCATTTAACTCACCCATTACATTTAGGAAAGCAGGTCCGTCAGCAATCTCGTCTGCCGTTCTTAATGGATCTTTTTTAATCCAAATAAATCCATTACCAGCGCCACTTAATTCTTCTATATCTATAAGGTTAGAAAATATTACAGTTCCACGAGAATCAACAAACTCAAAAACTATATTAGATAAGTTTTTAAGAAGTGGTTTACCTTCAGGATCATTAAAGGTTATAGAAAAAGAATGTTTACCATAACTTAGGGTACTTGGTAAACCAGTTACACTAAAGTAAATAGTATCGTTATCCTTTGTTTCAAGGAATACATCTTTCTTTTTGAGGTCGAGTACCTGACTAAATAGTTCTGCCATATCAGTAATAAATATTTGATAAATAAGTTATCGTGTATATTTATAAGTATATTATATGGAGATTATCGGTATGAAGAAGAAATGTTCTTTTACAATAGATGACCAGCTTATAGAGTGGTTTAAATTATATGCTAAGGAAGAAAGCACTACTATGAGTGCTGTATTAAATCAATATATTCTTAGTTTAAAACGAGGAACATCTAAACCTAAAAATGTTCTTTATACTAATCGTTAATTATATATAACCTTAGAAAAACCCTTATCATCTACATTTACAGGTAACAAATAATCCATAAAGTCTTTGATTGTATCTAAATGAGATATGATAAATACAGAATCAAATCTTGTTTTAAGATAATCAAAAGCACCTTTCATATTTGATAAGTTGTCTGTATCAAGTGTTCCGAATCCTTCGTCTATAACAAGAAAGTTAGGACTTGGAAGATTAGAGACATTGATTAAACCGACTCGAAGAGCAAGAGAAGAAACAAACTTTTCCATACCCGATGATAAACTTAACGGCCATTCTTGGTCGTCATACTTTATATATAGATTTATACTTTTATCTTCACTTGTTATACCTAACTGAAAACCAGCCATCATATGGTCTAATACTGTATTGACTTCGTTTTCGATTATAGGAAGAGCATCATTTATAATAAGTTGTGGTATCCCATCACGATTAACTAACCTTAAATAAATCTCATAATCCGAAACCTTTTGTTCTGCTTTTACAAGGTCTTTGATTTCTTCTCCAAGATTCTTTTGATTTGTTTGTTCTATTAAAATAGTAGATTCGGTTAAGACTAAATCTTTTTTATCATTATCCAATAACTCACTTGCTATCCTTACTTGTGTTTCTAACTTATCTATTTTTTGTGTTAAGTTATAGTTGTGAGCAATAGCAACTTCGTTATCTAAAAATATAGATTGTTCTTCGGTAATCTTTTTTAAGGTTGATTGTATTTGTTCTACTGAAAGTTCTAACTCTTTTACTTTAGCATGTGTTTTATAAGCATCACCTTCAACTCGTTTTAAGTCTTCAACCATACCATTATATTTTTCTTTTGTTTTTACTATCGTATCATCTAATACAATACTATTTTGTTGTTCTACTAACAACTGATAACTTACTGAAGCATCTCCCAAATCTTTTACTGCTGATTTTTTATCTTTGATTTGATGATCTCCGTTTCTTAAACAATCATCACAATCTTTGTTGTAATGATATTTACCTAACTCGGTTATCTTTTTTTCTAATAAGTCAATAGCCATTTCAGCTCTTTCTATTTCTTTTTCTATATCAGAAAGATTAGCTTTTTGTTTAAGATATTCTTCGTGTTTTTTATTTAAGTCATCTTCATCATATACTTTTATTTGGTCAAATATCTGATTGTAAAGTGGTCTAAGATTTTCTCTATATTCGTTTTCAGATTCAAGAGTTGATTGTTGTTCTTCTAATTTAATTGTAGTTTCTTCTATTAGTTTATCAAAATCAAGTTCTTTTACATTCCCGACATCTTTTAGCTTTGAGTTTAATTCTACTATCTCTTCTTTAAACTCTTTAATATCAGTTTCTATAGGCTTTATCTTTTGTTCTAACTCATCTTTCTTTTCACCTAAATCAACTAAGGTTTGTTCTAACTTACCCATTTTTTGAAATACATTTTTATCTTTGATTCTTTTTAGATATCCCTTTTCATCGGATACATCTTCACGAGCAATATCGTATAGTTTATCGAAAAGGTCAATACCCATAAATTGAGATAATATCTTTTTTCTTTCTGCTTGTTTCTTATCAACAAAGTTTTGTCCGTTGTTTTGTAAAGAAAGAGATGTGAGAATAAAGTCATCAAATGTTCCTAAGATACTTTTTATTTCTTCGTTAGTTCCACTTCCATATTGAGAGTTACTACGAGCAGCTCCACTAAGGTCAATCATCTCATCGTTTTCTATAACGTAAAACTTAACGGATACAGGACATAGTTTTCTTACTTCGCCTGTTTTACGACTTGTTCTAACTTTTAGTTTACCAGTTCGGTGAATAATATAATCAACACCATTTACTTCTAAGGATAGTTTTACCTCAAAGTTTTTTGACTTGTTGTTTAGTACTTCTATAGCTTTAAATGTTCTACTACAAGTATCAAATATGGTATAAGCAATAGCATCTATTAAAGCTGACTTACCACTATGGTTTGGAGCAACAACACCAACAACACCATTTAGTTTAGTAAAATCAATTCGGTTACCCTTACCATAACTAAACATATTATCAAACTCAATATACTTTAATTTCCAATCTACATTTTTTGGTAGCTCGTTTTTCATACCAATAGATGAGTTAGTAAATTCGTTGATATCAAATAATCTCTCTAAAGTTTTATCGTCTATTCCTGGATTTTCCATTCTAGCCATTTTATCTATTAGATTATTTTGAACTTTTAAATCGTGTATATCTTCTATTGATATTTTTGTTTTAGAATTATTCATTATGTTTTCAATAGAATCTAATTTTTCAAATGATATAGATTTAAGTTCTGAATAAGTTTTTCTTAAATTCATTTCTACCAAACGAAGTTTTTCAGCTGATGTTCCTTTATGTTTTATTTTTAAGTTACCATATCTAGGAACAAAGTTCATCTTACTTTTTATTTCATCATCTTCTACACGGATTGCTTTAAACCCATAATCGTTTTCTACTTGTATAAACTCTGACTTTCTTTTTTCTACATCCCATAAAAGAAATCCGTGGTCTGGTGCTTCAGCAAAGTTTTGTTGTATTAATGAACCTGGATAAGCAACAGTTTCGTCATCATTTAAAAATTGTCTTTTGTGTATATCACCTAATAAAACTAAATCATAGCCATCAAAGTCAATAACATTTACATGCTCATCACTCATAACTAAACCAGTATCAACTTGGAAGTTTCCAACACCACCATGATAAATAGCAATCTTATGGTCACCATCTATGTCTTTTGCTCTTGGTATATTTTTAGCATTTGGTTTTCCATCTTTCGTCATATCAAATACAGATAGGTGACCGAATTGACAACCACCCATTTCATACACGCCTGTTTTTTTCCAAAAATGTATTCTTGGATTTATCTGTTTTACCAAATCAATAATTGGAGAAAGAACATCTTCTCGTGAAGTGTTATTTAAATTACAATCATGATTGCCAGGTATAACTAATAAATCAGATATATCAGCTAAACTTAAAAAGAACTCTGCTACTAATCTTGTTTCTTCAGGTGAGGTGTCGAGTTTTCCATGAACAATATCACCACCGATGTAGATTAAGTCTGGTTTTGCTTCTTTTAACTTTACATATAATCTATCAAATACATCTCTGTATTCTACGAACCTATGTAGTTTTCTAATGTGAATATCTGCTAAATGAGCAATCTTATTTATCTTCTTATCCATATAACTTTGCCTGTATTGAATCACTAAAACTAGCTGATTCAGTTGAGTTTATTAATGTTGTTATTTTTTTCCAACCCAAATCATTCGGGTCTTGGTCTTTTGGTAATTTTACTACTTTACTATCTATACCAAAGTCCTTAAAGAACTCTGACATAACGTAAGCATCTTTCTTTGCATCATCGTCAAGAGCAATATAAATTGTCTTAACATTTTTTTCAAAAATCTTTTGTAACAAACTTTTTGATGGTTTCTTACTTAACATCGGTATAGCGTTTGACCTAATAGACATAGCATCAAATACACCTTCACATATTATAATTGGTTTTGACCAAGCAATATACCACTCAAATGGAATTATATCCCTTGATACATTTGGATTTTTATACTTCATCTTTTCACCCACAAAAGAGCGACCAACAAAATAATTAAGTAATCCAACATCATCATAACTTGGAATGATTATTCTTCCTTCATATAAACCCGAATCACAAAAACCTATTTTATATTTTTTTATATCCCAATCTGTAATACCTCTTTTATGTAAAAATGATTTTGCTTGATTACGATAAAGGGATTTACTAACTTTCCAAAGAGCTTGAAAATCTCTTGGTAAAGATACAATAACCTTTGATTCAGTTTCACCTTTTGATTTACTTGGTGTAAATACTAAATCTTTAAGTTCAGCAAAATACCTAGTGTCAGCATTTACTTTCTTAAATAAAGAGTAAATAGAATGACCACCTTGATTACTAACCCAACAATGCCACTTCTGTGATTCTATGTTGACCTGTAACTTAGGTTTGTAATGACTAACAAACGGAGAGTAAAACATATACTCATCTGCTTTGGTTAGATTTTTACTTTTGCTATTTAATGTTCGTTCTAATAGATAAACTAATTTATTCATATAAGGCACATACTAATGCGTCATAAGCATCCATGTTTCTTTTATCCCATAATCCTGTCTTTGTTAATTTAACATATTCTTCTAAGGAATACAAGCAATTTATTTCTTTTTTTACAAAATCTTTTGCTGATACTCCTTTTACACGAGATTTACCGAAGAGGTGTTTTCGTGCTGTCATAGGGTTAATACCATCTACTATTTCCCCATATGCAAATTCTAAACAATATGTTAATACTGCATTAAATTTAGCTAACTTTATGATTGTTTGTTGCGATGTTCTACCACGCATAAAACCAGAGAGACTATCTTCTATGTATATTTTGTCTATTTCATCAAACGGATCTAACTTGTTTATTTCGTCTAATGTAACTTGTACTTTGTCTCTTATTGTTTTTTCTTTGTTGATGGGTATGAAACCCATATCAATAACTTTTTTGTTTTCAACGAATGCATATCCAACTGTTGTGGTAGAGGCATCCAAACCTAATATTTTCACTTATATATGTTTTTCCTATTAATCCCTAAATAATCTTTTGCCATTTTACGACCATACTTTTCTGCTTTTCTTTCAAAGTAATTATCATCGTGAGCATGACCACCCTTACTAACAGCCTTATTCATTTCCAATTCGTATCTTTGTTTATATTTTTTCTTTCCAAACTTTTGAGCATCTTTAGCATGATCTATTTCATGAAATACTGTAACTAAAAAATCTTTGAAATCTGATGTTGGTGTAATATAAATAGTATCAGTATCTACATTATAATCAGCTTTATTTCCAGCTCTTTTAGCAAATACAATCTTTGATTTTAATCCAGCTTTCTTTACTATCTGTTTTGCTGTATCATGAAAATCTACTCTTTCATTTACTTCTGTCTTTGGAGCAATTCTGAAAGTAGTAGCTTTTCTTCCGTTTATTGTAGGCATTCCGTGTTTATCCTTTCCGATGCTCTTAACAACCATCTTTTTGTTCTTAAACTTACCCACTAATATAACATCGCCAACGTTAATATCCAAGACAATTCTTTCTAAAAGTAAATCTTTTAATT
>Ga0209337_1002921_pt1 | contig 12141 bp, 7 predicted proteins | sample LinPmetageLP53_FD_184044 | JGI IMG/M metagenome (GOLD analysis project Ga0209337, IMG submission 184044) | Marine viral communities from the Pacific Ocean - LP-53 (SPAdes) (version 2) | ecosystem: Environmental > Aquatic > Marine > Oceanic | place: Pacific Ocean | collected 2010-02-08 | reverse complement strand
GTTTCGAAGCTGCAAACATCAACACAGCTGGGCAGAAAATGCACACGCTTGCTGGTGATTCAGTAGATCCTGGTGGGTATTACTATATAGCTGCAACTATGCAAGCTGCTGGTGGTACTGCTGGTGACATGTCTTTTAACATTCATTATGTTATTAACTAGACACTAAAAACTTTAAGGGCAGTCGTTATGCGGCTGTCCTTAATTTTATTAAATTATTTATAAGGATTTAAAATGGCAAAAGGTTTATACGCAAACATGAACGCTAGAAAAAAAGCTGGCACTTCAAGATCAAAATCAAAATCAACTATTACATCTAAAGCCTACAGTAATATGAAAGCTGGATTTCCTACAAAGAAAAAAACATTAGTAGGATAATATGACATCAGTAGTAGAAATTTGTAACTCAGCTTTAAATAGTTTGGGTGCAACCAACATCACTGCATTAACAGAAGATTCTAAAAATGCTCGGTTATGCAATCAACGTTTTGAACCTATCCGTGATGCAATCTTTAGAACGCATTATTGGAATTGTTTAATCAAACGAGTGCAACTAGCAGCAGATACAGTTACTCCAGCATACGAATACGCATATCAATACACGTTACCATCAGACAGTATTCGAGTTATGAAAATAGGTGGGTATCATAACGGTTCATCATCAGACTTAGACAATGGCCAACAATTTAAAGTTGAAGGTCGTAAAATTATTACTGATGAATCAGAAGTATTTTTAACATACCTGGCTAAAATAATAGATCCCCAGGAATATGACACATTATTAGTTGAAACAATTGGTGCACGTTTAGCAGCAGAAATAGCTTATGCCATTACGCAATCCACTACTGTGTCAGTACAACTACAAGAAATTTATCAAAGTAAACTAAAAGAAGCACGCTTTGTGGATGCTACTGAAGGTACTCCATACAGTTTAGATTCAAGCTCATTTATTAATTCGAGGTACTAATGGCTAAGACAACTTTTGCCTTTACTAGCTTTGCGGCTGGTGAACTATCTCCACGTTTAGATGGTCGAACTGATTTACAACAGTATTTCAGGGGATGTCGTACTTTAGAAAATATGACAGTACATCCACACGGAGGAGTTTCAAGACGGCCTGGTACTGTTTATGCTGCTGAAGTAAAAACTAGTGGTAATGCAACTCGTCTTATTCCATTTGAATTTTCAACCACGCAAACTTACATGATGGAGTTTGGTGATGAATATGTACGTTTTTTTAAAGACAATGGAATTATTACAGAAAATGGCAAAACTATTTCAGCAATTACTAAAGCTAATCCAGGTGTAGTTACAGCTAACTCTCATGGTTATTCTGCTGGTGATTATGTAATTTTAGCTAATATTGTTGGCATGAAAGAACTTAATGGCCGACAATTTAAAGTAGGTACTGTTGCAACTAACACGTTTCAATTATTAGATATGGATGGTAATAATTTTAATACCTCAGCTCTAACTACTTATTCTTCAGCTGGCACAGCATTTAGAATTTATCAAATAACCACACCGTATGATAAAACTGATTTGTTTCAATTAAAATACGCACAATCCGCAGATGTGATGTACATCACACATCCTACTTACCCTATACAAAAATTAAGCAGAACAGGACATACTGCATGGTCCTTAGATGCAGTGGTCCTTGATACAGGTACTGATTTTACCGTTTCAGGAATTACCAAAGCTAATCCAGGTGTTGTTACTACTTCTGCTAATCATGGATTTGCAGTTGGAGATTTTGTAACGTTTAGAAGTATTGGTGGCATGACACAATTGGCTAATAACCTTTTATTCAAAGTTGGTACTATAGGTAGTAGTACTACATTTAATTTACAAGATGCAACAGGAACTAATTTAAATACCAGCAGCTACGGCACATTTAGTGCTGGTGGTAGTGATGTAGTAGAACGAGTTAATGATCCAATTTTAAATTATGCAACTGGTAACTACCCTAGTACGGTTTCATTTTTTGAACAGCGTTTAGTGTTTGGTGGTACAGACAATAACCCACAATCATTATGGTTTAGTAAAGCTGGTTCTTATGAAAATTTTACTACTGGTGTAAATGCAACCGATGCTATGATTTATACCATTGCATCTAACCAAGTTAATGCCATTAGATTTTTATCTGCAACTAATCAATTATTAATTGGTACTGTAGGTGGTGAATTTTTAGCAACTTCAGGAAGTGTTAATGAACCCGTAACACCAACTAATATTCAGATTACAAAACAAACTAACTATGGATCTGCTAATTTAGATGCTTTGCAGATTGCCAACGTTACTATGTTTTTACAACGTGCCAAAAGAAAAATTAGAGAATTAGTTTATAACTATGATGTAGATGGTTATGTAGCACCTGATATGACAATCCTGGCAGAACATATTACTGAAGGTGGATTAATTCAATTTGCATACCAACAAGAACCTGACAGCATTTTATGGGCTGTTAGAAACGATGGCACGCTATTAGGATTAACATATCAAAGAAATGAAGAAGTAGTAGCCTGGCATCGACACATTTTAGGTGGCTTTGCTGATACAGGTAAAACTATTGCTCATGCATTTAAAAGTTGGACCGCAAGCTCTAGCACTGTAAGTGTAGCCAACAACACTGTTACTATAAGCTCACATGGATTTAGTACAGGTGATCCAATTTATTATTATGCTACTGCCAATAAGATTGGTGGTTTACAAACTGACTTACTTTATTTTGCCATAGCAACTAATAGCAATACATTAAAGTTTGCTACAACTTCAGCTAATGCTACAGCTGGCGCAGCTGTAGATATAACATCTATTACTGGTTCTACGGTGCAATATATTTTTGAAGGCGTAAACATTGCTACTAATGTTTTATATTCAGCAGCTCACGGTTTATCGACTGGTGATTATTTTTATTATCGACCAGCTGGCACTAAGCTTACAGGCTTAACTAAAAATGCAAAATATTTTGTAAAACGAATAGACGATAATCAAATTAAAGTATCTACATCCACTGATCTTAGTACATTTGTAGATTTACAATACGCTACATCATCAAGCGGCACTGAAACAGATCTTATTTTAACTGATGCTAAATGTGAGTCTATTGGAGTTATTCCAAGTGATGATGGGGAATATCAATTATGGATGGTGGTTAATCGTTTTATTAATGGATCGACCAGACGGACCGTTGAATATTTAAATGAATTTAATTTTGGTGATACCCAAGACGATGCTTTTTTTATGGATAGTGGCTTAACTTATGACAGTGTTCCTACTACCACGTTATCAGGCCTGGACCATTTAGAAGGTGAAACTGTTACTATCCTGGCAGATGGAGCATCACATGCAGATAAGGTAGTAAGTGGTGGAGATATAGGTTTAGATCGATCCGCACAAAAAGTACATGTTGGTTTAGGTTATACATCCCTACTCCAAACATTACGCATTGAAGCTGGTTCAGCTCAAGGTGTGGCACAATCTAAAATTAAAAGAATAAACGAAATAACAATTCGGATGCACAAAACTCTTGGCTTAGAAGTTGGTGGAGATTTAGATAACATGGAAAATATTCCATTTAGATCAAGTAGTGCGTTAATGGATGTTCCTATTAGTTTATTTACTGGTGATAAGACAATAGAATTTAGAGATGATTACAATACGGATGGTCATGTGTTTGTAAGGCAGACTCAACCATTACCATTAACTATATTGGCCATCTATCCTGAAGTCACAGTATATGAAGGATGATAGAGATAATTCCGTTTGAATTTGAGCATGCTAAATTTATAGCTACGCATCAAATGAACGCTGAGATTGTTAATGTCAAAGATCGATACTTAAAAAATTTAGAACAGTTGGTACAACCTGATACCAGTTGGACTGGATTAATTAATGGTAAAGTTATAGCAGCTGGTGGCATGGTTGAATTATGGGACCATGTTTACGAAGGCTGGATTATGGCAACGGCAGATATAAAAAATCATCCGATTGCTACCGCAAGAATAATAAAAAGAATATTTAAAAAACAAATGCCTTTACATAAGGTGCAACGTTTACAAACAACAGTCAAAGCAGATTATGAGATTGGTCATAAATTTGCTAATTGGCTAGGATTAACACAAGAGGGTTTAATGAAACAATATTTAGATGGTAATGATTATTACTTATATGCGAGGACTTACTAATGGCTACTAGTATATTAAGTGCTGGTGCAAGTGTCATGTCAGGCAGAGCTGCCGAAGCTGATGGCAAAGCCAATAAACAAATAGCAGAACGTAATGCTGAAAAATTACGCATGGATGCTGAGACGGCTATTAAGCTTGGTGATCGAGATGTAAAAATATTTGATAATCAATTTGAAACATTACAAGCTGAAGCTGAAATGGCTTATTTAAAGTCAGGTGTAACATTATCAGGTACAGCTTTAGAAGTATTAGAAAATAATTATGCTCAAGCTGAAATGGAAAAAGAAACCATCAGGTACAATGCTAAAGTAGACTCAGCTGATAAGATTGAGCTAAGTGTCATTTCACAAATGCAAGGTGCCGCAGCTCTAGCAAGAGGACAAAATGCAAAACGAGCATCTTATTTAAAAGCTGGTTCAACATTATTAGCTGGTGCCCAAGATGCAGCAGCAGCTGCAAGTACAGCTTCAGATGTTCGTCTTAAAAAAGATATTAAATATCTTGGTAAACATGAAAAGGGTTTTGGTGTTTACAAATGGAATTGGAATAATTTAGCAAAATCTATGGGCATAGATGATCCTACTGTTGGTGTTCTAGCTCAAGAATTAATTAAATATATACCTGAAGCTGTATCAATACATCCTAAAGGATATTTACAAGTCAATTATAGTCTTGTGGTAAAGGAAAATTATCATGGTTAAAATTCCAACATACGAAAGTCAAACAGTAGCTAAAGCTCCTATTAGTCGTAATCGACCTTTAATAGCAGACAGTGGTGCAGCTGAGGTTTATCAAGCAGCAGCTCAAGCAGCAGACGTTGCTGGTGAAGTTATCAAAAAACATAAAGCTATTAAGAACGACAAAGATTTATTAGCGGCAATGAAGAAGTACAAAGTTGGTGATATGGACAACAATCAACCTGGTGAAAACCAAATGATTATCACAGCATCAACTAGTGACGATTTTGAAACGGCCCTACCCAGTTATAACGCAGCTGCTACAGCCTGGCAGCAAAAAGTAGCTGAAAGTATTTCTAATGGGCAAGTAAGAGATAAATTTTTAATTAAAAGTGGTGAAAGTTTATTAAGTGGTTATCTCAATGTAGAAAGATCAGTATTTACAAATAACCGTACATCTTATCAAGAAACTATTAAAGACGATGCTACCAATACTGTTAATAATTATGTCGAAGCATTTTTAGTTAAAGATACTTTAGGCTTATCTCAAGCGGGTGCTAAATTATTTGGCACAGTTGATAACAATGGTGATATTAAAGATTTCTCATTTGGCCAAAGATTAAAAGATCGAGGTATGTTGCCCGCTGGTACTACAGCAGAGCAGTATGATGAGAATATGAAAGTTGCTATGCTGAATACATTAGCCGTATCTCTCATTGAAAATAATCCAGCAGAATTTATAAATCTTGAAGCAAAAGATTTTTTTAATTTAATCGATCCTGGCAAATTAGTTGAGTACAAAGCAAAGGCCAATGAGTCTTACAACAATAAATCTGTTATAAGTTTGTTAGAATTTTTACCATTAGACACCACAAGAAGTGAAGAAGAAACAGAAGCATTATTCTTACAAGCAGATAGCGGCAATTTTGGTGGTGATGAAAATAAAAAAGCACTACTTGACTCTTTAGACGCAGAGGGAAAATTAAAATTTTCTCAAGCCTTGTCTCAACGTAAATCAGAAATTAAAGCTGAGATAACTTGGGATCGTCAAAATACAGCTTTTAAAGAAAATGTAGCTAATGAAGCAGTTTATATGGGTGCGTACCAAGGCATATTTAATGGCACTGTTGGAATTGATGATCTTAATGGTATGGAGTGGCAAGGGGTAGCTGGCAACGCAATGAAGGACCAGCTTAAATTGTTAGTTGTAGCTGGTGCTAATGGTGAACTGCCAACTGATGGCGGGTTAGAGCAATATAACAAAATTTTTGACCAAGTAGTAAATAAAGAAATTTTAAATGTAACGTCACCATTTCTATTACCAGGTGAAACTGAAGCTAAAAGTATTATTCAACGTACTGGTGGTTTAGATGGTTTAGGTTTTAATCAATTTGCAAATTTATCTACGTTAATGACTAAAACCAACAACAAAGATTTAGTATTTCAAGAACAACAATTTCAGCAATTCTTAACAGCTTATGGAGCTCAAATTATAGGTTCTCCAGCATTTGCTAAATATAATGTCAAAGGCAAAGGCCGCCAATTTCAATTTAATTTAGTCATGCGTACTGCTTATGAAAACGGAATTAAGGAAGGCTTTGCTCCAATTGATTTGTTGTCTGAAACAAGCCCTAATTTTATTGGAAAAAATATAGACAAGTTTATACCTTCAAGCTCACAGCTCATGTCAGAAATTGCAGCATCAGCAAAAGGTAGTGAGGAAGGATCTGAAGTACCACAAGATATAAAATCATGGTTAGAGCAAGCACCACAAAAACCATCAGGCATGTCAAAAGCTGAGTGGGAAAAATCTACTGAATACAAGGCATGGAAAAAGCTAGAACCAACAAGTTAAACTATGACTTCATTATTAAAAGAAATAAATGAGATGCAAGCCGTGGGCTTTAGCCAGGGAGAAATTGATAATTTTTCAGCAACTAAAAGAGCAGAATTAAAAGCCCAGGGTTATACAGACAATGAGATTCTAGCTGAGTTTGGTGTTAAAAAAACTCCTAATAAAGATCAAGAAGCGTATTGGGCCAACGTGTCCAAACTATCTTATTCAGAACAGGCTGCCCGAAATCTTACTGATAAAATTAAAAATGATGATGAGTGGATGCCTGAATTAGAATATGGCATTGGTGGTCCAAGACCTACATCAGAAACTCAATTAATGATTGATGATTATGTAAACAACTCTAGCTCTGATGAAAATGATTTTGAATTGAAGAGATATTTTTCAAGAGGATTAGATGGCTCTACTATTAATCTAATGAAAAATTATTATACGACTGGTGAAGTGCCTGATGTTTATAAAAATCCTGACTTAACTAATCCAAGTACCATAGAACGAGTTACACAATCACTTGGTCAAATACTAGCTGATTCACCTATTTATATTGGTGCTGGTGGTGCAACTACTTTTGCAACTGGTAGTCCTATAGCTGGTGGATTTGCAGCTGGGTTTGTAAATGGAGCTTTACGAGAAAGTTACTTAGAAGCTCTGGAACGTGGAGATGTAAATACTTTTAAAGAGTGGTCCGATGTTTTTGTTGAAGAAGGTTTTAAAGGTGGATTAAAAGAAGGAGCCATGATTGCCGCAGCTGTTGCTGCACCTGGAGCTGGTGGCTTTGTAATGAATAAATTTGCTCCTGTAGCTACTGCACAATTATCTAAAATTTACGGGGCTAAAGCATTTGGTAAATATGCTGCTAGTTGGGCTGGTTTTAATACTGCTATGGGTGTTATTGAGCAAAGGATGCCAACAAAAGAAGAGCTGGTAGATTCAGCTATCCTATTTGGTATCTTGGGGTTTGGTTCTAAAGGTATAGAAAACACTTATAATTATATAAAAAAGAATCCTGAAAAATCAGTTTTTGAATCTACTCAAGAAATTATTAATGATCCAATTTTAAAAGAAGATATTTTAAGTATTAATAATGTAGATCGACATACTCCAATTGTTAGAACACAAGAACGATTAAGTATCTTAGAGCAAAAAGAAGCAAAGGTTGGTAGAAATGAAATGTCATTTGTTGAAGCCAACGAACTTAAATCATTAAGAGAATTGAATGAGAAAGGTGAAATACCAGGTGAGTTTGATATTAGTCTAAATATTGACACTATGGACACAATCTCACTAAAAGATTTATTTAATGAATCTTTATATAGTAAATCAAGAGTTAAAGATTTATTGGAAAGTCCAGAGTTTGAAAACCATCCTGATATTATAAGACTAAAAGATAGTGTTGCCCGTATAGAGGACACAGTACAAATAGCTATTAAAGAAGGTAACTTTAATGAAAAAACTAATACCTTTAGTGAAGCTTGGCAGTCAAAAAACAATTGGGCTGGTGTTATCAAAGATTTAAACAATGTAAAAGCTAATAATAATAGAAAAGCTGTTATATTAATTGGTGGATCTGCTACTGGTAAATCTACACAAGCAAATCGTATAAATTCAGGTAAAGAAAAATATCAAATAGTTGATCCTGATTTTGTGAAAGAACACCCACAGTTTGCTAAAACATATCAAGAAGGTATTGGAGCTAATGCGTTGCATTTTGAAAGTAAGGCTATTGCTTACGAAATCTTAGCAGCTTCTACAAAAGAAGGAAAAAATGTAATAATACCTTTAGTTGGTAGTGGTGGTTCAGCTAAAATAACAGGCATAGTTAAAGATTTAGTTAGTAAGGGTTATGAGGTTGCTGTTGGTGGATTAGAAATAGCAGCTAACGAAGCTATCTATAGAACATTAAAAAGAACATTGGACAACGGCAGATATGTCCCTATAGAATATGTAAAATCTGCATTTAAACAATCAAAGGAAAATTACGAATATGCAAAAGAACTTAAAGAAGTCGCAGAAACTTTTAGACTTGACACCACCCCTAAAGGAGAACCAATCCTTGTTGAACGATCAGGAGTTGGCACAACGAATGTTGAAACAAGACGAGATGGCGGAACAGTATCTACTAGATCGTCTGAAAGCATCGGCATCCCCAATGTCGAAAGAAAAAGCGTAGCTGAAAGTATAAGTTACGAACCTCCATCAAGGGAAAGAGTCCCTTTTGAAGATTTAAAAAATGAATTTATTAGAACTGTTGTCGATCAATACCATCCTTTATTAAGAGCTGTCAGAAGAGTTGGTCCTGAAGAATATAAAAATGGTAGATTAAATCCATACGAAGAAATACGCACACAGCCAGGCATGGTAGGAATTGCTATGCAATTTATAACTAATGCTACATTTGAATTTGGATCACAAGCACGAGTCACTGGAAAAAGTTTATTAGAAGTTTTAAGTCCATTAAAAAATATGGCTGACTACGCAAGACTGTCTGAATATTTAGTATCTAAAAGAGTAATAGAATTAAATCAAAGAGATATAAAAACTGGTGTAGATTTAGTTGATGCTCAACGTATTGTAAAAGAAAGACGAGCAGAATACGAAACTGTCTCTAAAGAATTAGAGGGGTTTCAAGATCGTTTGTTACAATACATGGCTGACTCAGGTATTCTAAGTGAAAAAGCTTTAGCGGCAATGCGTGAAGCTAATAAAGATTATGTACCATTTAGTAGAGTGCAAGAGATTAATAAAAAAGGTGCTGCTACTGGTGCTGGTTCTTTAAGTAAAGAAGTTTCAAATCCTATTAAAAAAATTAAAGGTAGCAATCTAAAAATTATTGATCCTATAGAATCTATTTTTGGCAACGTATTTCATTTTATTACAGTTGCAGAACGCAATGCATCTGTAAAAAGTTTTATTGAAATGACTGAAAAATTTCCTGAAAAATTTCCTGAAGTAAATAAAGTTAAAACTAAAATGAAAGCTGTTAAAATTACGACAGAAGAAATGAACACAGTATTTGAAAATTCAAAAATTGATGCAAAAACTGCTGAAAATTTGACAGTCTTTAGAAGAGAAAACACAGTGCTTTCAGAAACAGAAGTTGTTATTTTTAGAAACGGTGAAAAAGAAGTTTGGCAAGTTGGTAAAGAATTTGCAACAGCTATCCGTGGTTTGGATAAAGTAAATCTTAGTAGATTTATAAGAGCTTTTTCAATTCCCTCAAGACTATTAAGAGCTGGCTCAACTTTATCACCTGATTTCTTTATAAGAAATTTATTGAGAGATACATCTCAGTCAGGCATTTTTTCTAAATCAGGCAGTATTTTACAAGCAGCTCCAATACTATCAACTTTTCGTGGTGTATTTCACATGATGTCAGGCAAGCTATCACCTAAAATTGATTCTATGACTAATAAGTTTGAACGATCAGGTGCGGTACAATCAATGTTAGTAAGTATGGATAGAAACTACATGGATGTTAAGGTGCACCAAGAATTAAATATAATGCCCTTATGGAATAAAGTTAAGGGTGCTAATCCATTAGAGCTATTAAGAATTTTGTCAGAAGCTACGGAAACTACAACTCGTATGGCAGAATTTTCATCAGCTTACAATAAAGCTTTGAAAAATGGATTAACAGAAAAAGAAGCTTTACGCAGAGCTGGGTTTGAAGCACGGGATGTTACTTTAGATTTCTCCAAACGTGGTGCTAAGATGCAATCTATTAATGCTATTACTGCTTTCTTTAATGCCAATATTCAAGGATGGGCTAAATTAGCGGAAGGTTTTAGAGATCAACCAGGAATTACTACTGCTCGAATAGCTACTTATATTATGTTGCCAAGTGCCTTAATGTGGTGGGTTAATCACGATAAAGAAACATATAAAGAGTTACCTCAATGGCAAAAAGATATGTTTTGGATTGTTATTAATGGAGAAGGACCCGAAGAAGTTGTTTATAGAATACCAAAACCATTTGGACCTGGTATTCTTTTTGGTACTGGTACAGAAAGAATATTAGATTTAATGTTCTCTGACACTCCTGATGATGTATCTGAATTTTTAACTGAGTTTGTAGCAGATAATGCAACTGATTTAATTCCTGATCCTGACATAGTAAAACCATTTGTGGAACAAACATTTAATAAAAATACTTTTACCAATCAACCTATCGTCCCTTATAGTATGGAAGGTATTTTACCTGAATATCAATATACTCCATATACCAGTGAAGTAGCCAAGCAAGTTGGTAATACAGTTAGAGCTCTTATGAACTTGGCTGATCCTGATGGTAAAGCTGGAACATTTTCACCAGTTACTAGCCCAGCAAGAATTGATGCTATTTTAAAAGGCTGGTCAGGTACACTTGGTAAATATGCATTAGAAGCTGCTGACACAGCTTTAATAGCAAGTGGTATTGTAGAAGATCCTGTCAGGCCAGCAAAAAAATTGTCTGACATGCCATTTATAAAAGCATTTGTAGTGCGTCACCCATCTTCAGGTTCTGAATATATTGAAGATTTTTATAAAGAATATGAAGAAATACAAACAGCTTTAGCAACTTTAAATAAAGTAGAACCTACTGAAGTTGGTAACGTAATTGATATTATAGATCAAGATATTGGGTTTGATTATATAGCTTTGGAATCTTATGCTGAAGTTTTAAATGCACAACGAAGTTTAATTAATATTGTTATTCGAGATAAGGTTAATTACAGCCCTATTGAAAAACGACAAATATTAGATGATACATACTATCAAATGATTACCATAGCCAAAGAAGGCTTAAAACTATTCAATAAATAATTTTTGACATCTTGGTCCGAATAACTTAGTAATTTTAATACAATTACCACAAATCCGTATTCCAAGATTTAACTGTAAGCTGGCTATAATGCTGGCTTTTTTTTTACCCTAGGACAATTATGACACTATCAACTACAACTGTGAAGAACAGTTATAGCGGCAATGGCTCAACAACCGCATTTAATTACACTTTTGCTATTAACACAACGGCAGAGCTGATTGTTATTGAAAGAAGTGCAGCTGGTGCAGAAACCGTTAAAGAACTCGGCACACACTATTCTATTGCTGATGCTGGTTCATCAGGCGGCACCGTAACATTTAGCACAGCTCCAGCTTCAGGCGTAACTGTGGTCCTTATTCGAGATACTGATTTAGTACAAGAAACAGATTATGTAGCCAACGATCCATTTCCAGCTGAAACCCATGAGTCAACTTTAGACAAATTGCAAATGCAAATTCAGGAAGTGCAAGAAGAAGTTGATCGTTCTATGAAAATATCAAGAACGAACACTATGACTTCAACTGAGTTTACCAACTCAGCTACAGATCGTGCATCTAAGGTCCTGGCGTTTGACAGCTCAGGTGAATTATCCGTTACGCAAGAATTAGGAACTTTT
>Ga0209337_1002920_pt1 | contig 12147 bp, 5 predicted proteins | sample LinPmetageLP53_FD_184044 | JGI IMG/M metagenome (GOLD analysis project Ga0209337, IMG submission 184044) | Marine viral communities from the Pacific Ocean - LP-53 (SPAdes) (version 2) | ecosystem: Environmental > Aquatic > Marine > Oceanic | place: Pacific Ocean | collected 2010-02-08 | reverse complement strand
TCCATTGGAAGCCTGCGTTATCATACTCTCTAGCAGATGTAACAGCTTTCTGTTGAAACTTAGCTCGTTCCATTAGCATAGCCTGTTGAGCTTGTTTAGCTTTTATAGACTGAGACCACATGCTCATTAACCCACCCAGTAAGGTAGACCCAAGCATTGTTATTATTTCAAAAGGTATTCCCATTAATCTTCGTCCTTATATATTACTTCCATTAAATCTTCAAACATGTTTCTAAAATCGTCTAACGACATGAAAGACATATCCTGCCTTATTTGATGTAGGCAGTATTGCCTATAACATCCTTCTAATTGATCTTCTAAATACAGTATCATTATATCATCCTATTCTTTTCTGTCAACATCTCTTTCCATTTCATCGGATCGTTACTTTGAACACGCTCCCATTCTTTTTCTGTAAACATATCAGATACAGGTATAGATATATTAACAGGAGCAAAATCAGCATCTTGTTTTACACCATACTCTTTTTCCCACATTTTAACTGTATCATCATCAGGTATTCGTTCCATTGCAAATCTTTCTGCTGCCGTTTCCCAGTCGCCTGATTGAAGTAAGTCGTAATACTCTCTTATATTATCAAGATTAAATCCGGGTTTTGTTTGCATCCCTGAATAGTCTGGTCCAAAATCATATTTATCAGAAGTTATAGTTAATTTTTCTTTGTTGTAATCTCCTTTCTTAAGATTAAAATTTGCTGCACCAATTGTATAATATAATTCTTTAGGCAGTATACTATCATAATCAACAAATGGTTGGTATGAACCATGAATTTTTCCCCACTTTTCCGGTCCTACATAAACTCCTAATTGTTTGCCAGAACGTAATCTACCTTGTTCATCAAAAAATCTTTTCTGAACATTATCCTCGGTAGGTTCTGTATTTAAAGATTCTATTATATCGTATTTAAAACTTTTGGCTATCTCTTTATACTCATTATCATCAAAAACTTTTTCGGTAATGGGTTCTCTATCTCCAAATAAAACTTTCTTAAGATAAACTTCTGCGTGTGCAGGTATTATGTCTTTTATTTTTTGTCCAAAAAATCCAGATTTAGTTTCAGAATCTACTTCGTTATACGTAGGTGTTGGTGCTATTTCTTGTAATTCTTGTAAGCTTTTCCCAGAGTGTTTATTCCAATATTCTTCTCCTTTTAATAAATTAGGTCCTATATCATCTCCTTCTGGGTTTTCTAAGGTAGCAGTTTTTTTAGCATAGTTTTCTTCTTTTTCATACACCCATAGTTTTAAATAAATCTCTTTTGATTTTTCCCAAGTAGGATTTTCATGATATTCTTGAAGAAGCTCAGTACCTTTTCCTATATTAAATACTCTGTTGTCGTCTGTGTAGTCGTCAGCTTTAACTGCTCTACTAAAAAATATTTGAGTCATTAATAATCTAGTAGCATTGTCCTGCATTTCATTAGGAAGAGTGTTTTCTAAATAGTCTAGCTGTTTTTTATTAAAATTTGATCCTTTGCCATCCGAATGTTTAGCCCTTAACCCTCCGGCAAGATTAATAGCATCTGATTGTGTGCTCGCGAACATTTGATATGGTCCACCTAATTGAGTATTTTTATTTTTTCCTTGACGAGACTCCATCTGCCAGATAGTATCTATAAGAAGTCTTTGATTACGCATACGATTAGGGTTAGTTATATTAAAAGCTGAATGGTTAAATAATAATTCTGTATGGTCTGCTAGTTCTTTGTCCGAAATTACTTGTTTTTTATCTTCTTGTACTACTACAGGCTCTTTATCTTCTTGTACTACTACAGGCTCTCTATCTTCTCGTACTACTGCAGGCTCTCTATCTTCTCGTACTACTACAGGCTCTCTATCTTTCTCTTTAGTTCCATATTGCGTTTCTGCTTCTTGTATTTTTTTTAACATTGCTAATTGTTCAGTTAAGTCTTCCTCTACTTCTTCTCCATTAGCATAACCAACTCTACCACCTTCAGCAAAACCTTTTTTCCACTCGTCAGGTGTCATGCTAATTAGTAGTGCTTCATAAAAAGGATCATTTTCTGGTAAGTATTTTAGTGGGTCGTCATTTAACATATAGTGTTCTAAATAAAAAGTTTCTTCTTCAGACAAACTTTGCATCCACTCGTTTAGTTCTTTTTCTTTATTTAAGTTAAAATCTTTCTTTTTTGTAGTCTCTTCAAATTTGTTGTTAAATTTATTACCTACGTTTTCAATCTTTTTAAAAGTTTGTTTCATAGCAAGTTGCCAAGGACGAACCAATCCCCCTGCCATTTTGTTTAATCGCAGTTTTTTAGTAACGCTAAACTGGTTGTTATCAAATAGTATATACTCACTATCGTTGTAACGAATACTATCATAACCTAAATCTGTTAAAGTTTCTCTAACTTTAATACTTTGTTTTATATCTAACAAAGGTTGTGTAACTTCTGTAGGGTATGTTGAAACTTCTGCAATAAATTTTTGAGTATCTTTGTAACTGTTTTCTAATTCTTTTAAAAGTCTTTTTGCATCTTCGTCAGGCAAAGGAGAGTTCTTAATAATATTAGTTCTTAAAGCTTGGTTAGTTTGTAATGACTCTACAAATCTAGACCCTGTTAATTGTTCAGGAGAAACAGTTCCTAACTCTAAAGGTCTTACTAGTCTTAGTCTTCCCTTATGTTTTATTTTTTTACCACCAGAAGCTTTAGGTTTAGTAGTTGCTTTAGCTCCAAGCTCAGTTGAGTACATTAGTTCTTCTTCAATTACATTTAATTTATCTGAATCAATATAACGAATTGCTTCTTTTTCTACGTTTTTAGCAAACTTAGTAGCTTCTTCTTTTGTAGAAAGGTAAGAAGTTGAGTTGTCTTCAAAAATTGGTACAGCCTTTCTTGTTTCTTTTGTTAAATGTTTTATAACCTCATCTTCGTTTGCTTGATCTGTAAGAGCTGTTAGATGTTTTTTGGTTGAGGGCGAAGATACTTTAGCTATACGATCAACAATACCTCCTAATACAAAACCTTTACGATCTTCAACATCTTGTGCTAACACTCCTCCAAGCTCTGCGTAGGTTACCGGAAGTCCTCTAACTTTCTTTTCATCAGGCTCAATAGACGCATTAGGTACGTCAGTAACTATTCCTCCTTTAGCATAACGAGAAGAACTACTTCGACCATAACGATTTATAGGGCTACTTCGTTTTTTTTCTTTTGGAGCACTTTTCCACAACTGATTGTTTAAATCTCGTGCTCCTTTTTTCATAGCATCTCTGGTTTCTTTAGGTAGAGCACTATAAAAAGGAGCATTGGTTATTAATATTTCTGGTATGCCTTTTCTGTAAGCTATAGAATCTACAATATCACTAACGATTGGTCCGGGTAGTGCTTTTAAAGCTGTTCCTGCAGGACCACTACCATACAAAGTGTTTTGTTGCATTCTATAAAAAATATCAGCAGGACCTAATCCTCCCCATCTTTGTATTCCTTCAAGAATAATTTGACTATCCTCTTGTTCTAGACTTTTACCACCACTTCTAAGTGCATTCATATAGGTTGCAACTGTTGACATAGCTACTGCTGTTCCTAATATTTTTCCAGTTGATTGAGGTATTTGCCCCTTTCCTAATCTTCTAGCATCTTCTGCAACTTCATATGACCATCGTTTAAGAATAGTGTTATTAAATACAGTTGGATAACCTGCAAACTGAGCAAGTAATTGCCCTGCCGGATGTGAAAACCACAAAGGTCTGTTAGCTTCTGAAGTTGATGGATTTAAAATAATTTCTCTAGTAAATCTGTTAGCTCCTTTTGTGTATTGGTTTTCATAAAATTTGTATTGTTGTTTTCTTACGTTTTCTTTTATGTTTAAATTAGCCCCTCGTGATTTTCCTTCATCAAAAACTCCTTTGGTTAAAGAATTTCTGTACCAATTTATAGCTTCCTTATTGTTTATTCCTAAATCCCATAACTGTTCAGTTAGTAATTCTCTTTTTTCAACACTTAATTTAGTAGGATTATTTTTTCTACTATGCAAATAAAGTTGTTCAGAGTTTTCTCTTATTAATCTTTTACCAGTTGTAAAGGATGCAATTTGAACAGCACCTGTCCATGATGTAAGTAAGTTAGCTTTAAAGAAAGCATTTTGTAAACCTCTAGCAACAGAATTTTTTGCAGCTTCTCCATACAAACCTTCTAGGTGACTCATTACTCCTTGTTCAAGAGCTAGTCCTACTTTGTAAGCTTCGTGCCAGTACTCGTCTTGCATGTCTGCATAACCTTTAACTTCTTTTCCGCTTGCTCGCTGAACAAAGTATTTAAATTTTTGTAAATCTTTTTTAACTCCTTTAACAATTGCTTTACCAACTTGACCACCTGCAGATATTTTACCACCTGTAGTATCTATTCTGCTTAAAAGAATCATAGGCTCAGTTACACTTGAAAGAGTAGCTAAAGGTAAATGAGCTGTTTGTTGTGTAAGTTTTGCAACATCTAAAAATGTTCCTGCTTTTCCTTGCCACTGCAATTCTGTTGCGTCTAAACCAGTAACTCGGTTATACATGTTTTTAAGTTTTCTAGTAACTTCTGCAATTTGATCTTCAGAAACTCCTGCTTCTCTTAATTGTTCAATAGTATTTCCTTTTCCGTCTATAAATCTGTTTATAAAATCATCTTCAGTCCTACCAAAATATGCAGTACGAGTAATTGCTCTGCTAGAATTCATAATATATTTTTCAAGAACATCCTCAACACTATTCTCTAAAAAAGGAGCAAGCTCATTATCATCTAAACTATTAAAAACTCTATGTTGTAAAAAAGAACTTCCTCCTCCTGCGTTGTTTTCAGTTCCAAAACTAAAAGGCGAATACCTTTTATCAATCATGTTTTGTACAATTAATTCTGCTTTTAATTGTTTAGCTTCTGTTAGTTTACCCTTATCTACTAATTTTTTAATAGCTTGATAATTTTCCCATCCAAAAACTTCTTCATCTACAGACTTTATAGTTGCAGGAAATACTTTAATAGCTTTTCCGGCTTCGTCTTTTACAACTTCTCCTGTGATAACATCAAGGTATTCTATTTTAGCAGCTTCTTTTGGGTCTAGTGAAGGATTTGAATGTTCTGATCTAGCTATAATTTCAGTAAAAGGTTCTTTGTTTTCTATAATTTTTGAGTGTGCAAAATGTCTTGGAAAGAAATTAGTTACTTGTTGTCCTCGTGTCATTAAATTAATATTAATACCAGTACTACCATCAAAAACTTTTGTTCCTCCACTAGCTTCATCAAATATTCTATTTAATATATCTCTAATTTTAGCAGCAGACCTAATAACGTCTTCATCTATTATATTTCCTGCATCATTTTTAATATTTTTTTCAAGTATATTTATTTGAACATCAATATCTTTGTCGATTAAAGATCGTTTTGATAATTCAGAAGCAGGTATATCTGTATTTTTATGTACTTTTCTAAGATTAACTATTTCATTAAATGATTTTTTATTTAATCTTAATAGCCACACAAGATCAGTATTCTGTCTATCATCTAAAGTATTTTTGTACGTAGAAAATTTAAAGAAATCTACTTTAGTACGATTTAATTCTCCTACAGCCTCTCTCATTTCTGTTAGATAACCAGACATTCTAACATTTAATTCTTCTCCGTAGGATGATCCTAGTACTTTAGTTGCTCCTTGTGTTAAACTTTTAGCCCAATCGTGTCTAAATTGTGAAAGCACATATTGTACTTTTGTAGAGTTTTGTGCTATTTCAGCAAGCTCAGACACCGGTTTACCAAAAGTATTTGCAAGGTATGTTCTTGCAGTACTTATTTTTTTAACAGTTTCTTTTGTTTTCTTTTTCTTTTTCTTTTTACGTTTTGGTTTTTGGTCAGCTTCTTCATTTACAGTTTTTATAAACTGTTCATCTTCATACTCGGCTTCTAATTCTTTTCTATCAACATCTTTACTTCGTTGAATAATAGTTCCTTCATCAGAGTAGTTACTATATTTTTTTCTTAATAAAGAACCCCCAACTGAAACTGCTCCAATAGCTCCTCCGAATATGCCACCAAGCCCTGCACCTAAACCGGTTGTTATAGCAGTCTGCCCCCAATTAATTTCATCTCTCATTCCTAGTTCAACTTCGGCATTTTGTATAAAATAATCGTGTGCTCCTCCCCAAGCAGCTCCTTCTGAAGCTCCATAAATAGCAGGCTGCTTCGCTCCTTTTAATGCTGCTTTACCAATTTGTTTTTTACTTAATTGTTTAAGTCCTTGTTTACCAAGTTCTTTAGCTGCAAGACCTGCAGCACCTGTAAAACCACCAGAAGGTACAAAGAAAACAGCAGCTAACCAATTTAACGGATCAGCTACAATATCTACTGCTAAGTCTTTACCAAGCTGTAGGTATTGTTTTGTGCTGCCTATGTCAGCTTGGTCAAACATTTGACGTAAATAAGTATAATCTTCTTGGGCTTCATCAGACCATCCTTTTACTTGAGCTGAACGGACAATAGCAGACGACAAAGAAAAATCAGAGTCTCTTAAGTATTCAAAAATATCTTCATCGTCTTCAATGCTTTCCATAAAACGACTTGCTCTTGTTACAAATTCTGGATTGTTTTCTAAATCATCAAGAGTGTACGAGCCTTTAAATACTTGAAAAGCAGGGCTTCGGTCTTGTAGATTTTTAGATTGAAATTTTTCTAAACCTTTAGGAGGTTGATTAACCACAAGGCTGTCAGTAGGAGATAGGTACTCAGATACTACAGAAGTATCAAGTGTATTTTTTTGTTGAGGGGTGGGAGCTTCCCTATTAATTGAAGAAATAAATTCTTCAAAAGGATCATTTTCAAGCATGTACTTACCTATTAACTTATTTTGGTTAGGAGTCTAAACTTAGTCTTTCTAATATATCTTCAAAACTATCGCCTGTAGGACTTGGAACATCTAGTACAAATTTTCTACCAAGTTCAAGTAGTTCTCTAGAATTAAGTTTTGATTGTGTTTGATTTGTTAGTATTGCTTTAACATAGGTTGTGTACAAACGCTTTTGGTCTTCTGGATCAGCACTTTTATAATTTAAAGTTGTTACAAATTTGTTGTCTTTTACTTCAAACGAAGGTTTTATTAAACTATCTATTTGATCAAAGTTATATTCAAAGTTATTTTTGCCAAAGAATTGTCCCGATCTTCCGGCTCCCCCGAATACTCCTAATCCTTCTTGTGCAACCATAGATACAGTAAAATCGAAAGCAAACTCATCTCTAGCAACCTGATCATTTAAACTTGATAAAACTTTTAAATATTCTTTGTCACCTTTTTTTATTCCTAATTCATTTATGTGTGGAAGGTCTAACCATTTTTCCATAAACATTTCTTTTATTTTAGGTTTCCTAGCATCTCCTATCATATTAGATACTGCCATAGCACTTGTTACAATTTTATTTTTAATATTGGGTTGTTCGTTTATATCAGCTAAAAGATCATCAATTCTACCTTCTTTAAATTCTGATAATCTATGACCTCCCTCATCACCCCCAAATTCCCAAAAAGTACCACGAGTAAGACGGGTGTTAGTATTTGCAAATACGGCTGTCATTTCAGCTACACCGTCTTTATTATTTGCTGCAATTTTACTTTCATCTCTTAACGTAGCATAAGTTTCTTGTATTCTTTCTGTAACTAATTTGTTTACATTAAATTTATCAAAAACTTGTGTAATATCTTTTGAAATAAGTTCTTCGTTTATATCTAATTTAGTAAAAGGATTAGAACTTCCTTTGTCGTCTTGTACTAAACCAAAAGTCATAGCGTTACCTAAACTTCTAAACACCCCACCATCAAAAATTGTTCCTGTTTTATTTTTTAATATCTTATCCATTTTACGAGCTTTTATACCATCTAATGAATTAACATCCATATCAGAAAACCATGACCACATAGCATTTCTATCTTGAATATCTATTCCTTGATTTTTAGCCATATCTTCAGCACCTTTATTAAAAGAAGCCTTGTGATCAAAAGCTTTTTTTGCAAGATGATGAGTTAAATCTGAATCAACTAAACTGTATTGTTGTTGCCATTCTTCAGGACTAACATCCCCAATTAAAGTTTTTCCTATTTGTTGTGCTACAGGCGATAATTTATTTTTAAGTTTATTGTATGCCATAGGATTAACTTTAATATCTTCAACCCAATCTTCGTAAGTATCATAGCTATCAATAGATTGAAAAATAGGAGTCATACTATTAAAATTTTGTGCTTGTGTTTTACTACGTAGTTTAGATAGTTCTCCTGTAGCTTGTATTTCTTGTGTTCTTCTTTTTAGAGCACTGTTAACTACACTTTGACCGGCTACAAGAGCACCCATAAGCATCATTCTTTTACTGGCTTTTCTACGTTTTTTATTTTCTTTATCTCTTCTTGTAGATTGTTGGGATAAAAGAGAGCTACCTAATGAATCTATACCCTGTTGTGGTCTCTTTGCCATTATACTGTCCTCTGTAGTAAACTATTATTTTGTTGCGGTGCTTCTGGTGCTGCTTCTGCTTGCTGCGGTTCTTCTTGTTGTCCTTCTTGTTTAGACATTAAACTTTCTTTAATTTGTGAAAAATCTGTTTCAGCTACTTTGTCTAATATTTCTTTTGGAATTGCACTAGCTGATAAGTTTTTTTGTAATTCTTTTATGTTGTTAGGACCGTCCATGTTGCTTTGCATTTGAGAAGTTAATCTTTCTACATCAGCATCATCGTCTTCATCTAAATCTTCAGGGTCTTCACCATCATCTCTATTAATTTTAGGCTCAATACCCACTGCTTCAGCAATAGCAAGAAGCATATACATAGTAGGCTCTGCAAGTAACATCATCATATCAGCATTAAATTGTCCTTTGCTGTATCCAATAAATAAAAGCATTTCAGCAAGTTCTCCTACACTCATGCCTTCATTCATTAGCATAACAACTTGTTCTAAATTTTCTTTTTTAAGAATTTCAAGAAACATGGTTTCTCTCCCTTCAGCTACGTTTGTAATTTTAGGAGGTTGTTCCCATGCTTGTTTTGCGTCTGGACTGTTTGTTAAAGACTGTCCGGGAACAGGTCCTTGAAAAGGATTGTGTGTTTCTAAAGCTTCTGGATTTAATTCTGCCATTTTATTTTCCTATTAAGATGCCATTTGTTGTTGTAACCATTGTTGGTAGGTCCAACCATAGCCGGGTGAATTCATTGAGTTAAACCCTTGGGGTAATCCATAATTATTGTTCCACGTATTTTGAGCGTTAGTTGAATTTTGTAATGCAGAAACTGATGAATCAAAAGACCATGTAGGAGAAGAAGGGTTAAATAATCCTCCTTGATCTGCTGAATCTACAAGTTGATTATTAGCTAATATACCCATATCACCTGCAGATGTAGGTCCTGCATCGTCTGAGCCTGCGAATTGTTGATAAGCTTGCACTCCTGTCATTGCTGTTTGCACTCCCCATATTGCATCTGAATTTGATTCTTTAAAATTACTTAGTCCAGTTCTTGCTTTACTAAGTGTAGGGAATTTTACATCAGGAACACCTGCTTTTAATGCGATTGGTTGACCTGCTTTATTTAATTTTAATGGTTTACGAGTTATGCTATCTACATAAGTACCTCCATCAACATCACCTGCAAAATCTACAGTACCATCACTCACAAGGTCTGGAGTAATAGCAGGAGTTGCTTGAGCATTCATAAAATCTATATTAGCTTTAGAAAGAGGTTGACCAACAGAACCATCAGGTAGTGTTTCTACCCACTGACCACCATCTTGTTGCATAACATTACCTGCTTCTTCTCCGGTGAAAGAAGAACCACTAGGTAAAATATTTCCGGTTGTATCAAAGCTTGTCCATGAACCAGATGAACCACCAAACCAACCATCACCTGCAATTCTTTCTTGCATTTGATTTGAAAAATTACCAAACCAACTACCCGGTTTCCACGTTCCTTGTGCAGCTCCTGTTAAAGTATTCCACGATGCACCTAATGCATCCGTAATTGTACCAAAGATTTTTTTAGGAGCAGTAGCTACATAGTTTATTGCGTTGCCTACAAACTTAATCATAGTTCCTACAACATTCCCCATACTTGCTCCCCACCCTGCCAGAGCTGTACCAATTCCGGGAAGGAACATTCCTAAAGCTAAAGAACCAATAGGACCTAATTTATTAAACACTTTAGCAAAAGGTTTTAAAACAGCTTTAAAAGCCTTACCGATTTTTTTACCAATCTTTTTAATTCCTCTGCCTACTTGTTTTACTTTTTTTCTAATCCATCCCATCTTAATCTCCTCCTGTTAAAAAGCCGTCTAATAATGTTTTTGCACCGGTCATGTATGTTTCCCACTCACCACCTTCGTAGTTACCACTTTCATTACCAAGCATTGCTATATACATAGCAGACTTTCGTTGTTCATAATTATCTGCTGATCTAAATGCATAGTCAGCTTGATCTCTTAATTCTTGCCACATAAATGCTTGAGCTTGTGAAGACAGATTAAAAACATTTTGAGCATTTTGTTGGTTAACAGAATTAACGGCTGCTGTATTTGCAGTGTTTAAATCTCTTCTCCATTTAACATTAGACTGAATTACAGCCTGACTGTTTTGAGCATTCCATTGATTTCTTTGAAAATCTTGTTGAGAATTAAATTGATCAATTTGTGTTTTCATTGTAGCATCTGCTTTGGCTATACCAATTTCATTTCCTACTCGTCTAGCTTCAGCACTATTTAGTTGTTGCTTATTAAACTGTTCCATTCCATTAAGTTGAGCTTTATTAAACTGTTGGTTTTGTTGAGATAAGTTTGCCATAAACTGATTAGTTTGATTCTCGCTTGTAGAATTAAACTGTGATGCTGCATTAGTAGCAGCTTGATTACCTAACAATCTTTGTTGATTTAATTGTGCTCTTAACACTTCACTTTGTTGTTCATTATTTAAGTTAGCCATATCCATAGCTAAAAAAGATTTAGCATTTTGTGCTGCTAGTTTTGTATTACTGTCAAGCGTTGCTAAATCTAACTGAGCTAATGACGCTGCTTCTTGTATTACAGCTTGCTGTTCATTATTTGCATTCGTTAATACAACAGACTGTAAAAATTTACTGTTACTTAATTCAGTTTGTTGGTCAGCATTGAACTGTGCCATATCCATATTAAAGACGTTTGAAGCATTTGTCAAGGCTGTTTGCTGCCTCATTTGAGCATTCTGTAATTCAGCTTGTGCTTCTATGCCTTTTTGTTGAGTTACTGATTGTTGAATAGCCTGTGCATTTTGTTGAGCTAAAGGCATTGCTGACTGTATAATTGCATTAAACAAAGCATCTCTGCCTACAGTTGATGCACTTAAACCTCTTTGTGCTAACATTTGATTTACAGCAGCTACGGCAGGTTTAGCCCAATTAGGTACTTCACCTTTGTCTAGTCCTGTTAATAAACTATTCATTTGATTACTGACTAACGCTTCTTCAGGAAGACCTGCAATCATTCCTCGTTCTTCTTCAGTAAACTCCATTAGCCTTTCTTCTAAAGCTTCAGGATCATTTCCTATTTCAGCAATTTGTGCTTCTGTAAGTCCTGCGTTTCGTAATTGTTTTTTAGCTCTTAATACTTGAGGTAACTTTAAACCACTAACTGCTTGCTCCGGAGCCATTGCCCCATCAGACAAGACACCAGTTACTTGTCCTGCTAAAGCTGTAATAGCTTCTTCATCTTCAATAGTTACTCCAACTGCTGCTTTAGTTAAAGATTGTGATTGCATTCCTGCAATAGCTTCATTACTTACTTTTCCTGTTTTTGGGTCTACAACTTCAGCAGTGTTAACTTGGTCGGCTGTGTAAGTACTAGCTACAATTGAACCCGGACCGTCTGAAGTTTTAGCTGTTCCAGTAACGACTGTTTCAGTAGGCACAGTGTCCTCTTCACCATAAACTGTAGTAGCATCTACGTCAACATTAGCGTCCATTTCAACCGCTTCACTATCTGCTCCTGCTTGTATTAATTCAGGTGCAACAATTTGAGGTACAGGTAGCTCTCCTCTTTTAGCAGCTTCTAAATCTTTTGCAGATTGTTCATAGCGATTCTGACGTTCAAGTTCTTGTTCGTCTGTTAAATACTGGTCAAAGCCTACATCTGG
>Ga0209337_1002919_pt1 | contig 12148 bp, 12 predicted proteins | sample LinPmetageLP53_FD_184044 | JGI IMG/M metagenome (GOLD analysis project Ga0209337, IMG submission 184044) | Marine viral communities from the Pacific Ocean - LP-53 (SPAdes) (version 2) | ecosystem: Environmental > Aquatic > Marine > Oceanic | place: Pacific Ocean | collected 2010-02-08 | reverse complement strand
TAGTTCTAAGATCTTAGCTGTACCCATTACATTACTAGTAATACAAGCTAGTGGATCAGTAATAGATCTATCTACATGAGACTCAGCAGCAAGATGAAGAATATAATCAATACCCGGAAGGTCTTCGTATGCTCTATCACTAGCAATGTCTTCGAAGACAAACTTAATACGCTCATCATCAGCAATGTTATCCATATCAGAGCCCATGCCGAGTTTATCGATAACAAATATCTTATTAATATCATCTCCCTTAAGTAGCTCATCAATCACATGTGAGCCAATAAAACCAGCACCACCGGTTACAACATAATTAAATTTCTCTATTCTCATTTCTCTAATTGTGTAAAGTCTCCATTGAGTATATCTTCTGATGCATCTTCATCATTGAGTAAAGCTAACACTCTATCACGTAGTTTCTTATTCTGAATCATAGTCATAGCTGCAATACGATTCTTAAATTTTGTGGTGCTCCACTGATGTGATCTTGTAGTGTAAATTACCTCATGGTCTAAGTCATCACCTGTAAAGGGCTTACCGAGATAATCTTCTCCTAGGATACGAACATGTAGATCAAATGTCTTCATTAGATCATAGAGCTCTTCTTCTGTCTGATACATATAGACCTCATCAATATGCTTAATAGACATAAGCATCTTATAACGATCATAGTAAGGTACTACAGGCCTATACTTTGTATTACGAGTAGCTGAAGGATCGCCATGCAAAAAGACAATGAACTTATCACAATGCCTCTTAGCCTCTTCAAAGGTAGCTGTATAACCTGGGTGAATAATATCAAAGTTACCTGCAGTAAAAGCAACTACATCTTTATATCCTCGAACTTTAAGCTTTTTATAGACAGTACTCTTATGTGAGTCAGCTAAAGGGTTATACATACATATATATTAATGTACGGTGATGTGGAAATCAACTACTATTTCTTTTGCAAATTTCTAAGACGTCTCTTATTTGCAAAGAACTCCTTTGCTTCTACTTGACGTACTTTCTGACGTTCAGCCATCTCTTCATCCGTCAACCCTAAATCTTCTTGCAGTTGCTTCTTATCTTCAATTGCATTAGTAATATCTTCTCTTACATCTACTACTGGATCAGTACTATCAATTCCCTGACCAACCATTGCTGCGAGTTCCTCATCAGTCATATCTAACTCAGCATTTACTTGCTCAGCATCTTCTAAAAAGTCTGTATATACTGGTGCTGGAGCTGATTTATTTTTTAACTCTTCCATCTTTTCTTGTACCCTCTCCGGTGGCGGTACTGGGCCACGAGCTCCTGACGCCTCTAGTCTTTCCAATATACGTGCACTGTCATCGCTTAAGTTTCCATCAATAAAATCTGCTGCTACCTTCTCTGATTTTTCAAATGCTTCTATCGTATTATCACCAAACATACGATTAGCAATAATTTTTGTTTGATATGTACCATCAATAATACTATGCTCAACAGAATTAACATACCAGAGTTTCTCTAATAATGACTCACCTTCATCAGCTGATCTTTCTACCCAAATAAATTTACCTGGTGTTCTATAAATTGCACCCTTACATGTAAAGGAAATTTTTTCATTTACAGTTACAAAACTAGTTTTAAGTTTATTAAATAGTTCAGTTGTAATAGCAAAATCACTGACGCGATCGTCTGTTGGAGTATATAGATATTTTTTTACTTGGCTTTTCGGATCTATTAAAGGTAAATTTACTCCCCCCTCTTTAAGAGCTAGTTCATCCTTAATAAAATTCTGAACTACCTTAGCGTATAAGCGTACGTTTATAATATTACTAGCTATATCGAAATCTTTATCAGCTACATCCGCTTCAGTTCCTGCAACTTGCAGATAGTTTGTCCATACTTTTTTTCGTAATGTTCCAACATCTGGTCTAGTTATACTCTCACCTTCAATACGATTATGCCAATTTGTATTAGGATCTAAAGCTGCTTGAACTTGCGCTAAAGGACCGCATGTGAATTTCTCAGTATATACATCACTAAAGTCATTACTAGCACCTTGTATACCTTCTAATCGCACCTCTTCAATAAACTGTCTATGTCTATCAGTAAAGTAGGGTTTGAATTTCATCATCCTTATACCATTTTCTGCATTAGCAAATCTAAATGATGGTAAATGTTGTACAAAACTAGTTGGCATCCCAAGAATATTCATAGCCATACTAGCTGCACTAGTCCGTGAAAGTGTTCTCTTAAACACATCATAAAAACTTTCTTCTGTTGGTCTCTTAATCTCTGTATTTGCAACTAAAGGTAGCTTCATAGTAGCCATACCTTCACTACTATCTACAATTACTCCTTCTGATTTACTCTTTGTTTTCCAGACTACGTCATAATATTTTTCAACTAGATCAGTAACTGTCATGGCATCATCTTCTTTCACGCCACCTTCTTTTAAGAAATTATCCCATGATGTGTGTCTCATTTCTGCCACGAAGGCCTCTTCAAATTGAAAGATAATATAATTATCTTGAAAATTAGCTGAACCTGTTAGTGTCTTTTCAATTAGACCGAGAAACTCAATCTTTGCTTGATGAGGTTTAAGCCCTGACTCTTCAAGTTCCTCATCTTTAATAGTAATGCTAATATATAAATCATCAGAACTTTTAGCTGCAATACCAAGTTGATCAAGAATACTTGATTTGTTGTTAATCTCAATAGCACCATACATACCAGTGCGCATGAGATTGTCCTCAATCTTTAAAGAGGAGATAGCACTAATGCCTATAGGTATGGTCTGTTCTATCCTTTCGATAAGTTCACCATTCTCAAGACGTCTAACCATTTTGAGAATAGTAATGTCGATATCGAGACCATGGTCACCTAGTATGTTAAAGCTCATGCATACTTATTTAATCAAGAGGCAATTGCTTTAAGAGCCTTTCTTAAAGCTTCAGTCTCTGTAAGCATAGTAAAGCCATACTCTTCTTTAAGTTTAGTAGTATCGAGAATACAATTAGATCTACCTGCTGCAAGATTAAGATCTTTAAGATCTACCCATGACCAGTTCTCATTCTCTAAACCGTACTCTTTCATAAGCTCTACAACACCAGCTGTCTCTAGAGGTTCAGGATTAGTAAAGTGTACTATATCATGCCCCTTACACTCATCCTCAATAATTTGCTCGATAAAGTCAACTAGTTCTGGAATGTAGGTCTTAGAATTAACAGCGCTGATAAGATCATCATATTTATGAATCTTAGTTAGATAAGATCTTTCGTTAAGAGTATCACAGAAAGGCATGCGAATGCGAATAGTAATACCATTATCACTTACCGACTCAAAGGCATGCTTGCTTGTAGAGTAGAAAGAAGCTTTAGAATTATACACCCCGAAATTAGGCTCATCAGCTTCACTCCATGCTTTATCATAACCTGTAAAGATACAACCAGATGTAATATGAATAGGTTGAACATGTAGCTCTCTGCAGACAGTATTAAACATTACTGGCACTTGAACATTATACTTCCAGCATGCTTCTTTATCTCGCTCTGCTGCATCAACGTTAGGTCGACCAGTATATCCTTGAGCATTAATTAGATAATCAAATCGCTGCTCTTCGAGGTAGTCACGAAGATAGTATTCATCGGTATAGTCGAGAGTAGCTTTTGACTCTAATGTAACTTCGAGTGATGTATTTTTTGATAGCTGTGCAAAGACATAACCACCAACATAACCATTACCACATATAAGGACTCGCTTCTTCATGCGATTATTATAACCTATTCTAAAATATTATCAACTGCTTCTCTTAGCTTTTCTACTCCCTCAGCAATCTGCTCTTCTAGCTCTTCAACATATTCATTAGCTAGCTCATCTAGTTCAGGGTCTTCAACATTAGATAATACATCACGAGCCTCATAAAGACCTGTTAAAGCTTCATCAATTTTTTTCTCGAACTTAGATAGTACGGTGCTTTTCTTCATAGGTGATATAATAGTTATTCAGCTAGCTTAACTATTCAATCGGTTTTCTCGATAATGTTTAAATAAATTAAGCACTTCTGCTTTCATATAGTTACCATGATGTGCAACAAACCTATCACCTTTTAGGTAGTATATAACTAACTTACGGCATTTCTTACCTGTTAATTGCTCATACAAATAAGCATAGATAGATAGTTGCATTGTATAAGTTGAGTGCTCACAAACAGTTAGATGATCTAGTGGTGATAACATCCACTCATTATAGTCAGAGCTAAATCGATATCGTTTATTAGTTTTAAAGTCACCTACAGTAAATGTACCATCTTTATGTTCATAGATAAGATCAGCAAGACCGGAGATCTTAAAGTCCTCATTCCATAATATCTGCTCGCATTTAACTTTCTGATAACGATCCACATTATACTCCGCACATCTATCATATGTCTTATACAGCCAACCATAGTCATCTACCTGCTCACCAACTGTAATATAATCCTCAAGAAGTTTATGCATACTGGTTCCTCGATCGCAAGCTCTATCTCTTTCTTTATCCCACATTTCTAGAACCATCTCCTTCGTTACACCTTCTCGCTTGGCAACTCTTGTAGCTGCTCCATCAGAATCAAAAGGCTTTTTATATTTACCTAACAAAGTAGTTACAGAAGTATATCTTTCTCCAGTTGTATTATGAGTATACGTATGTTTTGCTTCATTAAACGTAAGCGGACATTTATTCATACTCTAATTATACAGAGTTACTTATAAAAATCAACGATAAAAGTAGTCTTCGAGCATAAATATTGATATGGCCGGAATTAAGATCAGCAATTTACCAGCAAATAGCACGCTAGTTGGAAACGAGCAAATTGCAGTAGTTCAATCTGCAGTTACTAAAGTTGCTGAATTAAGTAGTGTGACGGGGTTAGTAGGTAGTTCTTTTGTTCCTAAGACCCAATTTGCTGCTACATCAGGAGTATGGACTACAGTTAACACTAGTAGCGCTACATGGTCTGGTGTTTATTCTGATTGGAAATCACTCTCTTCTTCGCTTCCAAATAAAAACTGCAACAATACTTTTTGTGGAACTCAAACTTTTAATAAAATCACAGCAGAGAGTATAGCAACTGGTTTTCAAGTTAATGCTTGCGGGGCTTGTGCATCGGTTTTAGGGGGATATTATAATGATGCATCAGGAGGTGGTTCAGCTGTTGTGGCAGGAAACAATAACGATACATTGGCTAACTTTTCTTCCATTACAGCTGGGCAAAATAACCTTATTACCATTAATGGTCTTAATAGTTTTATTGCTGGTGGAACATGTAATCAGGTTAAACATTGTAATGCTGTTGCAATGGGTACGGGTACTACTTCAGTAAGTTCAAATATGCTTCATGTTAATAGATTGTATGCAAAAGATATACCAACAACTAACCCAGGCGTGGCGGGTGTTCTATGGAATGATAGTGGTACTCTTAAAGTATCTACTAATATTTAAATTTGCGATAATTGCATACAAATTAGTTGATTTATACCTTTTAAAGAATAAATCTTTGTATGAGCGAGTTTACTGTTTTTAACATTGAGGGAGGTATTGGTAAGCATATTCTAAGTACAGCTGTTGTAGCAGCATACAAGAAGAACAACCCAGATAAAAAGATTGTTGTAGTTTGTGCTTGGCCAGAAGTCTATCTACATAATAAAGATATTCATAGAGTTTATCGGTTAGGAAATGTACCGTATTTTTATCAAGATTATATTGTAGGTAAGAAGACTGAAGTATTTGCACAGGAGCCTTATAAGCAGACATCACATATTGGTAAGACTCAGCACCTAATTAAAACTTGGTGTGATATGATTGGTACAAAGTATAGTGGCGAAGCGCCTAAACTACCAATGAATTTACGTGAAGCTGGGTATATTGATCCAGAGCTAGCAGCTATTCAAAAAACAAAACCGCTGCTTCTATTTCAACCGTTCGGTGGTCCGGGTAAAGATCATCAAGCAGATAACTGGTCATGGGTACGAGATATTCACCCAGAAGTAGCTCAACACATGGTAGATAAACTTAAAGAGCATTATCAGATTCTTCACGTGTGTTACGACTTACATCCAAAACTTAATAATGTTATTCGTTATGAGAAGGTAGTACCCAAAAAGAATTTGTTTAATCTATTGCGATTTGCTGATCGATCTTTGTTTGTAGATTCTTCATTCCAGCATGCTGCAGCTGCTATGGGTAAACCATCTACAGTTGTATGGATTGCAACCCAACCAGAAGTATTTGGTTACGATATGCATCATAACTTTAAACCTCCTGTCGAATTTCCAGAAGGTACAATTGATTCTTTCTTACATGATTATAACTTCACTGGTGCTGTTCATGAGTGTCCGTATGATGATGTGAACCAAATGTTTGACGTTGAAGGTATTGTTAACTCGCTCTTACAACCTTTACCTCAAGCGAATCCTGTCGAACCTGTTGCTGTTGAATCTGCTCCGAAGCAAGTTAAATCTGCTGCGAAACAAATAAACTTTGCTCCAAGTGTAAAGACAGGAAAGCATAAGAACGGTAAGAAGTAAAGTCTCTTACTCGACTAGAGCTCGTAAGTGGCCCCAGCTGCTTACGAGCTTTTTGTTTTAATAGTAGCCACCGTATATATCAGTATTATTCTGATCCATATCATAAACATCATCTTGTGATATTTGATCAATGTTATATTCGTACTGCTTAGTAGGCGATACTTCATCACCCGGAATATTTGTACTTAGTACACCAGTAAAGCTATCATCATATACTTGCTCGTTCTGTTTCTCTTTCGGTGAGTTAGGCTTGTAAGAGTAATCATAACGTTTCGCTCTTACACGGTACACGTAATGACCCATTATAGGATTAATAGCTGATATATCTTCATCAACTCTTTCTGTAATCTCATATATCTTTGGACCTCTACCTCCAGGTCTATCACAACCAAGAGATACTAATTCAACAAGATCTCCTGCGCGAGGCTCAATAGTAGAGAGACTATTATGAAGAGAGAAGAACTCTCTAGCTGATAATACTGCACTAACTGTACTAGCAAATGTTTCAATATGAAGGAAGCCGGTAAAGTCATCACCCGGATCGAATCCAAACTGACTAAGTGTAAGAGCATCTTGTGATAACTCTACATACATTTGCATTTCTATCCCATTTAAGAAAGGTGATGTAGGCTCTTCTCCATATAAAAGATTTGCACCTGTTAATGTAAATGTATTAACAAAGTATTCAACCTGAACCCCTTGGTTATTAATGAGATCTCTGTACGCTAAATCATATACAAGCTGTTCTGCTTGTAAATTCTCACCATTCATAAATTTACCACAAGGCAGTTGCCCTGCAGCCATAATTTCTTCTGGTGTACAGTTTTGTCTCTCAGTATTGCAGGCCATATTAATGTTTCTTGCTTAAGATACCGCACTCATTATCCTCTTCATCTTTATACATTCTAACCTCTACACCAGAGTTACCACATCCGTTAGTTACCCCTGGTTGAAATTCCATACCATATGCTTGAAGAGTCTGCATAAGAGGCATGCCCATAAGTTTAATTTGCGATGCGCCTCCATTTATTAAATTACGCACATGAGGACATTTATGACTATATTCTTTGCGTGTTAGATTTTCATGCTTTCTACCCGTACGCATTATACTCTTACCTCCTGTCGTTGCAGAAACAGCTCCAGCATTCATCATATTGTCACCCTGATAATATTCTTTGAAGGTTCTCATGTACATATATTTATGCCCACTTAAGCGGAATACAAAAAAAGACTCACGATTTAAAGTCGTGAGCCTCTTTAGTTAAATTTATTTAAATTAAGCTTTAACAGCCTTGTTCATTGGTTGTACTTTAACATCTCCGAAAGCATTTTTTCCAGCTGGAAGATTACCAACCTTATTATTCTTTCCGTCGTTTACTGTATGATGAAGCGTTTCAGCAGTTGAGCCTGTATCAGCATGACCTCCGCTATTTCCACCAAGACCGGTTGTGTTACCAACTTTATTAGTCTTACCGTCATTATAGTGAGTGTTAAATGCCTGAGGATTTCCTTCTTCATCCTCTTCACCATCTGTGAATACATCACTATCACCATCTTCAACTTCGTCTACTTCAACGTCGTCGTCTTCACCACAAGCTGCTTTAAGGATGTCACAAAGATGCTGTGCCATATCCTTATCAAGAGTTATAGTGACTTCTTCTTCGCTATCTCCATCTTCACCTTCAGCGTCAGGAGCAGCGTCATCAATTCCGAGTGCAACGAGATCATCCATCTCTTCCATCTCACCGAAATTTTCGTTAACCATGACCTTATTATAAAGGCGGTCGAATACAGATTTATTAGCCATGAAAGTATTTAATCCCTCTTGTGCTATTTCCAAGTCTTTTTCTGAACTTTCTTCATTTTCTTCGTCCTTATCCTCTTCATCACCTGCGAGTTTACTAATACCTCTATCAGCGATTTGACCTGCTTTATCTAAACCTTTTATAGCAGCTTTACCAGCACCCATTACAGCTTTACCAGCAACTTTAGCACCTACACCAGCAGCCTTACCAGCAACTTTAGCACCTACACCAGCAGCCTTACCGGCAACTTTAGCACCTACACCAGCAGCCTTACCGGCAGCCTTACCGGTACCTCTAACTATCTTACCAGCAATAGCACCTAGACCTTCTTCTTGAACTTCTTTATCTTCACAATCTACATAATCACACTTCTCGTCCTTATCATCACCATCATCATGCTTACCTTTTTTATTCTTACCTTTCTTCTCCTCATCCTCTTCATCCTCTTCACCATGTAGAGCATCTTCACCTGTTGGTACTGGCTCTTCTGCACCTACTCCTGGATCATTACCTGCTCCATATGAATATGCTTTAACATTGTATGGGTTCTTATCTCCACACTTTGTTACATCAACTGTTGGTTCCTCGAAACCTCCCTCTTTAGTAGGTCCTCCAGGTAAAATATCTGCACTTCCAATACCAGCTTTTGCATCGCCGACTGTAAGTGATTGGGTATCCTCAGCAAGTACTGCAGTCTCTTTACCGAGATTACCGTAGACCTCACCAAGATCTTTAAGGTCATATTGTTTAGCCATACTAATATTTATGCAAAAGGCAAAAAAAGTCTACAAAAAACGGAGTAAAGATTAAATATGTATAATGCCTACTACTAATAAAGACAGTCAATATTACATGGGCAATAAGCATTTGCCTAATGCTAGATGGAAAGGTGAGTATACCAAAGAACAGGTTGCAATGCTTAAGAAAGCAAGGCGCAACATTTTATACTTTGCTGAAAACTTCTTTCATATTATTAACTTAGATTCTGGTAAAGAAAAGATTAAACTCTACCCTGCGCAGAAAACTGCGTTAAGGGCAATGCGTGATAATAGATATTATATTCTATTAGCATCAAGACAGATTGGTAAGTCTACGCTTATGACTATCTATCTTTTATGGCAAGCATGCTTTAAGAGTGATCAACGTATTCTTCTTGTAGCAAACAAAGAAGCTACTGCTATTGAAATCTTTCAACGCGTAAGAATGGCTTATGAGGAGTTACCTAACTGGCTTAAACCACCAGTAAAGGAGTATGCAAAAACATCCATGACATTAGAGAATGGAAGTCGTATTGGTATTACAACTACAACTGGCACAGCTGCTCGAGGACAGTCTGTTAACTGTTTAGTTATTGATGAGTGTGCATTTATTGAATCTCATTTGGTAGATGAGTTCTGGAAATCAGTCTTTCCTATTATATCCTCATCTAAAAAATCTAAAGTATTCATATGCTCTACTGCAAATGGTACACACAACTTATTTCACAAGCTTTATACCGGAGCTGTTAATGGTCATAACGGCTGGGGACATGGAAAAATAATGTGGAATGAGGTACCAGGTAGAGATGAGCAATGGGCAGCAAGTACTAAACAAGCAATTGGTTCACATGAAGCTTGGATGCAAGAGTTTAACTGCGAGTTTGTTAACAGTGGTGAGTCTTCTATAGATGATGATCTATTCGAGATAATGGAGAGACAGATATGTGAGCCAGCTATTGTTTTAGATGATGGAGCTTATAAGATATGGGAAGAAGCTGACCCGTCTCGTATATATGTTGCTGGTGTTGATACATCAGAAGGTGTTGGTAAGGACTCATCTATCGTCCAAATTCTAGATATAACCGACCCGGTTGATATAAGACAGGTAGCTGTATATAGAAGCAATATGATTTCTCCTCTAGAATTTTCTAATAAGGTGCATAGTATACTAAGGAACTATGGCAATCCTCTTGCATTAATTGAGCGTAACAACTGCGGTGCTCAAGTTGTAGATAGACTTGCTGTAGATTTAGGCTATCCAAAGATAGTATCATATGGTAACTCAGCTGCTCATAGAAAGAATCGTATGCAAGGTATGATAGCTCATACAAATACAAAGCATAAAGGTGTTCTTAATATGCGGTATTGGATTAATGATTGTAAAGCACTTACGTTAAAGGATAAGAAGACTCTACATGAGCTAAGACATTTTGTTCGTTACCCTAATGGTACTTGGAAGGCTCGTCATGGTGAGAATGATGACTTAGTTATGGCTCTTCTTTATTCATTGTATGTATTAGATAATGATATAGCTGAGAAATACTTTGACATTAACGAGGTTGACTTAACAGGTAGACCTAAAGTCATTTCATCAATGGACTTTGGTGTATCTCTCTTCGAAGATCCTACATCTATTTATACAGATAATGAAGTAGTAGGTGACAGTAATCATAATCTTAACCCTTGCTTTTTTGGTATGGATTCTTCACAGCAATCAGATGATATGTCTGATTTAGAAATGAACGGCTACGCACCGTTGTATTAAATATACGTATGGCTACTAACTCTAACAACCAGTCTTTTCTTAACAAGAGTCGTCTTGATAAGTTTATAATGGTATTCCAAGTACCTCAAGCTCTTAAGAAGATTGATAGTAAAACAGAGAGACGTACCTACAATTTAAGTGAGGACGCATTTCAGTTCTCTGTATATGGTTCAGTTGTTCCAGAGATTACCGTACCGTCTATTCAGATAGGATATGCAGGATCCAATCTATATAACTCTGCTCATGCTAAAGAGCCGTATCCTCCTGTTACAGTTAACTTTACAGTAGATAATGAATTCAATAACTATTGGACTATCTATAAATGGTTAGATTTAATGCATGATGAGAAAGAAGGTCTATATGATGTTGATGATCTTTCGATAGATGAGCGATTTGCTTCTTATCAAACAGATATGACTCTATATGGCTTAGATGAGTATGATAATAAGCGTATTGAGTTTACTTATACCAAAGCTTTTCCAATAAATGTTGGAGCAATGAACTATAACTATAGAGATTCTTCTGAGATCGAAAGCTCAATGACTTTTGTATACTCACAGATACATTCCAAGCTAATAAATACTTAATTAAATTTGAGATTTGACAGATTTATGTCCAAAATGGCATAAATAATGTTATGGCTAGACGAACAATTCAATCTCCAGGTGTAGAGATTCGTGAGAGTGATTTATCACTACGCACGGCTCAAACCGGGACTACAACATATATCGCTGGATTTGCCTCCGAAGGACCTACGGATGAAGTTATCGGACTCGGAAATATTTCTGAGTTTGAACAAATCTATGGTACTCCAAAGACACCAGCTGAAAGATATTTCTATCACACGGCACGTGCTGCCCTTAACTCTTCCGGATCACTACTTGTTAACCGACTTCCTTACGGATCCGGATCAGGTCAAGGTTTCGGTTCTAAAATAAGTATACTTGCATATCCTGCTGTTGTTTGGGATAGAGGAGGCAGTGGTTCTCTTGTAGAAAATTTTAATAACGATGATGATATGACGTATGTGTTAGGTGCACCTACTCAATTTGAGATTACACAAACTCAATATATTCAACTTAAAAATGGAGAGCTTTTTGCTAGTGGTTGGTCTAATTCTTCCCGGAAAAGTACTACCGATTATTCCTTTGATGCTTTAACCGAAATTAACAAAGCAGCTATGATTATAGTAAATAAAGGTCAAACTACAGTTGATAATTTATTTAGTGGTTACTATATAGGTGTTAAAGATAACACTTTACTTAACCCTGCTACTAATTTTGACTC
>Ga0209337_1002917_pt1 | contig 12152 bp, 12 predicted proteins | sample LinPmetageLP53_FD_184044 | JGI IMG/M metagenome (GOLD analysis project Ga0209337, IMG submission 184044) | Marine viral communities from the Pacific Ocean - LP-53 (SPAdes) (version 2) | ecosystem: Environmental > Aquatic > Marine > Oceanic | place: Pacific Ocean | collected 2010-02-08 | reverse complement strand
GACAATTTCTCGATGCTGATGTCCACAGTGCGCTTCTCTGTAAGGGCATGCTGCAAACATTTCTGGCCTTTCTGTTGCCATAAGAAGGGGCATGTTGATTGGCTTTTCTTTATCTCCATGTGTAAACATAAGCATATTCTTTCCGTATTGATAGTATTTTCTTGAGTCATAACTATTATCTACTGTCACTGGTTTATAGTTTTTATACCAAGCTCCTATTACCTCTCCTATATAAAACATACGTTCAAAGTCATGGTTACCTTGCACTACTATAATATCTACAGGCGCAAACGCAGATAGATAATCTATTGCTGTAACCAGTAACTTCCAATAGCCTCTAAAAGTTTGCTGCCATTCTTCAGCATCATGCTGTGGCGTACCTTTAGTTGTGGCCCGACTGTATCCTTCAGAGTTTAATCCATCATTACCAATTGGTAATATAAATCTTTCTATATTTAACCCCTCAGCTTTTCTATGCAGCTCTTTAATAGAGTTCATAAAATCTGAGTTGTTATCCTCTTGCGATACAGATCCTATCTTACCGTAATGAAAATCAGGTAAAGATATTTCGTAAGCTACAGGAGATCCCGCTTTAAAGTTGTAGGTAGGAACCGCAACTTCTGGGATATACTGTTTCATTTCTTTAAAGAACTCTTCTTTAAACTGCTTAAGATTAAATCTATTTTCTTTTGTTACTACAGAAAATCTATAATCTCCGTTAGCAGCTTGCCAGTGTTTAACTGACTGTACATCTTGTTTTTTTATTCCCCTCTCTTTTAGATGTAAATCTAGTTCGGGTATATATAAAGGATCTATGTCCCCTATATTTTCTGTTTCGTTTATATTCTGATTACTGTCTCTCCATCCATACCCACCTGCGTATTTTCTGACTCCTCTAACAACCTTAGCTATATTGCTTTGGTCTATACCTATTGCATTACTTGCTTCATAGATACTAGAGAATTCATCAATAACAGTTCCTTCTCGGTCTAACTGTTGTATCATTTTTTTCTAATTTTTTCTATACTCCTCCCAGCAAAATAAGCACCGTACACGGTAATTAGTAATGTCTGATAAATAGGAATATAAGCTGGAGATATAACAAATTCTCCTAAATTCCCATCAAATATAGAAATAATTATGAACATAGCTGTTAAAAAAATACAAATCAATGGTCTAATATTCTTACTAAGCCAGTTGTCAGACTTCATGTCAGCCTCCCAACGTCTAGTAACTTGCTCTTGTGCTTGCGATTCAGCTTGCATAAGAACTTCTTCCATTTTACGCTTTGCTTCTAGTCTTTCTTCTTCAGTAGTTGTTAAGCTGTCTATTACTCCTCCTACTTTTTCTATAACGTTTCCACCTAAAAATTTTAATAGTTTACTCATTATAATGCTGTTTGATTAATATCTGCAACTCTATATGCTGTGTCGCCGTCGTCGTCTTTATAAGCTTCTAATACCTGCTTTCTATTTTTCTTTTCTTTCAAAGAAACGTGGATCCAAGCATAATCAAACTCATTAATCATTTGATCAAATTCTGTATCTGATTTTAAAATCCAATCATAGATTTCTTTATTACACATTTGGCCATCTTTCCAAAACTGCAAATCAAGAGCTTGGCCTTTACAATGCTGAGATTTAGAACTTCCTCCAATAGCTCGATTTAATTCAGGCGATCGATACCCTGAAGTAATTCTTATTGGCCCAAGGGCATCTCTCATAGGTTGCGCAAGCTCACTAATAATACGTTGCATACTTTTTAAGTGATTGTTTTTAGGAGCGTTATCTATTCCTAATCTTTTAGCTGTGTTACTTCTAGTAACTTCAGACAATACAAAGTTTTTACTTAGTCTCATAGTTTAAATTTAAAATGCTTCCATTACAATTTCGTCTATAGAATTTTGAACCTCTTTAAGAGTTGCTTCCATAGACATCATTATATTTGCTTGAAATCTTTTTACTTCTTCATTATTGTTAAATATAACAATAGTAGGTACAACTACTACTTTATATTCGCTTGACCATCTTGAGTCGGCAGCTATATCAACACGTTGTGTTTCACAATCTGTTAATTTAGGCAGCCACTCTACTTGGTTAGCCGCATTAAAACTGGCATTAAATTCAACAGCTACCATCCCATCAGGAAAGTCCTGGCATAAAGCAGTGAAAGGGAGAGCTAATAATAGTAATAATTTTTTCATACATTTATTTTAGTTGATCAATCTTATCCTCCATTCTAATCATTTGACTTTTAATATCTTTAACATCATCTTGAGTAGACATAATAGTTTGTCTAATAAGTTGATCTTTCATATCATATTCCATACGAGTAATTTCTGGATCTGGAGGTAAAGGTAGTTTTTTAGCTTCTGCTATATCTCCTTGTAGTACAAACCACCCGCTAATTACAGCAGCCATTAAAACTGCTATTCCTGCTAGTGTTTTTAAACTAATTTGTACCGCTGTATCTTCGTTTAATTCTTTTGCCATTTTTTAAAATATTACATAGTTAATTCCTACACTAAAGTTGTGCCACTGTCGATTCCAATACTTATTATATCTACCCTCTACAAATACACCTAAACTTTTATTAAATCTATATCCGTATATCAGTCCTGCTGAATAGTCTAACCATTGTCCATCGTTGAACTTATGATAAGAGTATTCATTATTTGTATCAATATGATAAGGCATTAAATTTCCCCAGCTGTGAAACCAGAAGTCTTTTGTAAAGTGATAATAATCAAACCCTATCACTGCAGAATATTCTACCGTACTAGATAGTGAGCTTCTTTGTTTTTCTACATAGTTATCTATTACTTGTGGTATAACAACCTCTTCCCATACTTCTTGACTAGTTGCTACTACTTCTCCATTGGGTGCTGAGTACTGTCCATCTAATGTTATATTGTATCCCTCCTGTAGTGCCAAATATGTATAATGTAATGTCCCATTGTCCAGCACCCAATCTGCCAGGGGGTCAAAACCATATGGTTCTGCAAGACGCTGAACAGCTCCTACATTAAAAGATAACTTACCTTCCTTAATTTGTAATCTAAATCTTTCTGATGCTTCAAAGTATTTTATATCTGCAAATCCATCTTGTAAATATTCTACTTTACTAACCCACTTATCTGCAACATATCTTACAAAGTGATGCTGGTTTACGTAATCTAAACCTAGACGGCGAACAAAATCAGCTTCGAACAAATACTCAAAGCCATCAACTCTACCGATTGTCGCGGCATCAGAATAAGAATTTTCCGTACCATTATAAAAAGTGTTGGCTCTGTTCTCATATCCAAATCGTTTTATTTTTCTTATACCTACAGATACTGTATAATCAAAAGGTGTTTCTATTGTTTGTTTTTCTAACGCACCAGATGTTACCGACCATATTTGATCATCCCCTAATGATGTACCACCGTTTACTGCGGCATACATAGTAGAATACTTAAATATATTTTTTACTCCTTGAGCATTACACCCTTGAGATAATGCAAGTATAAGAAAAGAAAATAATAAGCCAATTCCAATTGCTGCTAATAGTTCATATATTCGATTGTACATTTTCATTTCTTTAATACTTTTTTAGTGCTTGTGTTACCATTATATGTTACGCTAAAATTATATATACCTGCAGGCAATAAACTTACATCTAACTGATTTAGTCCTTCTGCAGTTTGACTTTCTTTTACTCTTATTACAAGCTTGCCTGTTATATCGTAAACCTCTATACCTACAGGACCGTTTGTTAATACGTTTATTATATCACCCATAGGGTTAGGATACATAACTATATTATGTCCTCTAAGTAAATCTCTTGTATCTAAAGGACTATCCCAAGAGCAGCTCCAATATATTTGTTGACATTTATCATCCCAAGTGTTGTTACAACAATAAGGATCTACCATAATAACCCAAGCATAGCATGTGTCGTTTAGCCAATATGGAATACCAGGACCATCAATACAACCTGCATCATATAAACACTCAGCTTCTGTATTAGCAAATATGTCATAGTTATATGCGTCACCGTCCATACACCCTTCTATAACCATTTCACATTCATCTTCTGTATTTGCTAAAGCATCATAATTAAATGCTGTACTATCCATACATCCATATATAAAAGGTGTACAACTAAAATCTTCTGTGTTAGCTTCTTCGTTATAATTAAAAGCTTCAGGATCTGTACAACCTAGTATAGTTATAAAGCAACTACCATTATCAACATTTGCTTGTGGATCATAATTATCAGCAATAGAATCCATGCAACCAAAATACAAACAAGATTCGTCTGCTGTGTTAGCGTCTGGATTATAGTTCCATGCTTCTTGATTCATACAACCAACTGTTACTGCTACACAACTTTCGTTATCTACGTTAGCAAGTGAGTCATAGTTAAATGCAAAGGGTGAGGTACAGCCTTCTACGATTTCTATACAACTAGCATCATCTGTGTTAGCCAGTGAATCATAATTAAGAGCTTGTTCATCCAAACACCCGTACACTGTAGGTATACAATAATCTCCACAAAATGGAAATGCATCGTACACATGCCAGAACGGTGGCTTGTAAGCTTTAAGTGCACCCTGTCCATTGTTGGCAAATGGAAAGGTTCCGCCTTGTAGTGTTACAATACCGTTTGAGTTTATAAGTTTAAAAGAATTATGCATAGTCTGGAATGCAACTTCTGCAACAGGAGTTTGCGGACTAGCTATTTGAAAGTAATATACTTTAACAGACTTATCTGTTTCTAATGTTATACCAAACTCTTGTGAGTAAGGTCCAGGCCCCATAGTATATGTGCCAAGAATACTATCTTCCTGTACTACACCTATATAACAATCACCCCATCCATCACCACCGTCATCTTCTATAATAAGAGTGTAGTTGCATGTAGGTATTATTTCGTTTAATGTTGCTTCAAAATTATAATTAAAAGCATTAGGATTAAGACACCCTAACGTGTGTAATGTTTCACACGACTCATCATCAAAATTAGCATTTGGATTAAACTCTATATATGTATTACTTGTGCAGCCCTCTACTATAGGGAGATCACATTGGTTTAACCATATAGGACCAGAATATGCTGCACTGCCAAAACCTGCAGAATCTAAAGCCCATAAAGTATCTAAACTACCACAAGGCTCTGCGTCTCCAAGAATTATAAAGTCTCCATCTGTGCCACCAAACAGAGATCCTTCTAAACCGTCTCCGTATGTATCACTTAGTATAAGTTCTACACCAGTTTCAGGTACACACAAATCATATACAATAGTTTGATTAGCCTGCTCGTAAGAATACTCTCCCGCTACTACATTATCTACAGCTTGCCCATTAGATAAGTCTGTAAGTATCCATCCTGTTTCACCAGGATACTGATCTAATGTAAGTTTAAAAATCATTTTAACTTCACCATCAGAACAGCTTATACCAACACAACTGCTGTCGTCTGCTTCTGCCCAAGGATTAAAGTTAGGAGCTTCTGGGTTAGTGCATCCAAATACAGGATATACACATGAGCCGTCATTAAAGTTAGCTTCAGGTACAAAGTTTAATGCTAGCATATCAGTACACCCTGGTACAGTATCTATTGGTATAGGACAGTCTCCGTTGTCGTACCCAAACTCTTGACAGTTAAAATCTATAATATTACCATTCCAAGAGTACGCTGAGTTATCACAGTAGCCATCACCTAACCAGGTTTCTGGAGCTTCTGTTCCGTAACAATCTACAAACAAACTATCTTGAGCTGCAGATGTTAAACTAAATAATAAAAATATATAAATTAACTTTCTCATTTCTTAGCAAATTTTTCTGCACCACTTATACCAAATGAACCAAGCACAACCCAAACAAATGAGTTGTACACGTATTCGTTTATTACTAAATCTTGACCTATCCAACCTGTTACAAGATCAGCTACCATTATTAGGCACATTACAGCAAAGGCTATAAATCCTACAATAGCTTTCTCGTTCCAGACGTTGTCGTTTTTAAATATTTCCATTAGTAAGATTTCTTTTTAACCATTTTCTTTTTAGTAATCTTAGCGCCTTTTTTAGCTTTTACAACTTTAGCCCCTTTCTTAGCGTAACCCATTTTGTTACGAACTGATGTAGGTAATTTACCTAAACTCTTTTTTTTCTTTGCAGGTACTTTTTTCATAATCTTGTTGTTTTAATTTTTTACGATTATACTTCTTTTTATTTTTATGTACTTTAGGGGATGTCTGTTCCCAGATCTCGTCTGGCGTCAGATTAACCCACTTATAATTTTTACTCATTACGCGCTAAATACTAATAAGTGCTCTCCTCTTGATACAGAATCAGCAGTTATATTTCTTAAAAAATGTTTTCTATTAACTATACTACCATCATCAGAACTAAATAAACAAAAAGGATAACCTTTTTTAGCAGTAAAAGTACCGCTTATTATATCACCAGAGCCAATTCTACATTTACCATCACCACTAGTAGATGCAAAATTAGTAAAGAAAGTTGCAAACTCTTTACTATACCTTCTTCTACGTTTTACAGGACGTAAAGATTGCTGTTTACCTCCTGAGTTGCCAAACCCATACCCCATAATTAGCTTGTTGTAGATATTAATGTTGGGCCATGCCCTTTCTTATGAAGAACAATTGCTTGACAGTTATCAATAGCCGTAGATGTTTTTACAGAAGTTATATTGCCATAAAAAACATCGCCCGCTGCTATATTGATATTAGCAAGAGCCACACCATCTACTATTACTTCTAGTAAACGTAATTGCGTTTGAGTATCATCTGCTTTTATTCCATAAAAATCACCAGTTAAAGCAGCTGATTGATTTTTGTTATCAGGTATAATTGTCATACCATGACGAGCATAATCTAAATCCATTTGTTCGTCTATTCTTTTTTGCAGATTGACTATCTGCACAGCTAAATCTCTATTTCTATCCATTTTATTTTAATTTAACATGATTCACAATATTGTGCATCGCACATTTCTTTTAATTCTTTTTTATACATATCAATTTTAACTTGATTTTTTTCTGCTATAGCAGCTATATACATTTTATATACTGTATGTATTTTTAAACCCCTACTAGCTTGCTCATGATGACACTCTGCTAAATTAATAGTTAACAAAGCACTTTCTACACATTGAAATATATCCATGTCAATACATGAGCCATCATCAACTTCTGCATCAGAATTATAGTTTCCTGCTGCACTATCTGTACAGCCAGGTATTTTAAGTTTTAGAGTAAACGCCTCTAAATGTTCATAATCATATGCCATTAGTAAATAGTTTTAGTTGTTAAAATATTACCTTGTTCATCTTTAAGTGTATACTTAATAGGAGGATGAGTAGCTATATCATCTGTACAACTATCATTAGAAACTTTAATACCTATTTTTGTAGTATCTACAATATTAAAGCTTAATACTGCTTGAGAATTATGCTCAAATCCATGTTGACCTACTATAACTTCATTACTTGAAATATTTATTACATCTACTTTAGTGCAGTTATAAACTTCATAGTTGTCTTCTACATAAGATGTATCTATTTCTAAAGTAAACTCTGTAAACTCATCAACATCTTTTTCTACGTAGTGTACACAACGTTCAGTTACTAAATCATTTCCACCCCATACACAACCTAAAACACATCCCCCAACTCCGTTAGCTCGTATTGATATAGATCCTCCAGGAGTATTAGTTACACCGTAAGCTATTTCATGGTGAGTTGTAGGATTAGTTACAGAACCTGAATTTATTTGAAGTATAGTATGCTGCCATACAGTAGCTTCTTCTACCCCTAAAGGCAAGAACCAGCTACATGCAGGTAATCCTGTTAAAGGAACAGTATAGAATGCTATATTTCCGTCAGGAGTTATACTTGTTATTTGCGGAGACTTTAAAAATATATTTTGCTGAGTGCCGTATATTAGCCACTCTAGTTTGTTTAACACATCTTCTGAGGTTTCACCTGTACCTACAGTCTCTTCATAAACATCAAACCAATTAACCCAAACATCTATTCTTAAATTTCCTTCAGATATTATAGGATATTCACATAAGTCGTTATTAACTTCCCATTCTATATCATCTCCAATCAGAGAAACATCTGTCCAAGTTAAAGAACTTTGATCTGTACAAATCTCATGTGGATCACATACAGTATTGTTACAAACCATACACTCAGCAGGTGTTCCCCATACTCCTAGGTCTTCTATAAATACACCATACAAATCACCCCAACCTGAAATAGAGTTTGTATACCCGTCTTCACAGCAGACATGTTGATAAACCATACAACTAAAATTCTCACACAAAGTATTATCTGCATAATAAGTGTCAGAGTTTCCGTTTATAATATCATTTAAAAGCTCTTCATCTGTAATTGTATCTCCTTCTGAAGTAAACCCATAATTTGTAACTCCAGTTTGCTGAACACATACTCCTATTCCAGTATTATCTAAAAATGGATTTAAATCTATTACAAATTCCTGGTATGAACCATCAGCATTTGACTTTGGAGTTATTTTGTAAACCCAATAAGCTTTTTCTACCGCATCACTGAATTGGTTAGTATCAGGGTTAAAACCTCCTACATACTGATTTTGAGAATATCTTTGTCCTTGATTTAACATTTCTGTTTGACCAGTCATAGCATTATAAACAATAGTTGACGGAGGGTTCATATAGTGTTCAAAATAATCTTTATTTAATTGCCCCCATACTCGCTGTTGACCATTTAAACACTCGCCAGGATAATAAATATTTTGCCCGTTCTCTTCAGCGTTAGGAGCTGAACCAACTATAACTGCTCCATCAACTATTAATGGAGGATAAAAATTACCATCAGTAAAAAATTCTGGTAACTCAATTTGGAATCTTTCAACTTTTTCTATTTGATCTGCATATGCAGCAAATAATAGAGTAGGATCTAAAGTTGTTAACGGTAAATCAGCATCTAATCTAAAATAGAAATATGGTCTATAAGTATAAATAGCTCCGCTAAATTGTGGTAAATACTGTATAGGATCCCCAAATGTAGAAGGGTCTTCTAAAAGAATATTAGTTGCAGCAGGTACATACCAATCTCTAACACACACTAAACAGTCATAAACACCATTAATCTGAGTTGCTCCATCAACTATAGAATCACAAGGAGAAGCTCCACAATAAGGATTATCCTCTCCACCACCTATAAAATTAACTTCGGTTCCAAAGAAATGCCCACCTATTTCACCTAAAGTACTTAGATGTCTATGAGCTTTAAATATATCATTATACCATCCTTCTCTTATACCCGCCGCAGTTAATCCGCTAAATATTACATCTCCATTATACCCTACATTATCTACATGAATATATGCGTGATCTTCAGTAACAACTTGGCATTTATTTGTTCCACTAGGGTTATATAATATAGTACTTTCACTAGAACCATTTATAGTATGCCAATTTATATCCATTTGCATAGGCCCATGAACAGAAGGAGTTTGAGCGTTGTACTGGTGTCCGCATGACTGAGGATTACTTTCTATGTCTCCTCCAAATAAATTACCTGTATAGTAAGTTATACCAAAAACACCATCATTTATATTACCGTTAGGAGCTACCCATCTAGCATTTCGTAATAATGCTCTTGTAGGTACTCCATATCCTGAAATAGCAGTTTCGTAATCTTTAGGTAAAGCAACTATAGCAGTTTCTAAGTTTGGAGCTAAATCTCCAATAACATCTACAATACCGTCAACTTCAGGATCTTCGTATGTTTCGTATTGACAACAACCACTATCAAATACAGGATCACCTTCAGCCACTTGTAGCATAGTTTCTCCAGCGCAATTTTGTAAATAGTTAATTGCAGTTGGATCATTACAGTATGTACAAGCATACGCATCTGCAATAGGATCTCCTGTTGTATATATACATTCTTCAGGGTTACAAGGGTTAGGTATAGACTGAACATACTCAGATGCATTAGGATATATAACACACTCGCCTAAACAAAAATCAAATACTTCTCCTGGACAACATCCATCAGCATTGGTTTCTTGACAGTCTGGGCAAGGATAATCTTCTGGTGCAGGGTTACCACAACCACAACCTAAGTCTTCTGTACAATCTTGATCAAGAGGAATACATAATCCATCGCCTTCACAGTCACAGAAATATTCTGGATTTGGATCTGTTTCAAGACAACAGTTAGGGTGCACAGGTTCAGGCTCATTACAGATTCCACATCTATTTTTAGTTGCACCTGGAAGTAATCCTGTAGTACCTTCTACACAAATTCCACATTCATCTACATATGCAGTTCCGTTTGCAACTCCAGCACAATCCATACATTCTGTGTTCCAGTAAGGATCAGCCTCTCCTAATTCTCTACAGTCACCACACTCATCTACTAAAGCTGGTCCAAAACATACACCATTACAATCCATGTCTGCATTTTCTCCAAAACATACACCACATGCATCTAATTCTCCTTCAGGACATTCGTCATCTGGATCGTCATTATTAGATACATAACATCCCGCACCAATACATCCCGCAGTATCTGTAAGAGGGTTAGTAGGGCATAATACTAAAGGCTGATTAATATCTCCTAATCCGTCACCGTCACCATCATAATAGTAAGTCATCATTGTGCTTGTTTCACAACAAGTAGATTCACAGTCAATAGATCTTCCTGAAGCAACACTTCTTGTTGCTCCAACTATTTGAACTATTGTACCTCCTCCATAAGAAGCGCCTAAATCAATTCCAGTTGTACCACCATACTCAGTCACGTGTTCTTCACGGAAAGGTCTTACTTTACCTGTATATTCACTTCCTCCAGTAAAAATACCAGATACATCAGTGAAGCTTGGACCTGATTGATGATTAAATTCATAGTTAGACAGAAGTTTATTTGCATTCTTTATAGTAACAAAATTGTCACCTGCTATATTATTTTCTTGGCAGTACTCACTCATACAAGTAGTTTTAACTTGTACAGTTATAATTCTTTCTTCTGGGTTATCGTGAGATTGCGTCGAAGTTAAATACGAAGGAGTAGGAACATAAGTAGTAGAAAGATGCGAGTAAAATGGCAGCTGTATATTCGGCATATGAGAATTAAACACATACTGAGTGCTATTCCCTTGGAACTGTTCCATTGGAGTTCCTGCTAAAGCATTAAACATTTGTCTTGCAGAAGGTAAATACCAATCATTGTAAGTTACTCCATCTACTGTAACAGAATATTCGTCACACGCTTCTGCCGCTGGCGGCGCTCCAGGAAACCCTAGGGCAATTCCCTCTTGGTCAGATGTATTTAGATCAGAAAGTATAGCGTTAGTGTTTGCTTGCCCAGAAAAAACATCTAAAGAACTATTAATTTGTGTTCCATTTGGCCCGCCGTTTATTGATGAAGTTACTAAAGTTGAACTTGGGAAACCCCATTTGTATTTACCATTACTTCCTACTACTGGATTGACAAGATCTTCATTTGCTGCAATTATAACTACAAAGTTTCCTACTCCTCCAGGGTTACCATAACCTTGTTCGTCTACAGGGTCACAAATTGCTTGATCTCCTTGATCAAGTGTTGAGGTTCCTCCGCAGACATTTGCACAATCTAATTGATTACCAAAACAATCACAGTCTCCTTCTGGAATACCAGGACCTTCACATACGTTACATTCATCTATTTCTCCATTACAATTGTCTCCACATTGCTCAGACCATCCTTCAGGAATAGTATAATCCGTAGTTCCAGAACCCTGATACTCAGGACAGGCAAGTATATGATAACATTGAGTACATGATTCTGTATCTCCATTTTGTATAAGTTGTCCTCCAGCATAAGGATCACCGTCGTAACATTCCCCAACGCCATTACCGTCTAAGTCAGGGTACATATTTATTTTATTGTGGTTTTTAAAACAATCACACGCTTGATCCTGGTTCGCAGGAAGTTCTCCATCACAATCACAAAGATACAGGCTAGATTGTTGAGCACCCGCAATTTGCCACGCTGTTTCTCCTTTACAATTACATACCTGGTTAGCACCATTATATGATTGGTAAGGTACAGCACTTAAAAATGTTTGATTATCACATTGACATGCAATATTTGCTGGGTTACCCAT
>Ga0209337_1002916_pt1 | contig 12152 bp, 17 predicted proteins | sample LinPmetageLP53_FD_184044 | JGI IMG/M metagenome (GOLD analysis project Ga0209337, IMG submission 184044) | Marine viral communities from the Pacific Ocean - LP-53 (SPAdes) (version 2) | ecosystem: Environmental > Aquatic > Marine > Oceanic | place: Pacific Ocean | collected 2010-02-08 | reverse complement strand
AGGCGATTCAGACTTCAGCGACCCTCGAAAGAACGCTACTAAACGTCGTCGTTTGTCTCGTTTGATTAACCGTCAAACGACTGGAGCCAAACCACTTGATTCAAAGCAGCGAAGGAAAATCAATACGACTTATCGTCGCCCCACTCGAACTCGTAAATTGATTCAAGGTCGGAGCGATCGAAACGTCAAGGAGATTAACCGATTGAAGGCTGAAGCGAGAAGGTCTATTCGCAAAATCTACGGCCCAAATGGAACCAACCCTGACCCAAACAAATTGAGAAGAAGGCTCGCTCGAAACAGAAACCTTTCAGCTGAAGAGATTGAACGTATTGAAGCAGCCTTCATTGATGCTGCGCTGGATGAAGGAAAAGCGATTAGGCGGTCTTATGCTTCAATGGTCAACAAGGTTCCAATCAACCTTATTCCTTCAACCCAACAAGCGGAGTTCAGAAAGAAGAAGCGTCGTGCTGACAGAAAGGTTTGGCGTGATAGCGGTTCTCAGTCAACCTTTGAAGACTGGGGCGGACTCTCAGACAGTCAAAAATATGGTGAATGAATATGGTCGATCGAATGCCTGGTCTTGAACTCGTTCCTTTACGAGACGACTTTGAGTATAGAACTCAACGACGAAAGGCTCAGGCAACGTCAACATGGAATCAGTCTCAAGTGGCTGGTGCTGACTTTGAAACGAAAGACGGTTATCCACATATTTTCACTTGGACTATTTACGAAGGAAACATGTATGTTGACAGACATTTCCTCTTCGGTGGAACTACTGAAGAACCTGAAATGTTCTTGGAAGCGAATGGTGGAAAAGAACACCCTGCGTTTGATTTGAAGACCTTTTGTCAATTGCATTTCCTAACGGGCTCCTTCAGTCAAGGTGGTCATGGAAAGCGTCGGAAACCACAGGAAATGTGGTATTTTAACCTCCAATATGACGCTCAGGCCATAATCAAATCGTTGCCTTCAGCGACGGTTGATTCCATCTATTCTGACATGACTGTTATCGTTGACACTGAGACTTGGAACGTAGAACCTGACGCTCAAAGACTGAAGATTCCTAACCCCAATTATGGGAAAATAAAACGATCGAAAGATAGCTCTACAAAGCAAAAGAAAAAACCGAAAAAAGACATGAGGAAAACGATTCAGGTTTGGGCTATTGGAACTGAAGAGGATTATGTCATAATGCCCTTTAACCGATACATCAAGGTCTCCTATTTACCAAAGAAACACCTTTCTCTCGAACCTATCAAGTTCTACACTGATGGAGTCAAATGGGCTAAGATTGACTGTTGGGATATTCGCCCTTTTTGTGGTGGAGGTTCTTTGAACATCAATGCAAAGAAGCACTTGAATGAAACCAAAATTGACTTCTCGAATGAGGAAATGGGTTTGCTCGGTTCACTATCACCTGAAGGAATCAAGTTCAGCATTGACAATGAAGAAAAAATCCTGAAATATGCTGAGAAGGATGCAAACCTGACGGCTCGTTTAGCGTGGAAAATTGTTTCAGGGTTTGAATCAAATGGGGTCAGAATGTCTCGCCCATATTCATGTGCGTCGGTGGCTGAACGTGCTGCTCTAGATCGATGCGATATTCCAACCCTCAACGATTTAATCAACACTAACCGAGACGATGTTCTCGCCAGCTGGTCTTCATACACTGGAGGATGGTTTGAGTCAGTCGGTTCAGGCTACTGGCCTGATGTGAAATGCTTTGACATAACATCAGCCTATCCTCATGTCATGTGGTGGCTCCCTGACTTTACTCATGGAGACTGGATGGGCTCATTCAATGGCGACCCTGATGAAGAAGCGTGGGATTATCTGAAACGTCATTGGAAACCATATTCATTATCCTACTTTGAATGTGAAGTCGTATTCCCTGAAGGAATGAACATTTATCCAGCAGCAAAGAAGGCTGAGAACGCCATGTGTTTGATGAATCCTCGAACCCAATATGGCTGGTTCACTGGAGACGAGGTAAATGAGTTCCTCAATTGGAATGCTGAAATTGAAATTGAACGCTGGAGCGCATTTATTCCAATTGGAGATTTAGAAAATGATATTGATGTTCAAGACGGAATCCGTTATCCATTCCGACCATTCATTGAACAATTCTACGGAGGAAAATTGGAACAGGATTTGCTCAAAGGAACGTCTGAATATGACCCTGAAAAGAGAGCCATATTCAAATTGATGATTAACAGTCTCTACGGAAAAACCGTTCAAGCGATCGAGTCCGAAGACCTAAGACGAACTGGAGGTCTTTGGAACCCTTTCTACGGAGCCGTTATCACTGCTGGATGCCGAGCGAGAATGGCTGAAATGATTCGCCTAAACGGTGATGATAACGTCTTAGCGGTCAACACTGACGGATTGATATTCAAGGCTGATGCTGATATTGTAGTTCCTGAAAACCCTAAGCCAGTTATGTTTGATGATGAACTGGTGAACTTGGGAGACTGGGATGAAGACGGTGAAGGTTCTCTACTCTTGATGATGAGTGGAGTCTATTCAGTTCTGAAGGATATTCTCGAAGGTTTGGTGGTCGATTCTAAAACCACTTTCAGGGGCTCTTATGCTATGTTCATTGACCATAGAGACGATGAAAACAACCTGATAACTGACTTCTATGCTGAAGACTGGTTTTCATTCTGTAAGCGGTATGAGGATGAGTCTGAAGTAGTGAGGAACGCTGAAATCAACCCAACCATGAGACCCTATTCATTAGGCGAAGCCAAAATGCGCTCGAACTACGCCCTGACCAACGTCTTCAGAATTGTTGAACTGAGTATTACTGCTCATGGCGATTCCAATAAGCGTAGATGGGAGGAAACGCCCAAAACATTTGGAGACCTGACTGAACGCTGGTGGCCTTCATCAGCATGGGAGCGATCGATATGAACTCCAATGGTCGTGGGAAACGTCGTGAAAAAGTCAAGCAATTGACACTCTACTTATTGAGTCAAAACGAGAGAGGGATGTCGTTTTCATACCTTCAAAGAACGGTTGACGGCTGCTTAAGATATAGGGTTTCAAGACATTCTTTGACTAAGTTATTGAAACCTGAATTGGAAACGGGAGTGATTGTCAGCGAATTAGATTCTGAAAGGAAAACCGTTTGGAAATTGGGGGTTCCTTATACGACAAATGAGGAAACCAATAATCATGGAATGGAAACATGACCCTCATGTTATGGATTTGATGCGGAACTACTTGGTCAATCAAAAAGACGACTTGAATGAACTCTTGACGGCTATTCACGCCTACAACGATGGAACACCACCGTATCAATTCCTTCAGATATTCGGAGTGTTTGTCGTGCGTTATTCAGAACACATTGAAACCAATACTGAAACCGACGCTCTTGAATTGACGTTGGCTGAAATAGCCAACCACCCCTCCGTTCAGCTGATGGTTTCCAGCATGATGAGTCAGGGGCTTAACAGGGGGCTTAACCTTGAGTGAACACATTTGCGAGACGTGCGGTAAATCCTACAAGACACGCTCAGGTCTTTGGAAACATCAGAAAGCCAAAGGTCATGCAAAGTTCGCTGAGGAATCGATCGAAAGCCAGGTCATTCCAGTAGAAGAATCACAGTCCGTAGTCGTTGCCGAGCAGCCGACCCCACAAGACACTGCTCAGTCAACCTCCGTTCCAAATCAGGCTGAAACGGCTACGGACACCTCTTCTTGGATGGACTTTGACTTTAGCAAACCTGACGACGCTACTGACACAATCCCTGCGACTTTCAAATCAATTTTGAAACCTGTTCCAGTAGGTTCAGGTAAAATGTCAAAGGCTCAAGCAGCAGCCTTAGAGGGTCAGAATAAAGGGATTCTCAAAATGGGTTTGACCACCATTGACGTTCTTCTTTCAAAATATGGTCAAGCGGTTTCACTTGACCCTGACTTTACGGTTCAACATAGCGAGAGCGATAAAGAACTGGTCGCTAATGCTCAATACCGATGGATGGAGGAAAAAGGGTTCTTCTTGACCAATTACATTTCAACGGGTATGATTGCTTCAGGATTAACTCTTCACTACGTTGCTGCACCAGTGTATCGTATCAGGCGAAAGGCAAAGAGACGTTTATTCAAAGGTCGTGGACTTCTTTCGAGACTCCCCCTTATTGGGCGGTTATTCCGTAGAAAACAGGTCGAACATGAAATAGGTCAAACCATAGAGGTTGAATCCGATGAACGCTGATGAACTTTTGATGCCGACTGGAAAATCTCTACACAAAGTAGTCGTGGGTCAATCAGGTTCAGGCAAATCATTCTTTTTAGAATCCGTCAGTGAATCATTCTTGAAATCAACGAGAGACCCTAACTTCAGGATGGTTTATTTCAGTCCTAAGAATGAAGGGTTTGTTGATTTACTCCCCAAGGATCGAAAAAAGCGACCTATCGGTTTGGTCTATGACGTTGCAGGGATGCTAAAGAATATGGAAAAGAACCGTCTGACGGTTTTCTATCCTGATGCAGTGGGATTAGATGAAATGATGGATGAAACCATTGATGCCTTGTTTGACATGAAAGACGTTAATCCTGACATGAAATGCACCCTCGTTATTGACGACGCTCAGGTTTTCCTTAGTTCGAGGAAACAAGCGAGCGATTCTCAGCGACGTTTAGCCTTATTGGGTCGCTCTCGTCAGCTGAACGCAGTGTATGTCAGCCACGCCTTAGTTCTCAACAAAGCGTTAGAAGCACAGGTTGATTCACTATTCTTTTTCACACTCCCTGCTAAAGTCCATTGGAAAGCAGGTGAAGAACGCTACGGGTTTAATCCTGAACCCTACATTGAAGAATTGAGAAAAGTAGATTATTCATTTGTCGCCTTTGACGTGCGAAAGTGTCAGGCGGTTATGATGAACCCTATTTCGAGGGATGAATGAGAGCTCCGATTCGATCGATTTCATTTCCATGTTCCTTATATGACAAATGACGATTAGGCTGGTTCATGGATTACCGAAACACGATGGGCTCTCTTGGAGTCGGAATCGGATTTGCCTTGATGTTTGCACTAATGAATGGATTATCGACGTTTGTCTTTAAGGGGTCTACAATCTCCGAAGTCAGCGTTGAACGCTTTGGGGGTGCGAACTGATGGTTTCCGTTCTCCCTACAAGTGGTTCCGCTAATGGAATCGTCTCATGGCTTTGGTATGGAATGCTCGCAACCGCAGCCTTCTCAATCACCACTGCTCTCGTTGGAGCCGACCTAACTGATGCAGTCCGAAAGAGAGCGTGATTTGAATGGCTAATTCCTCAGACACTCGCTACACCATGATTTATCAGGATGCAACCAGCCTTCCAAACGACAATGTTGGAGGTCAAGCATTCAACCTTTCAAACCCTGTTCCAGCAGGTCTTATTGAGCAAATTGGATTCCGCATTACTGGAACCTGCGGTGCTTATCCTTCAACCGCTTCAGCAGCTGAAGTCGTCAGTGGCCTACGTTTCACTTTGAATGGCGACCAATTGTTCAATTATCAGATTCAAGGTGCTGTTCCTACTAACGCTGGAGTCAGCCGTCTTGGTGCTATGCTTCAAGACATTGGCGGAGGGGTCGTTGAAGACCCTGCTGCTCCTACTACGATCGACATGACCCTATGGATTCCAATCGGAGTGAACGCTCCAGTGAACTCTCGTTTTGAATTAGCCATGAACTTTATTGCTGCTCTTTCAACCGTCACAGGGAACTTCGAGGTTTGGATTAAATACGGAAAATCAACCAATTTGACTCTCGTTGGAAATCAGACTTCTCAAACAATCGCTGACGGGGCTCAAACAATGGTCTCCGTCAAAATCCCAACCATAAAGGGTGCTACTGTTGCTGGTGTTATGATTCAAGGAACTCAAAACCTTGACAACATGACCGCTATCATCCCCAAGATTCTTGGAGACTTCGCTTTCAGCCCTACTTATCTACGTGGTATCGCTGGAATCACTGCGAACCAATACTACTTCGCTGATGATGCTGGTCTCGCTACTGCTCAAGAGTTCCAAGATGCGGTGGCTGGATATTATTTCCTCCCACTTTACAACGCCAAAGTCTCAGACGGTTCGATCGTTGTCCTAATCACCAGCACAAACGCAGCTGGTGGTGGCTCCGAGTTCTATACCTTCACGCCTGTTCTAAACCTCCCAACATCGGGAAGCGGAGAACGCACACCACGACAGACTGCTCAAGTAGCGACTGGTTCAAAGGGTGCTATCCTAAGTCGTGCTGAGGATATTTGAGGGAGGAATCCCTCATGGGTTATACGTTCAATCTAACAATCCCTGCTTCAGGCGGTGGTTCGAGACCAGTGAATGTGAGTGGTCAAACACTCCTTATTTGTGCTGCCTCACCCATTGAGATTTCATACGATGAGAACGGATTCAACACTGGTCAATTCTTCACCTTGCCACCAGCGACGATGCAATCACCTACACTTTATTTTCCTGAAAATGGAAAGACGTTGCTTTGGGTTCGATTGAACCCAGCAACAGGTGAACCAGCAGTGGTTCTGAATGTTTGGACTGATATTGGTCAGGTGAACCTCTAATGCTTCAGTTCGTGGTCGTTGCAGGTCTGTTTCTATTCCTGATGAAAGAAGGGAGCGACCAGGCTCCCGATCGAACTGAATACCCCCATTCAATGTTTGACTGTGCTACTGGAACTGAATATGTGGCCAATAACAAATCGGAACATAACAGGTTCGCTTCTTTGGGCTACGTTCATTCGATGAGCGAATGTCCTACTCCTGAAGGTTTCGATCCTTCAGATTATCCCGACACTATGGAGGAAGTTTGGTCGAATGACGACGGACTCGTTAAGGTGTTCAAAATAGGTGTTCATTATGGTGGCGAAGGTGGCCGGTATGAATACTATTATGTCGTAGGAAACGCCGACGGTTCTTCATTCGTTTCTGAATCCCAAGCCGGAACTACGGCTCTAAAAAGAAAGCGATTCTCGACAAAGAGAGAAGCGATCGAATACATTGAGCGACCTCAAGATAACGACCCAAACGACCCTACTTCACCCGAAGCCGAACCTGAAGAAGAAGATGATGATTCAGGGAACGGTGGTGGCTTTGGTGGACTCCCTGCTCAGGGTGGACTTCAATTGGGTCAAAACGGCGGATATGACCGTCTTATGTGAGGGAGGAATGATGAATGAAACCTCCCTACAACCCCTATCTTTACATCGACGGAACCAACCCTGCTGGTCTTGAAAAAGGTCGCTTCGAGTATTGGACTGGAACACTCAAACAAGCAATTCAGGCGAGTAGAGACGACGTTGCAGGGAGACCATTCGCTGACCCTGTTGTTTTAGGTGGATTGAAAGAATACTCTAATTCTGATAACACCTTGAAATTGATTGACTCAGACGGTTGGACTACATCAGGCTATGTTTCACTAAAAATGGCTAACGGCTTTCAAGGTCTATTCCTACTTCGCACTGAAAACAATGACTTCTTCGAGGACTACGGTTTGGAGAATATCAAATCAGACTGGTCAACAGCTGACACCCATGCTGAAGAACTTGAAGGTCAATGGCCTACGGTATGGGTTCAAGACGATGCTGAGTTCTCAGATTCGAGAACTATGTTTGGTCTTGATTCAGGAGATTATGTGTCGATCGACATTGACGCTGAAAGTGGAGACGCTGCTCAAATGAGAGTTCGTCTTGGTGGCGTTGACTACTTTGATAATCAAAAGCACGATAATGAAGTCTATTTGACAATGCTTTGGATTCGTTCATGGAATGCTGAATATGTTAATGCAGCCTTTGACCCTAATGACCCTCCAACACCTAATCCTTCTCCAACACCTACTCCAACGGTTGAATGTCCTGAAGGATATGAAGACAATGGATATGGTGTATGTGTGTTGATACCTGAGCCTGAGCCTGAGCCTGAGCCTGAACCTCAAGACGATGAAGACGCTGACGTTTCGTTGGCTGGAATGGTCGCTTTAGTGGGTGGAATTGCTCTTGTTGTTGTCTTAGCGGTGAGGGTGGTTTGAGAGCTCCGATTCGATCGAATAAAGAGGAAGAAATATGTCAGATTTAGATAGTGAACAGAACCGACGCATTAGAGACGTTGAATCAAGAATCAATGTTGTTGAAAATGAATTGTCAGCTGTTCTCGCTCGTTTAGACCAAGCCACCAACCTTATGAAAATCGTCGGCATCGGCTTAGGTGCTATGATAGGAATTGACCTTCAGGGGATGATGTGATGAAACGACCTAAAAAGAAGGAGACTTTTTCTGAATGGTCTTTTAGCGAATTGCTATCAATTTTTCAAGAAGGGATAATCACCAAAGGTCAATATAAGTCAGCCGTCAAAACCAAAAAGAAGTATTCCAAAAAGAAGTGATTCAAATGACAACCGTTTCTGATGAAATTAAGGATGCAGTAGTCGTAGCCGACGCTTCTACAAAAGCCATGCTTCGAGCGACGTTAATCGGCACTATTCCCATCATAGAGTTCGGAGCCCTTATCGCATTCACGCTACTCATCGTAGCCGTTCCAGCAGCACTACTTAGGAGAGTCAAAAATGCCTAAACGCCCTAAGTCATTTCAGTTAATTGGGCTGAAGGGATATAGACCTGCAAAGGGGTATAAAGCCTTCAAAATAAAGCAATCAATTAAGCAAAAGACCTTGAAAATCAGGAGGAAAAAAAGTGCCTAAGAAAGTTAAATCAATCAATGAGAAGTTAGGTTGGTTGGGTCTCCCTCTCCGACAATTATTCCCAAATCGGGCTGCTTTCAAAGGGGATAAGTTCCGTATCAGGAGGAAAAAATAATGGCTGACGACATTAACATAAATGTCGATCGACCTGAAATCACTGCCCCAGTCAGTGTAGAACTCTCAGGAACTTCAATCGTTGACTCTATTCGTATTGGACTTAATGACTTTGTTGACAATATCAAAAAGGGTTCTGATGAAGCCTTGACGGTCGTATTCGTTGGAGTTATGTTCTTCACTGCTGGTCTTTATTTTTGGAGAAGGGTTTGATGTGCTTAGAACCGCCTTCACGATAGTTCAATTACCTGCAAAGGCTACTTCGAGAGCGTTAAAATCGGCCATTTCGCCAGCTGCTATCAATACGTTATCCAGTGCTATCGCTCAGGCTTCAATCCAAACGGCTGACGCTGATGAAGACGTTTCAATCGACGGAGTGAACATCACCATTGACTTTGATGAGGAACGCTTGTTGACTACTGCTGGAATATCAACGGTCATAGCGATGGGCACACTCTACTGGATAGGGTCAAAATTGAAAATTGAATATCGCTATGCTGCTATGATAAAAGCCCTTGAAGAACTTCAGACGGCAATTCGATCGAATAATAGCTCTCAGACGGCTAAAATCCTGAATGAAATTGACGTGCTATCAAACCCATTGATTGACCCTGAGACTTTACTCCCTGTTGAAGCGAGTGATGAACTGAAGGTCGTCTATGAAACTCTATTCGAGAAGCCAGCGACCAACGGTTCAATGTTCACTGCTGACGATTTCATCAAAGGGGTTCGATCGAATGCCAGGTCTTCTATTGGTCGTGGTATCGCCCTGAGTCAAACAGACGACGCTCTCAAGGCCATGATAACCAAAGCAGCCCCCAAAGCAGGGTCTATTGGCTCAAGACTCGTTGGAGGGGTTCTATGGGTTGACACAGTGCTATGGGTGGCTACTTCAGCCCTTGACTTAGGTTTGAACTACGTTGGAATCGAGGAAGAGAACCAGCGAATACCCATCCTCGCTGACATCCCTTTCATTGGAGCATTATTTGACCTATCAGATTCAACAGGGGTTTCGATCGTTGGATTAGTCGTTGAACCCCTGATTGAAGGGATAATTGGCTTCTTTTCAGCTGAAGATGAAGTAGAGGTTCTGATGAATGCTTTGTTTGGAATCATCACTTCAGCAGCGTTGAATCCTACGTTGACTCCGTTCATCATAGCCGTTCTTGACTTCTACATTGAAGACGTTGGAATTGAGTTCGAGGTTCCAGCGACATTTGACGTTCAATCATTCACTGGTGAAATAGGGTTCGAGATATTCAGATTCCGACCTGAACCGATCGAGATTCTTGTTGTATGGTTTTACCTTATCACTGGAAAAATAGTGGTAAAGCACTGGATAATTCCAGCGTTTAGAAAGATGGTTGGGGTCTCCGTCGATGCCTGAGCAAAGAGGGAGACGGCTTCATCAGGTGGCTCTCGCTCGCTCCTGATGATTTACGACGTGAATTGATCGACTAAGCGTTCTTCATCCGATAGTCCAAAGAATACCTTTGTCAGTCTTTTCAGCCTTGACGATAGGTGATTCTTCACGACCATTCACTGCTTCACATAGTTCAGCAGCAGTAATGTCGCCTTCGAGGTCAAAGCATCGGCCAATAGCATTAGCCAAGCGGATTCCATGTGGCGTTGCATCGGTGAACTTTGCGTTGGGGTGGTGTGCTGCAAAGACACTGGTTCCGACGTTGTTCTCTTCGTCAATGATATAGAACGCTTTGTTCTCATCCTTGAAGGAGATTCGGTCAGCAGTGATTGTGAACACTTCATCGTTGTTCACAGACTCATACCATCTGACCCACTCTACGGGTTTTTCGTTCTTGTTTTCAGGCTGCTTGTTTGATAAATTAAATTGCACTTCAATTCCTCCGTTCAGTCTGTTCCAACCATCCACACCTTATGAACATGTTTCCAAGTCTGTTTCCATAGGGCAACATTGACCGATCGACAGTTTCCAACCGCCTGAAGGGGCCTGAACCCATTCTTCAGGGCGACTTGACCCACACTTCGAGCAGGGATAGCGAACCTTCACTGGAGAGCGAGAATAGGTATTCGTAGAAGAATCATAACTGCATGAATGGCCTGAATAATCTACGTTCAATTCAACCCCTCCATGATAGCACGACCAAGAACGGGAGGAACTGCATTCCCAACAATGACCCAAGCATCCTTCTTCTTTTCATAGGGAATCAGATAATCAGCTGGAAATCCCTGAAGTATTTTCGCTTCTTCAAGGCTCATCGATCGAATCACTTCAGAAGGTTCAGGAATATGTCTTTCAATCACTGCTGGAAGACGTGTGATGGTGTGCGACGGTTGAAGGAGACTGAAAGACTGAGGGGGTTCATTCTTCTTTCGTCTTCGAGAAACGATTCTCGTTTGGCTCGGAACCTTTGATGTAATGGTTCTGAATGGTTCATCCAAAGTTCGCTGCTTGATGTTCTTATTGACCGTCATTTCAAGTTCACCTTCAAGGTCAGGTAAAGCATCCCTGACTGAAACCCACTGGTCTTGAGTGTGGGTCTCTTTGATGGTAAAACCTGAACCAGCGATAATGCGCTGACGGGTTTGAGGGAGACCCAAGTTAGCACAATTTATTTTTGAATACTCGATCGATGGAAAAAGCCTATCCAATTTTTTCCCTACTGGAACCACGTTCTCCATCGACCATGAATCAGGCTCCATGTATTCAGCCAAGTCAATGAACCATTCAACAAGTCTCATTCCTTCATCAGAATTGACGTTGGATGCGTTAGAAATGGCTTGACATGGTGGAGAACCATGAAGGTGAAAATGTGCTGCTGGATTCAAATGTGTGCGAATCCAAGCAGCCGTTTCAATGATACTCCCTCCAAGTTCAAGACACATGGTTTTCACATCAGGATGGTTGGCGTGATGAACAGTCAGTGCTTCAGGCCATGAGTCAATCGCCAAGACGACTTCAGAACCAGCCAATTTAGAACCTTCAGAAAACCCTCCACCACCACAGAACAGGTCAACAACCTGAACCAATTTGAACCCTTTTAGGTTCATTTGAGGATAAGACGTTTCAACCTTTTTTCCGTCAGCCCACAGGTCTTCAACCATAGGAACTTCAAGACCAGGCTTTCGATCGATTGACTGCATACGAGCAGCCATCCAAGCCCATTCAGGCTTCATAGCAACCCCTCCCACATTTCAATTCCAGCAGGGTTCAAGTCATTCAACCACACATAACGGTTGAAGTCTTTGGCGACTTCGAGAGTAGTTCCTGAACCAGCCATACAGTCTCCTACAATGTCTTCAGGGTCAGTAGTGGTCAGGATGCACCTTTTCACCAGTTCATAGGGTAATTGATTCGCATAA
>Ga0209337_1002915_pt1 | contig 12156 bp, 4 predicted proteins | sample LinPmetageLP53_FD_184044 | JGI IMG/M metagenome (GOLD analysis project Ga0209337, IMG submission 184044) | Marine viral communities from the Pacific Ocean - LP-53 (SPAdes) (version 2) | ecosystem: Environmental > Aquatic > Marine > Oceanic | place: Pacific Ocean | collected 2010-02-08 | reverse complement strand
AAACTATGATCTCCTTCAATCTTAGCTTTACCATTGTGCATTATTTTGCCGTTTTTTCTTTCATATTTCTTTTTACCGTAATAAACAAAGTTATCATCATAATCAAGTTTACCAGATTTCATTTCTTTTTGATGAACTTTTTCGTGTTTAATAACTTCTTTACGTTTATTTTTTGAAAGTCCTTTGGCTACAACAATGCTACCGTCTCTGTTAGCTTCACCTAAAACTCCTGGTGATAAATCTTTAATAGGACTTTTTTTCTTAGCATCTTTTTCACGTTTTTTAACAACTTTACCAATAGATTTTTCAATTCTTTTAAAAGCATCTCTCTCTATTTTAGCTTCACGTGTTTTTCTATCTTCAATACCAAGTTCCCATTGACCCCAACCCATTGCTAAAGCAATACGCTGCCAAATTGCATTTTCGTCATTTGTAGATTCAACTATGTTATTTAACTTACGTAGAACTCTATCTGCTGGAATATTACCAAAAGCAGATATTGTTTGAGCAATAGCCATAAGGCCAGGATTATCTAATGCAACACCTCTTGTTCTCATTTTTTCAAGCTCTTGTTTATAAGTAAAAGCTCTACCTGCAGATTTAAGTTTTCTAAACTTAGAATCTATAGGTGGTGAAACAGTAAATAGTTTATCTGCTACTTTAGTGTAATCAGATCTTGACTTTTCACTTTGTCTTTTAACTTCTAGTGCCATGTTTTTAAGCATAGCAACAAAAGCTCCAGCAACACCAGAACCTCTTAAAAAAGTATCTGCCGTACTATTAGCTATATTAAATGTAGCATTACCTTTTCTTTCATTTTGAAATTCATCATCGTCATCGGCAAATAACATACCAAACATAGCTTGTTGTAAAGCTGTAAATATTATATTTTGAACAGCACCATAATATACAATTTTAGATACGTTTGTTTTCCAATCCCCTCGACCTGCTATAAGATCCTGAGTAGCTCTTTTAGTTAATCTAGTGTATTGTATTGGAGTGTTAGCAAAAGCTAATATAACGCGCCCTAATGAGCTCGCTTGCTCCATACTAACTTTTGAAGGATCAGACGACTGTTGTGAATCATTTGCGGATTCTCTAAAATCTGCAAAAGCTTGCTTTTCAGCATCAACTTTACTCATTCCAGATTTAACTAAAGAACTAACTCTGTTTCTATAAAAAGTAGAACCACCACTTGCAATAGCAAAACTATCTGCTATTTGTGTAGGTAAAAATCCTTTTTTAAGCAACCAAGACAAACCAGCTCTAACTTTATTAGTAGAACCTGCAGCTTGTTGAGCTATTTCATCAGCATTTACATCGGTTTTAAGACCAGATCTTCTTTGTTTAAGAAAATCAGAATTAAATAGATAACTAAAGTCACTCCAGTATTGTTTTTGATTACCAAAAGCTTTAGCTGCAGCTATTGGATTGTTATCTGACCAGTTTATAAAGTTAATAGATGATATAGTTTGTAATACAGCAGATCTTTGGTTAAAGAACATAATTGTACCCACTGAGTCATTAACCCAGTTTAACCAATTATTAGTTATCCTATTAGCACCACTTGGTCTGTTTCTACCAGTTTTCATTCGATATAAAATATCATCTAAAGCTTCTATGTATTTATCACCATACGTAGCTCTAAGTTTATTTTTATTATCTTTAGTATATATTTCATCTACAGCTTGCTGCCAAGGCTCAAGCATTTCAGATCTTGTTGATGTATTTACATGATTAACTAAATCTGTTGTAATAGTACCAGCTAACCATCCTTTTGTAGGATCAGGATAACCGTTTATATTTAAACCAGCTACTTGATTAGCAAAATCTTGTAATTCAGGATTAGCTTTTACATGTTTAGTTAAAGCTGATATATCTTTTTTAGACAAACCATCAGGCACAACACCTTTTTGATCCCATAAATATACCCGTATAGCATCTTCATTAGAAAAGTCACGTACAGCTTCTTTACCTAAATTAGTTGGCGTGTTTTGTATTTGATCTTTTATTTGATTCCACTCTATCATTGCAGCTTGTTTAGCTGATTCAAAGTTAGTCATGCCATCATTATAAGGTGTCATTACATTGTCTTTCCACCATTTAAGATCTTTATTACCTTGTTCACCTTTACCTAGCGTAGGATATATTAAACCTAAAAAGTCTTCAGCTGAATAAGGTACAAAGGCTTGAAAACCTTTTTTAGTACCCATTTTAGCAGCTCTAGCATCAGAATAAACAGCATCAGCTTTAACGCCTTTTGTTTTTTCTAACATTTTGTTAAACTCTCTACTTAAAGGCGATTCAATTTTAGATACACCATCTCCATCTTCATAAAAAATTCTGCTTTTAGAAGATAAAACTAAAGGTTGTCCAGCTGAATCTATATTATATATTGTAGCTAAACTTTCTCCATTTAAACCAATAATAGTTTTAGGATCAATACCACCTTTTAATAATACTTCTGGTGAAAAATATCTTGAAAGCCAAGAATCTTTATATACATTCCAACCTTCACCCATGTTGTTACTTCTGTTCGAGGCTTTTAAAACGTCGTCTAAAGACTTGTCTAATGCTATAACTTTATAGTTTCTTTTTACAGCAGGATAAACTACTCCCCATGGAACTTTATTTATAGCTGAATTTAACAAAAATAACCTAGCGTTATTAGCTTGCATAGCATGCTCCCATTCAATTCCTCTTTTATCTTTTTTTCCTGGTAATAAAAAATCTGAATATCCAACAACCTCAGCGCCTTGTCTAAACCAAAGATTAGAACCTCCATTGCTAGTATTAGTCAACATCATTACTAAATTAACCATGCTTGGATCGTTAGAAACTAAATCATACAACGGTATCATGGTTTGCTCAAACATAGCTAAATTAACAGTATTATTTTTGTCAACTTTACCATTTTTAAAAGATTCTTTAATTTTTGGAAGTGTATTTCCTAAAGTGTTAAAGGAATATTTACTTTTTGTCCAACCTTTAGCAGCGCCTGTTAAATATCTTACTTTACCATCTTTTTTTATACGATCAATCATTTTGTTCATATCAGAGGTAAAATCATTTTTAACTTTCATCCTGGCTTCATTAGCAAGGTCCATTTTAACTTTATCAGCTGCTAGTTTTGTTATATTATAGGTTTCTTTTGCTTTTTTATAATCTTTTTCTTGATCTAAAAAAAATCTAGGACTACTGTTTATCATTAATTCACCCGTTAAAAACGCATCTATAGGGACGTTTCCAGTTGTAAGAGCAAACTCCATAGATTTTATAGCTTTTTTTCTAGCAGATTTTTTACTTAAATTAAAACCTATATTTGTTTCAGCACCTAATTTTTCCCAAACATTTAAAGCTGGAAAACCTTTTCCATCTCTAAAACCCGGTATACCCGATAATGTTTGAAAAGCTGTTTTTGGCAATACAATATTAGAAGCTAAAGGTACTTGATATTTTTGTTTAAATATTTTAGCTACTTTAGGGTTTTCTTTAACATAATTAGTTAAACCGTCATTAGCCATTTGCCTAGCAACGGCATTAATTAAAGATTTTTTTCTATCAGATTTTACACTTCTAGGTTGTGATGGCAAAATATCCTTACCTTCATAGTAATCAAGAAACTCTTCTTTTGTTGGGGGATTTGTGTTCCAATCAGAAGCTATGTTGTTTCCTTTTTGAAAATCAATATTATTAGTTGCTGCGTATGATAAAGTTTCAAAATTATTATCTAAATATTTAGAAAAATCATCAGATGTTTTTGTATTTTTACCTAATACTTTACCTATTTCTTTAAAATATTGTTTTTCAAATAATCCACCAATACTTTTTCTAATTGTATTTATCTTTTTAAGATCAGATAAATCTTTGTTGTCTAAAGTATTTTCTATTTTAACTATACCAAGCTCTGCATTTTTATCAACAGATTTTTTAAGTTCTTTTAAATTTAATGCCTCAGTTATTGGTTTTCTTTTAGTAACTTCGTCTGCAGCTTTTTCATCAGTTGACACAGCTTTCGCTTCGGTAACATCATCTGTTATTTTTTGTTCAAAAGTTTCTGAAGCAATTCTATTAGCTCTTAGATTTAATCTATTTGTGGTAAATTTACCAAGATCTTGTTTGTTTGGATCAAATTCATTTGAAATAATAGTTGCTGCTTGTGAAACTAAATCTTGTTTAAACTGATCTCTAGATGTAGCTCTTTTTAAATCAGGCAAAACAGGATCATAAAGTCTTTTAGTTATTGTTTCAACTAATCCACCTATAGATTCACCAAACTCAGATTTTGTAAAATCAAAAGTTTCTTTACCTTGAGGAGTTTTAAGTAAACTTTGTTCTATTAAAGTATTTTTATCTCCATATTTATCAAGTAGATTATCTATAGTTATTTTAGAATCTACAACATCTTGTTCAGTTGTAGGTTGTTCTTCTATAACTCCAGCTCTAATATTAACACTTTTACCGTCTTTTAAAAGTTTATTATTAAAATCTTTAACAAATTGAAAAGCATCCTCAGCTGTTGCAATGTTTAAATTAGAAGCAGAATCTCTACCCATTAATGTATTTACAGCATCACTTACTGTATTGCTTATTTTTTGAAGAATACTTGTATCTTCTGATGTAATTATGTCTTCAAAAATCGCATCACTTATTGCAGATAAAATTTCTTGATCTCTTACGCTTGTTTTATCTTTAGTTGTACCGTCTTCTGATTTTTCAGTAGCTGTATTATCGTAAGTTTCTAATTGACTTAAAATTCTATTTCTTTGGCCGTTAGTTATTTCACCACTTTCAACTTTTTCATTAAGAGTTGTTTCTAAACCATCTCTTATTTTTTTATATTGTTCTGTAGTAAAACCAGCATTATCTAAAGCAGCATGAACGTACTCGTGTATAGCCGTTCCTTTGTTTGCTAGTCCAGATCTTTGTGAAAAAACAACTATACCCTTTGATGCTGGATCAAAAAAGCCGGTTTTAAATTCAACTGAGCTGCCATCATCTTTTATTTCAGAATTTTTTGAGATTAATTCTGCTTTACTTTTATCTAAAACAGTCCCATCTTCAAGAGTAATTGTTTCTCCTTCTTTTGCGTTTTTAGCAAATTCATTAACTAACTTAACTTCAGCTTCTGTTATAGATGAGATCCAATTAGCAAATTTATCTGTTTTATTTGCTTGTTTTATTTTTTGAACAGCAACATCAGATTGCATTTGATTTCTTATTTGATCTCCTTCTGTAAGTCCTTCTACGGGAATTGTTTCTTGTAATCTTTGATCTACACTTTCAATTATCTGCCTTTTCGAAGAATCTAAATCATTGAATTCTTTTTGCAACCCTTCTCTTATTACAGATTTAGTACTTTCAGGAATAGTTCCATCTTGAGTAACAGCTATCCATTCTTTATTTATAGCACGCATTTTTCTGTCTTTTTCCATGACCTCTTGTTGCTGGTCAAAAGAAAGTTTAAGGAATCTACTTGCTGTAATATCTTGATCAAGAATTGTTTCTTCAATTAAAGAATCCATTTGATTCTTTACTGTTTCTAAATTTTTATTAGCAAAAATATATCCACTTTCGTCTTGTGATTCATTTTTATTTTCTTCAGATTCTTTATTTGTTTTTGGTCCTTCTTGTTGAAGATTATTATATGTAATGGCTAATTCATCTATTTTAGCTAAATTTTGTTCTGCTCTAGTTTTTTGTTCTTTAGAGCTAACAACGTCTAATATAGCACTTCTAGCTATTCTAGATGCTGGGACAACAGCTAATCCGCTTCCTAATAAAACGGCTGAAGCTGTAACTTCATCTGCTCCTTCAAAATAACTTTTATCTTCACCAGCAATATTTATATCTGCCCAGTTTTGAGTTACGTTAGTTAAGTTTTCTGATACACTTTCTCTAACAGCACCTCTACCTAATGTTTCTGTACCTTGAAAAATAGCAGTTTCAATACCTTCATTAAATGCTTTAGTTGGTAAAGCTTTTTTCCATCTAGCAGCTTGGTTTAGTATAGCTAAAGATCCAAACTTTTCACCAGCTCCTTCAGCAAAACCACCTATTATTGAGGTTGGTATTTTAACTAAATTGCTTACGTTTAAATCTTTTTCAAACTCTGATATTTGTTTTATTAAAGCTTCTTTTTCACCAGGCATAAAAGACTTTTGATTTTCAAGTCTTTCTTTTAATTCCGGTAAAGCTTTTTTAGCTGCTTGTTCTGCAAGTAAAAATCTAGATAATCTACTTGAGTATCCCATGCTAAAGAAAAGAGGCATAGCAGCGCCAGGCAATACAGAGCCTATACCCATTACAATTCCAGAATTTACAAAATTAACCCACGTATCACTCACGTAGTTTCCAACGTCATCTATGTTATCTATATCTCCTACGGCTATAGGTTTTGGCAAAAAATCTCTTGCAAAATCTTTTTGATCTTGTAAATCACTAGTTAAACCGTCGGCTATAGAACCTAAATCAATACCTAATCCAGCATCAGGATCTTCACCTGTAATAACGTTTAACGTTTCTACACCAGCTAAAGCCATCTCGGTTAAGCCAGTTTTTATAACATTAGAAAGTCTAGTAGAAATACTATGATCTCTTCTAGTGTAATCTATACTAGCCTGTAAATCATTATTTTCAGTAGCTAATTTTAATAAATTTTCTTTATCTGCTTTTAATTGATCAAGAGTAATATTTGCTTGAGATTGTATTTCAGCAGCTCTTTTTGGATCACTTATAAATCCGTCAGATTCTTGAAGACTTATAAATTCTTCATTTAAAACATCTAATGTATTAAAATTATTTTCTATTCTTGTGTTTACTTCTTCTGTTTCTTTTTTTACAGAATCATCTTGTGAATTAAGAAAAGCCTCATTGTAAATTCTTACGCTACTAGGTACGTCTTCTGTAAACTCACGCAACGCTTTATCATAATCAATTTGAACTTGTTGTTCTATTTCAGCTGTTTGTTCTAAGGTAAAAGGCCATTTACCAGTTTTTAAATATTCATCTCTGGCATTTAATAAATCTTTGTTTTCTTTTAAACGAATTTTTGGCGCAGCAAAACCACCTCTGTTATTATCTTCTATTAATTTAGCTCTTTCTAATAAGTTATCAATTTTTTTCTTAAGCTCAACTCTAAATAAAGAAGGCTTAAGTTCTTTTTCAAACTTTTGATTTTTTAATCTAGTATCAACAGCTAATTTTTTAAAACTATTTAAATCTTCATTTGTTAGTTTTTTGTTTCTACCAGTTGTACCTTGATTGTATTTATCACTATAAAAATCAAGAGCTTGCTGTTCAGCTACCTTATCTACTTCTGGTTTTATTTTTCTACCTTCTACTATTACTTCCTCTAATTGTTCTGTTTTTATGTTTTCTATAGGCACACATTCTCCAGATTTATCTTTTTGATAACCTTCTGGACACTTGCGTCTTCTTTTTAATATTTCTTCTTGACTATTATCTATATTATCATTAGAAATATTACTTGGAGCTTGTGCTGACATTTCTTGTGCAAAACTTCTATCAATTTTGTTTCTTTTTTTAGCTTCAAGATCTTTATTAATATTAGACATCATTGCATCTTTTGCAGATTCCAGTTCTTTGTCTTCATTGCATTTTCCAAATTCATCAGGCTCTGATCCGTCAGGACAAGTTCCAACTGCTTTTAATGGACTTTTGTTATTATTATGACCACATTCATGGCACATATATAAATCATTTCCTCCGTCAGCTACTTTCCAGCTATGGTCGCACTTTTCACAGTTTATTTTACTGCTATCTTTTTTATGATATTTTATAACTTTTGCAATATTAGATTCTGGCTCATTAGCCGCTATCATTTTACTTACAATTGTTTCTAAACTCATTAAGAATATTTTTTAATTAAATCAGCAGCAGAAAGTTGTTTCATTTTTACTGGAGAAGATACTGTTTCTTCCATTGAATCAGAAACAATCTCATTGTTAACTATTGGTTCACCTTTTAAATCAGTAGTTTGTGTTTGATTTATATCTTCCGTTGCTGTTTCAGCTACAACACCTTGCGGTGTTTCCATTACTTCTGTTTCTTGTGCTTGAACTTGCTCTTGAACAGGTAATGATACTTGTTTATTAGCTGCTATATTAGCCGCTGATTGTGAAGCTTGACTTGCTATAGTATCTGGATGTGGTCTAACCTGGCGAGTATACTTATTACCCATGTAACCATTTAAATTTTTAAATGCTTCTGCTTGTGCTGCATCTTCAAATTCAACTCCATTTTCATCAACAAAATTTACATCTTCTGCTAAACCTTTTATTTGTTCATTAGGTATATTTAAGTGATCTCCTAAAAAAGATCTAACTCCTTCTGGTCCTACACTTTCTAAAGCATTTAATGTAAAATCTAAAATTTCTTTATCGTGTTCAGCAAAATCACCTGAATCATAAACTAATTGACCATTTTCATTAGTTCTGGCTCTTGGCATGCCATTTTCATCTAAACCTAAATTTTTTACAAAAGGATCTACTAAAAGATTTATTGGTTTTATTTTTCTAAATGGTTTAGGTATGTTAATAAAGTCATATATGTTTATATCAAATCTGCCTTTTGTTGGATGTTTACCAACACCTTCCATTTTAACTCTACCTTCTTTGTCTAAAGCTAGTTTAACATCTCCTCTATCAATAGCTTGTAAAACAGATTCTTCGTGCTGATCCATACCATATGATAAAGTACCATTTTTTAACATATCATTGTATAAAGCTAAATTATCTTCAGTTGTTTTAGTAAAATTACTTAAATTGCCAACCATCTGATTAACCATAGCCATTTGAGCAGCAAAATCAGCATTACTAATTTCGCCTTTGCTTTTTTTATTTACTAAATCATTTGCTTTACCAACTATTTCTCTAGCTACAGCTTGACTTTGAACTTTAAAAACACCTTGTGGTGTAGGATTTTCTTGGTTTAATCTATCTTCAGCTGATTTTTTAAACTTTCTATCATACTCAACGTTTCTTGCGGCTCTAATAATTTGCTGTTCAGGACTTGTTTTCTGAAGAGCTTCTTGTGGATTGTATTCCATACTAATTTATTATTAATTTAAATTCAACCATTTATTTGCCAGCTGCTTGAAGCTGTTGTAATGCATCATTAGAAGCATTAGCGTTGTTTAATTGTTCTGCTGATAAATTCATTAAATCCATAGCTTGACCATACTCTGCTTGATCTACAGCAGTTAATCCTGCTGCTCTACTTAAATCAAAGTTTGTTTTAGTTTGAGCATTTTGAGCTAAAGCATTATTTATAGAATTTGCATTTGCTGCGTTAGCATTCTGTAATGCACCAAACTCAGCCATACGCTCCGCGTTTGTTTGAGAGCGGTTAAATTGATTAAGCTGATTTTCTGCTGTAAACATTGAAGCATTTCTTTGATTAGTTTGACCAGCATTAAATTGGCTTGCTTGATTTCTTGCTTGTGCTCCAAACTGTGCTGCGGTGTTTTGTGCACCAACATTAAATTGGCTTTGTCCTAAATCAAACTGTGAAGCTAAGTTACCTTGAGCAAGTAAATCTCTTTGTAGCGATTGCTCTCCTTGAGCCCTTAATTGTTCGTTTGCCTTAACTTGTTTATCTATATCAGCAGCTATACCTTGCTTTGATCTTGCTGCTGCAGCGGCCAATGCTGTTGCACCACCAGCCCCAGTGCCTGCTTGAGCAGCTAAATCTTGAGATGCAGCAAGTGATTGATCTGCTTCTTGAGCGGCCATTTCTGCACCAGCTGTTGAAACTTGCAAGTTATTAAAAACGTTACTTAATCCAGATGCGGCGCCTCTTTGAAGGTTACCAACATTTGTTTGTGAAAGTTTATCAAGATAACCTTCTGCTGAAGCACGTTCGTTAGCTGCATAATCTGCTAACTCAACATCTGGAAGTGCATCAGGAAACTTTTCACCAGTTCTTTGTCCCCTACCAAAATCTCCTGTATAGTTTCCATTTGCATCAGTTTCCATGCCTATAGTGCTAGCACTTAACCCAGAATAATTATCTTCAATTGATCTACCTCTTAAATTAGCTAAATCTGCATTATACGCGTTTTGAGAGTCTCTAACGTCTCTATTAGAAGCACCTCTATCTTGCGCTGCTATGCTAGCTATGTCTTTTCGTTCTCCTCTTCTTCCTCCCATTATAATTTTTTTATTAGTTCGTAAGATGGAGTTTGAAACTTTTCATATCCAGCTTTTAAATAGTAATCTAACATATAGTTTTCTTGCGCCCAGGCAAATGTATATTTATAACCTAATTCTTTAGCAAAATTAGTTACAAAATTAGTTAATAATTGTATTGCTTCTTTTCTATCTTCATCCTTATATTCAGGATCGGATATAGCCGCAGTAGGTAATGCACAATTAGTGTTTGTTAAAGAAAGCCACATTGCACAAATAGGATCTTCGTCTTTACAGACTATAAATCCACCTAAGCCAGATCTTTTTTCATCAAACTCTCCAACTTGAAAAGCTCCAGGAAGAAAATCTCTAAAATCACAATCATCGATCCACGGTATTTGACCATGCGATTCCCACCATTGCGGTAAAAAATCCCAATCAGACTCTTGTAATTTTCTTACTTGTAATTTCATATAATATAATTTAATTTATTTATTCTGAAGAATATACCGCTTCTGAATTAAGAGCGAATAATTCTTTTTTAGTACCAGCGTTAGCTATTGGTAAGTTTAATTTAATATTAGCAAATGCACCTTTAATTCCACTTACTATTTTATTGTCTGTCTGTATTAAAGTACCATTAACAACAATATAATTTGGTTCTGATGAACTTATCGGTGCGAAATACTTGCCTTCTTTTTCTTGAAAAGGAAATGTTACTATTGCTGCCATATTATGCGTCTTGGTTTACTGTTATTGTTTGAGGTGCTACAAGCGATCCAGTAACACGGTTATTAGATGTTTGCATAGAAAAAGTTGTATTTCTTATTGCTCCAGTTGTGTTAACTAAACCACTAATTGTAAAAGAATTTCCTGGTGTTAACGCAGCTGTTGCATTAACTCCATTAAAAAGTAACCAATTAACAGATGGAGAAGCAGAACCATTAATGTTCCAAGTTCCTACTACTGTTTGTACATCTCCATTTGAGTTCAATGTTATAGTTGAAGTTGTTCCTAAAGTAGCTGTTGCTGGTCCAACTGTAGCATTTTCAATTGGTGTTATAGTTGTATTGCCTGTTAAAATAGGTATAACTTTTGTTATAGCTAATAGACCGTCGTCATTACCTAAAACAGCACCACCTGTTGTCCCTGTTGGAAAACCTGATATAGTATAACTATTGTTAACAAGAACTTCTGTTGTTGCACATGTATAAGTTATAACAACTGTTCTTGTGCTTGCTGCATCAAAAGGAGAGTTATAAAATACTGAACCTACAGCAGTTGTATCTCCGTTTGTTTGAACTGGTGTTACATATTGAACAGTTCCACCTGTTGGTGCCGCTACATTACCTTGATCTAACTGTAAAGTATATTTTAATGTTGCACTTCCATTTACTGTTATTGTTCCAGCTGTTGCAGCTGCAGGAACTGTTACTGGTAGTGTATAAGTTATATTATCAAGACCTAAACCGCTTCTTACGTTTGTTATTGTTCCTGGATTAGTTGAAGCAGGCATACTAACTATACTAATAGTTATATTACTATTATCTATATAGTAATTATTTTGAACAGCAGTACTAAACACTACATTATTAGCTCCAACGTTGTTAAATATTTGTGAAGCTGGAGTTATTGTAGAGTTTGACACAGTGTCAATAACATTTACTGTTAATAAAGCTACTGTAAATGCTAAACCAGCACCGGTGCCACCTATATTTAATGTTTGTATACTATTAGAATTACCTACCGTATGCTGAACTAAAAATACTAATTGATTTTCATTTGTTATAGCTTGTGGGTTTGTTATGGTTAACGCACTTCCAGAAGCCTGAGTTAATGTTACATTGTTTACATTTGTAAATTTAAACTGTGAATTCAAAGGCTCAACAAATATAGCCCACTGTACACTCTGATTTTGCTTAGCTTGAACTGTATTAGCTCCATTGAAAACAGAATTAGGAGCGGCTCCAGACAATTGCAATGTAGTTGTAAAAGATGTTGCTAG
>Ga0209337_1002913_pt1 | contig 12165 bp, 8 predicted proteins | sample LinPmetageLP53_FD_184044 | JGI IMG/M metagenome (GOLD analysis project Ga0209337, IMG submission 184044) | Marine viral communities from the Pacific Ocean - LP-53 (SPAdes) (version 2) | ecosystem: Environmental > Aquatic > Marine > Oceanic | place: Pacific Ocean | collected 2010-02-08 | reverse complement strand
TACAACAAGTTAAAGATAAATTTGGAATAGATTTAGCTACTATGAGTTTACAAGATGTTAGAACTAATCCTTTAGCTAATGCTCTTGTAGCCAGATTATATTATATGAATGACCCTAATCCAGCCCCAACAACAGTAGACGGTATAGGTAAATACTGGTCTAAGTATTATAATACCAGTGCAGATGTTCATGGTACTCCTGAGTATTTTAATAATGCAGTTGACGAATTTAATTACAAAAGCAGGGTGAAAGATGTTTATCCTTGGGGAGCTAAAAAGAATAGAAAATCTCAAATATTTGCACCTTTTAAAAGTCTAAATAAAAAGTAAAATGTTATATAATAATATAAACCCTAAAAAAACAAATACTATAAAAAATATCAATATAATTACTAACTTTGTAACCAAATAAAACAATAAATATATATGGACCCAAATGAAAAAATACAACTAGATGACATCACTTTTGATGATGTTATTGCTGGTGATGGAGTTGAAACTACTCCTATAGATGAGGTAGCTCCTCCTCAAGAAGAAGTACTAGAGCAAGAAACGGAATCTCCTGAAAATACTCTTGAAGATATAGGTATAGAAGAAGAGGAAGAAGTAGAAGAGGGTGAAGAAGAGATTAGAGAAGAAGAGTACGAAGATAGCAAACAGGATGATGAAGATGAAGAGGATGAAACTAATTCTACTGTTGTTGAAGAGATTTTAGATAAACTAGGATATGATTTAGAAGGTTCTGAGTATGAAGATACGTCAGAAGGTTTGGCAAATATGACTGCAGATATAGCTTCAAAAATTGCTGATGATAGAATTGATGAAGTTCTTGAAGCTTTTCCTTTAGTTAAAAAACATTTAGATTTTGTTTTAGCCGGAGGAGAGTCTCAAAATTTTATGGAAGCTTATGATCCTAATTTAGATTATAGTCAAGTTAATATTGAAGAAGATGATTATAGATCTCAAAAAGCAATATTAGGAGATTATTTAGAATTAAAAGGTCATGATTCTGATTTTATTGAATCAATGTTATCTGATTTTGAAGATACTGGAAAACTATATGAAAAGTCAGAAGCAGCTAGAGCGGCACTATCTAAACATCAAACACAACAAAGAGATACTATGATTGAAAGTCAAAGACAACAAACAAATGCCCAAAGAGAGCAAATGAAAGAGTTTTGGGATAATGTTTCTGATACTATTTCAGATGCAGATTCTTTTGCAGGTATAGAAGTACCAAAAAGAGATAAAAATAAATTCTTTGATTATCTTTCAGCGCCTGTAAATAAAGAAGGGCATACACAACGAGATATAGATCATTCAAATGCTGATATGGAAATAAAATTAGCAATTGATTATTTAATGTACACAGGATTTGATTTAAGTGATGTTATATCATCTAAAGCAAAAACTCAAAACGCTAGGAGTTTGAAAGAACGTATTAGCAGAAACGAAGATAGGGTTAAGTCTACTCGAAGGTCAACACGAAGAACTAAAAATGTTGATTTAGACGGATTAGATCTTACTATTTAATAACGGCAATTTTTCAAGGAAACTTGAATTTGTATAATAACTTTAAAAATAATTAAAAATGGCAATTAACGGAACAAACATAAGCGTCCAAAAGACGTTTTACAATGACTCGCAAATGACAGACATGAACAGTCTATCAAATGCATTGTTGGCGAAACCTACTGAACTGTCTCCGATTATTACTCATTTAGCAGGAAAAGACGATAAAAGATTCCCTCTATCTTTCTTAACAGAAGGTGTTGGTAACACAAAGTCTATTGATCGCTTGGAGTATGAATATCGTGTGGCAACACATAGATTGAGAACGAGACCAGTGGCAGCAGCAGGACCAACAGGAACAGCAATAGGACAAGGAGGAGCAACTTTTGAGTTGGAATTTCCTGACAAACATTTTGTATTCCCATACGTATTAGTATCTCAATCAGGGGCACAAGCGCGTATTATGAAAGCTCCAGAGCAAGTAGCTGGAGGAGCAAATTTTAAATATACATTACAACTGGTAAATCCAGCAACTACTGCAGTAATGCCAGCAGCTGACTGTTTAGCAGGTGTGCTTTGGGCACAAATGTATGCACCGGTAGGAGTAGACTTCTCTAGAGGTAACGCTTCAAACTGGGAAACTCCAGGTAAAGTAAGAAACAAACTAACTACAGTTAGAAAATCTTACCATATGTCTGGAAACGCTAAAGATTATGTAGCAGAGTTTGCTCTACCAACTAAAGGTGGGTCTACTACTAAACTTTGGATGGACTATGAAGAGTACTTACACATGCTTGACTTTAAAGAAGAGTGTGAAATGTACTACTGGTATGGTCAAAAAACTTATGATTCAAACGGACATACTTATATGAAAGATGAGAATGGACAACCTGTAATTGTAGGTCCTGGTCTTTTAGAGCAAATTATTGAAACAGATACTTACTCTACAATGACTGAATCTAAATTAAAGAACATCATTGGTGATTTATTTTACCAAATGACTGATGCTTCTAAAAAACAAGTGACTCTTTATACTGGTACTGGTGGTGCTAGAGAATTTGATGAGGCTCTTAAATCTCACTTCTCAAGTAATACTTGGAAAGTAGGTGGAGAGAATCGTTTCATCACTGGATCTGGTAGATCATTAGGTATGAGTGGTTACTTTACTTCGTACGAGCATATTGATGGGCATAATGTGAATGTTGTAAAACTTCCTATGTTTGACCACGGTGCTGTTGCACAAGCTCGTTCGAAACACCCTGTTACTGGATACTCTCTTGAATCTTATAGAATGGTATTTGTTGATCAATCAAATTATGATGGTCAAAATAACCTACAAATGATCTCTAAGAAAGGTCGTGAGTCTATGAGATGGTGTGTAGCTGGATCTGTAGTCCCTAGAGGATTTGATTCAACTTCTGCCAGAGCGTCTGATGTTGACGGGGCAAGCGTTCATATGTTAAAAACAGCTGGTATCGCTCTTAAGAGATTTGATACTTCGCTTGATATTACATGTGTAGCGTCTTAATCTGGCATTAATTTGCGTCTATATATTGGTTTTTGATTAAGGTTGTGGGGGAGCAATCCCCCACTTCTTTAATTGATTATTATACGGAGAGTTATTCTTTACATCCACTTAATTAAAACTTTAAAAGAACTATTATTATGAGTAAAAAAGTATTTTTAAGGCGACAAGACCTAGGAGGTCATTTGCCTAAAGCAGTAAGAGCTGAAGCAACAACAAGGCTTAGTAGTGTCTATGTAAATAGACAACCTTTAAAGGGGTTTACCCCAAAAGAAGAAAAGAAATATATGCAAGAAATATTAGATGTTTCACCTGAACATGTTGACTGGCCTAAACATTCTAAGAATTTCTGGGCAGATCTTTCAATTCCTGTAGGATTTACAGGCATTGAATTAGAGATAGGTTTACATGAAGATGGTACTCCAATAACTATTATGGATTACATTAAATATAATTTTGCAATTAAACATCCTTATGTAGCATTAACGAAAGAAGAAATGGAATCAGATATTACTAAAAAATTCTATATTCAAGATCTTGCAAGGGAAGATAAAGTTAAAAATAACTCTATTAAACTTAAGAAAGATGCAGATAAAGAATTTATTAAAGTTTCTTCAAATCTTAGTAATATGAAAAGAATTTTAAGATTGATGTCTAATAGTAATCCTGAAAGGATGACTGAAGATCAAATTGAGAATTCTCTTTATGAATTAAAAAACAGCAATCCTAAAAAGTTTATTAGAGTTGCAACAGATAAAAACTTAGAAGTAAAAGCGGAGATTGAAGAAATGATCTCAGCTGGAGTTTTAAGAAAAATTGGAAATCAGGTAATTTTTATAGATGAAGTATTAGGAGATACAATAGAAGATACTGTTGTTCACCTTAAAGATAAAAAGAATTCTGGAAAATTAACTATATTAAGAGCAAAACTTAAAGAATTATCTTTAATATAATATGAATGTAGGACAAATGCATTTAGCAATTCAGCAAGGAGTGGATAAAATTAATTCACTCCAGGCTGATATGCTATTACCTCAAGAAATAGATATTGAATTAAATAAATCTCAAAAGAGATTTATTAATACAAAGTATGGTAAAAATAATATATATCAAAAAGGATTTGAAGAAAGTCAAAAAAGAATTGATGATCTTCGTAGTTTAGTTAAAGAATATGCTGCTCCAGTTGTTTTTAAAGAGCAATATAGTAATGATTTTTGGATAGATCAATTTAGACTTCCTTCTGATTATTTATATTTAGTAAATCAAAGATCTGAAATATTTATAGATGATTGTAAACCTATTAATTATTCCTTAGATGACTATCATCCTACAGCTTACTTTATTGTTCCTTTTGATAATTTAGATGATGGAACTAAGTATGTAGAAAAATTTAATATTTTAGCAGATCCTTCTGATCCTTCATTAGGTAATCAATCTTTAACAACATTAAATTATAATACTTATACATATCCTCAAGACACATTAAATTTAAAAAATGCTTTAATTGACCCAACTAATTGGCAATCTGGGATTGAAATATATTTTGAACAATATGGTCAATTAAGTTATCCTAATTCTTTTATTGTTATTATAGATTTAACAGCATATTCTTGGGTTAATTGGGACTCATCTGCACCAACTACTACTGCAACTAGCCCTTTAATAACAGCTTTAGTTGGAATGTATAATTCTACACTTGGATGGGAAGATGATTCTAACTCTGTAAGTTATTTAGAATATGTTGATAATGGTTTAGGAGCTAAAAGGTTGCCTCCAATCGGAGCAACAAAAGAAATTGCATTTAATAAATTTATACAACAGGACGATATATTTAAGCTTTTAGATGATCCGTTTAATACAACAAAAAAAACATCTCCTTTAACTACAATGAGAGGAGAGTACATAGATATTTATACGAGTGATATATTTATAATAGATAAGGTAAAAATAACTTATATAAGAAAACCAAAGGAAATTTCACTAACTTTGGGGATTAGTTGCGAGCTACCTGAACACACTCATCAAGAGATAGTGGACATGACAGTAAGCAGCATACTAGAGGGAATTAGTGACCCTCGATACAAAACTCACCAATTAGAGGTGGGTAAAAATGAATAAATATTAATTTAAAAAACAAAAAAAAATGGCAAGACACGTAATAGTTTCAACAGGAGCCACAGCTACCTACGCATCAACAGGTTTGTTAGCAAATGGCGCTATTGACGTACAAAAACTGAGTGCATCAGGACCAACGAAATTGGTTCCAGGTGAGACAATAACAGATTCAGCTCAGATTAGAATAGTTCAAGGAACAGCTACACAAAATATAGTTAGTCCTTGGTTCTATGGAAAAGATGTTATAAACTGGGGTGGTAGATCATATGCAGCAGCTACAGCTAAAGATGAAACATATACAATTTCAGCTTTAACTGCAACAGCAGCAGGAGAAGCTACTATTAAAGTTAGTAACCAAACAAATGGAGTAGAACCTTTTAACTTTAAATCATGGACTTATGCATATGCTATAGGTGAAACGGCAACTAATATCGCTGACGGGTTAAAAGCATTAATTGCTGATGATCAAGCTGATTGGGTTAATTGTGATAATACTGGAGATAGTGATGCTACTTTTGACTTCTCTGGTTTTATTACTGGAGCAACGATGAATGATGGTGAAATCAATGAAGGGGAACCTACAATGTTTGATGTATCATTTGAAGATGTAAATGCTACTGACGCAGCAAGATCTTTAGCTATAGCTATAGTAGGAGCACATAAAGCTGGTATAGGTATGGCGTACACAGTTAGAGAGTTAGAATATAATAGTCAAGGTGTTAACTTTGGTTACTATAACAGACTTTCACAGCCTGTTGCACCAACAACATATACAGATATAACAACTCCTACAACATATGATATGTATCATATCGCATGTACTAAAGATGGATCTTCAGCTTCTCAAATTCACGGTGTAGATAATGTTATAGACATTACTTTAGCAGTGAAAGCAGGACAAGCTGGTGGTGTAATATTAGAGAATCAATTGAATCCTTATATGTTAGATGCTGGCTTTGCTAGTATTTCATTATAGGAGGAGAGATAAATAATAAATAATAACCTTTAAAAAATAAAATAAAATGGGATACAGTAAAGTATTAGTAGGTCATTGTAAATATGACTTCAATGTAGATGGTGGAGCTGCAACAACAATTACTCCAGCGATGAATTTTCACATACCAATTGGCGCAATAGTTTTGAGAGTAACTGGTTCGGCTAGAACAGCTTTAGCTTCAGATACAGGTGCTGCAACAATGGCAGTTGCACTAGGTGGTTTAACTATCAATGCGGCAACACAATTTGATCATGCAGATTATGTTGCGGTAGATGTACACTATAATACTCCAGCAGCTACAACAGCAGCAGGTAGTCTAACAGTGACTTTATCACATGCATTTACTGCAGGTGAGTATGATCTTTATGTTGAGTATCTTCCTTCAGGAGACGCTAACTAAAAATAATTAACATAAGACTTATAGGGGGCATTGTCCCCCTATTGGTCTTTTTTTTAAATAAAACCTAAAATTATGGCATTCAATATAAATGTAGTTAATTCATGTAAATTTATAACTATACGATCAAGTAGATATGATCCAACTTCAGTACAAGCAACTATTACTGTTGAGAATGTAGATACTAGTTCAGTTTATACAACTATTATGGATTATGATGCGGGAACTGGAAGAGGACTATTAAATATTCCTACAGAAAATCTTGCGGAAAAATATGGAGTTTTTAAAGTATGTGTAAATGAAGGAACCCCTCAACCATCAGCTTGTAAACCCTTATTAATAAAATGTGACATAGATTGTTGCTTAACTAAATTAACTGATGAGTTAATTGATTGTAAATGTGATTGTCCAAAATGTGCTTCGTCTTTAGCAAAAGCTCAAAAAGTATTTTTATTACTTCAAAGTGCTCAATCTGCAGTAGAGATAGCAGGTAGTAATATGACTAACAATGGATACTATATAGACATACTAGAAAAATATAAAAAAGCAAGAGCAATCTGTGATGAAAGTTGTGGATGTAATTGTTAAAATAATTAAACTTATATATGGCACAAGACGACTATGATATAGATCAAAGATATTTAGATAAAGACGCAAATCTACAAACGGATATAGAAAGTATTACGGATATAAAATATGACTATAAAAGTGATGCGTCAAAAGGCTTAAACGAGATTCTTACTGGTAAATCTACTCTTACAGATTTATCTATGGGTTTAAGTATTGTAGAACCTTTAAATCCTAAAAGTAAATATAATTTAAATATAAAAGCTTATACGGATAGAAAAATAAGTAGAAGTTCTATTACCTCAAAAACATCAGGTAAAAGATGGACCCAAGTTAAACGTTGGTATTGTCTATTTTGTAACAGTCGAGCAGATACATCTAATATGTTACTTGAAGGGTCTGGTGAAAGTAGATCCTTTCAAGCGCCTAACCGTACACCATCACAATATGGATTAGTTATTAGTGCTAATAAACTACCAAATAATGGTTCAGGTTATGATGAGCTTATTAGTATGGAGGATATTACTACTTACACTCCAGCTAATTTTACATCTGGAGTAGCACCAAATCCTGCGCTTTGGGATACTGGAAGCCATTTACATTTAGTATATGGTACACATGAGTTTTCCGGAGCAGTTAATCCAGGTGGACATTATATTGTAAAGATAAAACTTACTTACGCGTCAGGTCATATAGAAGAGTTTGAAGATGTGTCTCCTGTTAAATTTTCTACTACATATCTTGATCTTAACATGTCTGCTTTGAGTAGCAATGAGTCTGAAATAGAAACATATGATTGTAGCAGTAGTATCGCAACGGAACAGTTTTATAGTCATGAAACTTCGTTATTAATGAGTAGTAGTGGTCATAGTTCAGGAGCAAATATAATATCAAACGATTATTTTATATATACAGGATTTCAAGATTCTTCTTCATCTAATTCTGGAACTGCTCATCAAGGATCTTTTATAAAAAAATATGCTGCCGGAGTTGACTTTTATTGGCAAAATAGTAATACTTCACATCAAGATCCTTTAGCGCATGAATATGGTATTAATGGTATTATAGGGACACCTTTATCATCATATGCATCAAAACAAATTATTTCCAGAATAGATATTCTAGCTATATTTAATAACGCAACATATGGTCATGACAGTATTAATGGTGTAACTTATGCTGATCTAGTTGCTTCTAGTAGTTGGAACACCTTAAGTGCTGGTACATTAACTAATATTTGGAGTGGTTACGGAATAAATACATATTCTAGTTCTCTTCAAACTTATTCACAAGCAGCAGCAACTTATAATTGGGCAAAGTTAAGTATAATTGGAAATGCTACACCACAACTGTTTACCTATACAACTCTTTATTCAGAGAATATTACGGCTTGTAGTATTACAAATACAACTTATACAGTTTGTAATAGCATTGGTAATCCTTCTCACTATGAAGATACAGAAAAAGATTGTAGTAGCTCAACTATTCCAACAGCAGATTTACCTGGAGGAATTAATTCTGCAAATGTGTCATATACACATGATCAAGCATGTTGTACAGTATGTACTTTGATAGTAACATCAACTAATTATGATTCTGATTATAATGCTAATAATGGAGCTATAGCTTGGAATACTTTAAGTGCTGGATCTCCATCAGGTGATACGTGGTCTACTGGTAGTATGTATACCGCTGTAGTTACAAAAGCAAATGGTTCAGCAGTTGTTACAGGAACAAATGCTCCAGCAGGAGGCGCTACAGTCTCTATAGCTACAACAGTTAATGATACATCAGGAACAGCAAATAGATTTACTGTATCATCTAATGCTCAAATAGTTCCTGGAATGAAAATTCAATCAGGACATACTTTTTATGACGCTGTTTCTGGAGGAAGCGCAGTTACAGCTTATGTAGGTCCTGTGTATGCAGGAAATCTTAATAATAACGCAACTGAATTTTATTTAGAAGATGAACTTGGTAATGCAGTATATTCACAGTCTGATGCAACACCTACTTTAGTATTTATTACAGGCTTCCAAGGGCAATGGGGAGCTTTAGTTCCAAATGATGCTTCTAATCCATATTACACATTAAGGATTACTGATGAGCTCGGATGCTATGTAGAAACTAATCATGTAATAAATGAACTCGCAGCTCCAATTGGTTGTACAAATAGTACTGCTGTAAACTATTCTTCATCGGCAGTTACTGATGATGGAAGTTGTATTTTATGTGATGCAGTTGATGGGTTATTACATGATCCAAATATGGTCGTTCTAGGAAGCACTTCTACAGACTTATTTGATAGTTTTGTAGCTAATGCTACATCTGCAACTTGGAGTTCAGGATATGGAGGGTCTACCGTACATAATAGTGATGGTACTTTATCAGTATCTGCTTCTATAATTGCTGCTGTTGCAGGATATTTAGATTATCATAGCACTGAAAAAATTGAATTTCTTTTATACAAAACAGTAAATCAAGGAGAAGCTACTACTGCTGCTGGAGCAACACAAATAGGAGGAACTATAAATGCAGGTACATTAGATAATATTGGAACTACTGCAGCAAATAGTTTTACAAGTTTAGCATATGGTTTTTACACCATAAGAGTAAGATATGTAGATACAGATGATACTAAAACACTTGAAAATTGTTTTTCAGAATTTTATGGTGTAGTAGAAGCTGAGGTTTGTGATGATGCAGGTAATGCGTCATATATGACTCAACCTAGTCTATTAGCACTTAGAGATGCTCAAAATAGTTTATTATGCCAATCTACTTATGCTTGTTGTAGTATACAAAGTTTTAATAAAGATAGTGTAACTTGTGGTTCTTGCTCTCCTATAATTGCAGCTGAAATTGCTTGTGACCCTAACCGTACTGTAGTAGTAGAATGGGAATTTTCTACTAATGCTTCAACTTGGACTTCTCTTGGAACTTATGTTTTAGGTGTAGTTTCTAGTACTACAATAACAACTTATGATAGTCCTACAGGTCAAAGTTCACCGTGTTCTAGTAGCTTCTTTTCTACTAATGGAACAGGCTGGTATAAAATAATCTTAACAGCTACACATCAATCAACTGGTCAGATATGTACTGTAGAAGATCAACAATTATTTACCTTACCTCGTTCAGGTTGTCAAGATCCACTTGCACATAATTATGACCCAACAGCTCCACCATGTCCTGCGCCGTGTATTTATCCTAGTTGGAATTGTAATAATGGTAATTGTATAGATCCAGGTGATGGTAGCGGAACATATTCTTGTAATACCCCTAATGATCCTACATGTTGTAATTTAATAACTTGTCCACCTCCACCTATATATGGATGTACAGACCCTTGTGCTGTAAATTATGATTCTAGCGCAGCTGTTGATGATGGTTCTTGTCAGTACAGATCATGTTTAGACCCATCCGCTACAAATTATTTATATAGTTGTGATTGCGGTAAAACTGTAGCATCTGCTAATATAAATGATCAAGCATGTTGTATACTTCCATGTTCTACTCAAAACACTGTTGTTACAAATACTACATCTTCAACATCAACTTGTACTGTATTTAATAATGACGGTGCTGTTAGTGTTACAGTTACTATTAATACTGTAGCAACTAATTGGACTTGGGAAATATGGGATTCATCTAATAGCACTCTTATTTATGCTGACACTACTGGAGGAACTTCTAGTACAGGAGTTTATACTGGAAGTGGCACATCTGATACATACTCTTTATTAGGATTAGGAACTTATAATGTAAAAGTTACAGACAGTCTTGGATGTTCGAAAATAGAATATTTTACTATAGGTAGTACTAGTCCTAAAGTAGGGTGTACAGACCCAGCCGCTGATAACTATGATGCAACTGCAGTTTGTGATTGTTGTTGTATAGTTTGTGGGTGTATGGATCCAAACGCTATAAACTATAATCCTAATGCAAATACTCCATGTCAATGTGATTATGATATAGGTGATGAACAACCTAATCCATGTATTCCGCAAGATTTAGAAGATAGAAAATTAAAAATATCAGGATGTCTTGTAGAAAAAGGAAGTGACTGGTTGTCTCAATATAAAATAGGAACTAATGTAGATTGTTCTACAATGGATAAATGGAAATTAATATTTATTAACTATTTATTAGATCAACATAATTTAGAATGTTTATTTAATTGTGCAGATGTACAAACAGCTAATATTAATTCTCTCAAAAATTGTGAGGAGTTATGGGCTATAGGCGGTCCTAGTACAGGGCTAAATCATGATCCAAATCATGCTGCAGCAAGCGTACAAAATACAGGAGAGGGGACAACAGTTACAAGTTATGATAATTTTCCGTTTGGGTGGTTTGGAAGAAACACAGGACTTAATCCATCAAATAATTTTACTTTTGTAGGAGATTACGTTAAATGGGATCTTCCGATAGCAAGTCCATTTGCAGCACAATTAAATGGAACAATTTGGCAATTAACTACAATTCCAGCTAATCCACAAGGAGCTCATTTTGGATGTTTCCCTAATGGAAAAATTGGACATTATACACAATGTCTTGATTATACAAAAATAAGTGTTACAACAACTACTAATTATTACGATAAGTTTATTAACTTTGCAAATAAATTTTGTAAGGACTGTGACATATCTTTAATTTAAATAAAAATAAAATAAATGGCAACTAATAGAATTATATCAGATTTACAAACATTATCTAAAACAAGTGTCGACAGTAAACATTTTTTAGAAACATCTAATTCAACTACACGAGTACCAAATAAACTTTCAGTTGCATCTTTGTTTCCTACGTTTTCTACTTCAGGTACTGGCAGTGAAGATTTATATGTAAGTGTTACAAATAAAAATCAATTAAACTTTAAAGGAATAAAAAGTGGAGATACAGATTTATTAACTGTAACTACTGCTTCTAATAATATAGTGTTAACAGCTCTAGAAGCTGGGATAGATCTTAGTTTATGTAATAATACAACTTCAGGTTTTGTTTCAGGAATGGATTTTACAGGTACTGTAACTGGAGAATGTGCAGTACCAAA
>Ga0209337_1002911_pt1 | contig 12168 bp, 4 predicted proteins | sample LinPmetageLP53_FD_184044 | JGI IMG/M metagenome (GOLD analysis project Ga0209337, IMG submission 184044) | Marine viral communities from the Pacific Ocean - LP-53 (SPAdes) (version 2) | ecosystem: Environmental > Aquatic > Marine > Oceanic | place: Pacific Ocean | collected 2010-02-08 | reverse complement strand
ATCGCGGCAAACCCATTTGGAGAGGGAGGTAAAGCGAACAGTGCTCCAGAAGAGTTTATTGCGGCTGTGAAGAATGACGAGACAAAAGTTGTGGCTTGGCTTAAAAAACAACAAGATCTGGGGAACTATTTAGATATAGAAATCACTGAAGGATACGGTGATAGAATTAGGGTTAAAGCTGGAGACGCGAGCACTCATTTTGGTGTTGACCCTTGGGCTACGCCGTTTGGAGGAGTGGAGGCTGGAGAAGATAGAGCAAATGAAATATGGAAATGGTTATTTGAGAATTACAAATCTAAAGATTTCGGTTAAATGAATGAAGAAAGAGCAAAAGTAATTTGGCAGCATCTTACTGATAAAGGTAAAACTAATAGTGATTTTCAAACTTGGGCGCACAACGTGGCTTCAAGTGAAGACATTCAAGGTAAGGTTCACAACTATTTATTAGAAAACAAACTAACTAGTAGTGATAAAGACGCTTGGCTTAACAATATAGGCCTGGGAAAGACAGAGGACATCGCGCAACCCGGTGCGCCTGCGGTGTCAGAAGATACGGAATTAGCGCCGGAAAGTGGTTCTTCGGAATTACCAAACGTTGAAGGAGAGGCTGTAGCAGATCCTAGTCTTATAAACGTACCTTTACCTACTGACAACTCTAAACTAGTAGCAAACCATCCTGATCTCAGTCTTTTCACGGAAGCAGATGAGGGCGGATTTTTTGGTGATTTTAGGAAAGAAAAAAATATCGCTGAGGCTTTAAATAAGTATTATCAAAAAAATAATCTTGGTAAAAACATAAGATTTATAGAAACTGAAGGAGGACAAGATGTTATAGAAGTTCTAGTTGGTGATCAAAAACCTGGCGAAGGTCAGCCATTTGAATTTACTGGAGGATGGGAACCTGGTAATCTCACTGGATTATGGGCTGATCTTATGGGCCAAGGAGGCGAGGAGTTTACTAACGCAAGTCAATTTGAGGCTATGAAGCTTCACATAGAACGCCAAGTTAATCCAGAACTTAATGAAGGAGTAGACAACAAAGTTTTTGAGTATCTACAAGCTAGTGATCTAGACTTGATTGATAACGCTCAAGACAAGCAGCGATTCTTTGCAAAGTTAGACGAAGCACAAGGTGCTTACTCTCCAGATAGAGACGTTAAAGGCTATAAGGGTTTATTTGGTATTGATCACACCCACGTAGATATGAGTGGATCATTACAATTAGGTCCAGAATTTGGAAATATTACGGTTCCATATAAGTACCTTTGGGATAACAAGGACAAATTTTTAGATAAAGCCAAGAAAAACGATGAAATTGAGTTTACTAGAAACGGATATGATGAGCATGGTCTAGGTGAAAGGACATTAAATAACAATCCATTAACTGGAGTAGATGTTAGCGGGTATCCTGGATATGTGCTGAATGAAGGAAGAAGATCGTGGAGCAACATGTACTCCACTGAAGACAGAGAAATTCTTACCTTAACCGATATGATAACCTCAGGTGAATCTGGTGTTGGCGAGTTTGCTAAGAAAATCTCTCCTGAAGGTATAATGAATTTGAATAAACAGCTAGGGAGCTTGTTAGAAGAGAGAGGTATACAACCTATATGGGACACTGAAACTGGTGACTTTATAAACATAACAAAAAGCTTAGAGCTTTTACAAAACGCGGAAAGTGAAGAAGCAGACGAGCTAAGCGCTAATGCTGATGCGTTAGCTAGATCTCATGATCAATATTCTTTAGATGACATGCTTGTAAGCTCGTACGCTGAGCTTATGGTTGCTTTAAATATAGCAAACGAAAACGCTGACGGTATAAGAGCTAATCAAGGAAATATAGACTATCTTGTCCAGAGTACTATAGGCGCTGGTTTTGAAGGCCGTGTAAACGACGGGGGTCAAGTAAACGCTGGGTACATAGATAGTGACTTAGACGCTATACGAGCTATAGTTGAGCAAGGTAGCATTCGCGATCTACCGTTGCCAAAAATCAACACGCTAGATAGACATCCGTCCGCGGTAGCATACAATGCGGCTGTAGAAAAGTTTATGACTCTACATAAAGCTGTTACTATGAACCGAGATATATCTCAAGATGAGAGAACTGGTTACGTTAAGGAAGTAACTGGAGATCTTATGAATAGCTTTTTCGGTATGGGTGACGGCGATATAACTAGAATGTATGATACTGGAGGTTCTATGCAATCTGAGGAAATATTTAGGCACGCTTTTGAAGACAGTGAATTTGTATTACCAGAAACCAACACGAGCGTAGGTGGTATGAGAGCAACTTTTGAGGGTCCAGCGCAGATATTAACAGACCTTGCGCCGTTACTCGTTGAGATAGCCGTGGCAAACAAAGCTTTAGGAGGCGCGAAGATAGTAAACCTAGCAAAAAGTGGATCTTTGCTAACAGGAGAAAAAATTGGTAGGGGCATGCAGAAAGTGCTTTCTAAAATTGGTGTTGGAGCCCCTGGTGTTAGAGCCGTGACAGGGTTAAATAAAGTAAATCAAGCTGTTGCTGGAGGTATAGGTATAGCCGTTGAGTGGTCGTACGCTGAGACTATAGGTGAAAAAACCTTAGGTTGGAAAGCTAATACTATTGATTTTGAAACTGGTGAGACAAATTTCACTATGCCTTTTGTCATGGGTTCATCTGGTACTTTATTTGGGGTTCTACAAGGTGGTATAGGTACTATGTTAGGTAAAACTAAACTTGGCCCTTTGGTTGAAAGATTTACCGATACTTCTATGAAAACTTTAGGGGGATCTAGAGTAGGTAATAAACTTAAGCCGTACACAAATCTTATTGGTAAAGCATCGGGACAAGGTGCTACGGCTACAGGGTTGTTAACAGCCGCTGAGCTTGGGCAAATGAACGTAGACGCTTTGCTTGAAAATGGCACCCTTGCATCAACAGAAGATATGGGTGAGTTATTTGAGTGGGATCACGTTCGTGATACTTGGATAGCTATGACTATTATGAGTGGTAGTAAAATGCTTCCCGAATTAAAAGAGGCTTACAGGCGAAGTGCTCTTTCGTATGAGCATAAGACAGATTTATCTGAAGCTGCATCAAAAAAGCTAGGTGGCGTTGAGCAAGTTGAGGTAAAAGACAAAAAGGGTAAAGTTAATTTCTACAATAGCGATAAGATCTCTGAAAATAAAAACAAAGAGAACAACAAAATAGATAAAGAAGCTAACGAAAAGATAAAGAAGGTAGAAGAAAAACGTAGAGAAGTTGAGAAGAAAAACGCAAAGAAAGGTCCTAGAAAAAAGGGTAAAGCTAAAAACCAAGCAAAAATAAACGAGGCGAACAAAGTAGCTGAGGCCAAAAAGAATGAAATAAGATCAGAGGCTGAAAGGAAAAAGAAGGGGATAAACGACGCGGCAGAAGTGTTAACTATGCACAACGATATGTTGCATGTTCAAAGATCTGCCCGTGCAAAAGGAAACTGGAACGAGCATTTGCGTAAGCAAGGTGAAAAACACAACTTGTTTATGGCTGATCCAGCTAAAATGACTGATGCTGAGCTTGATGCCTTTAGTAAGCTTGACCACGGTGACATTGAAATGATGTTGTATACACAAGGTGTTGAGCGAGGTAGTTTGCCACACACTCTTGCTGTTGCAAGATACGAGTCGCTACGAGACTTTATAAATACCTCGGACAATTTATTTGTAGGAGATAGAGCGTTAAATATTTTTGAAGGAAATAAAAGCGCAAGACGAGAGTTTATACAATCTCAGTTAGAGTATATGGAGTTGCAAGAAAGAGCGGAGTCCTTAAGAAAACAAATAAAAGAAAATCCTGACGATACAGGATTAAAGCTTAAGAACCAAAGAGAGATTAAGAAACTTAATAGAAGCTTAAAAGAAACAGAGGCTAGAGTAGAAGAATCTTTGAGGGGTCACGAAGAAGCTGTTAAAGAGCTTTTAGAAAGAGAGATTGAAGTAGCTAAAGATCTTGCTATTAAGTTTGGCATAAAATCAGAAAACTTTAAGTCACTTAGCGACGCGGAGTATAGGGATCTTGCAAAGAAAGAAGGGTTTGACGCTGATGCTGAAGCATTTTATGACCCTGTAAAAGAAAGAGTAATTATTAATAAAGACAAAGCAGCAGAAGCAGGTTCTTTAGGTGCACCTATTCATGAGGTTGTTCACCACTTATTAAAAAACTCTCTTAAAACAGTAGACAAGAATGGAGTAAGACATGTAGACGAGGCTGGAATGAAGACGCTTAACGACTTTATGAATGCTTTGCCAGAAAAAACCCGTAAACTAGTACAGGAAAGATTAGACGAAAACTACAAGTATAAAGAGTACACTCAGAAAGAATACGACAACTTAGAAAAAACTAAGAGTGGGCAAGCAGAAAAGTTTACACATAAGGGTGAACTTAAAACGGATGCCGACGGTAAACTTAAGGTTGAAATTAAAGAGGAATACTACAAAGAAGAAGCTGTAACAGCGCTTAGTGACCTATATAAAGAGAAAAAAATCAAGGCCACAAGATCTACGAAGCAGAGAGTAGGGGATATTTTATATCCAATAATTAAAGCAGCAGGGTGGACAGGTTTATATAAAACCGAACCTGGAGGCATGAGGTCTATAAAGGCTGGTGAAGACTTACACCAGTTAGTGCTAGACATGTACGAAACTAGTGAAGCCGCTAAAACAAGCAAGGGAACTAGGAAGACAATGCAAGAGCTTAAGGTGACTGAGGCTAGTGAGGTTGGTGGTACAGGCACGGTAGAATCTCGTAAGAGAGTAACGCGATCTAAAAAAGTAGATACCACAACAGGTAAGGCTGAACTTAGTCCAGCAGAGAAAACACAACGCACAAGAGACCTTGGTAAACCAAAGTATAAGCTTGACGCAGAGGGTAAAGAAATTAAAGGCTCGGCGAAGAAAGCATGGGATAAAGGCGGTTGGAAGGCCGCGCTTAGAGAGATTCAAGAAATAAAAGCGTTTGATAGTTTGATTGCTGCTAAATATAAAGTTAGACCAGTACCAAAAAATTTCGTTAAAGAGGTTTATAGCGAACTTACTAATCTTGTAAAGAGCTTTAACCCGGAAGTGAATAACAATTTCCACGCGTGGATTAACTCACAGGTCTCTAACAAGGCCGGGAATATATATAAGGATGTATATGCTGAAAAGATAAAGACCTTAAATCTTGAAGCTAGAACCTCTGAAGGTACTCTTCGGTTCCAACCTGAAGCACCAAAAGACACTAAAGTCACTAAGTTTGAAGAGGCAGATATGTCTATGGGTGCTCGTGCAGAACGCCAAAAGCGAAAAACAGAAGGTAAGCCAGAGGTTGAAAGCCCTAAGTCCAAACTTAAAAAGTTAGTATTAAAAAATAATGCTTTAGCAAATCCCGATATAAGTAGCGCAGAGTTAACTAATAAATTTAGAGGGGCCGTAATAAAGGCTTTAAAAATTAGTGGAGATGTTGATGCTACGGCTAAAAACAAGCCGTTTTTATTTAGAGATAATATAGAGAAGTCGTTTGAAAACGACATGTTTAAGTCTGTTAAAAACTCTTTTGGAACTCATAAAGTATACGAAGAATTTATCAAAAGTGACGCTACGCTAGATGTAGTTAAAAACATGCCTACTAGGCAGCTCACTAAAGCTAAGATGGATTTTGCATACGAACCTGTATTAAACGCTAAAGGCAAGCAGGTTAGGATGAGTGCTGAGGAGATGATTGAAGCTGGTTATCCTGAGTCATATGATAAAGGAGTTGGGCCTCCAAAATGGAAGCGTAAAAACTTTACCAAGCAGGATTTTATTGACTGGGCACAAGCTAAAGGTAAATCTGGATCTACGCAAGGCACTCGTAAAGATGCTTTAGCTAGAATGATGGCTATTGAAACAGCTAAAGATGCGGTTCCAACAGCTCTAAGAAATCCTTATCAGCAAGCTTACGACAGGGCTGGAAAACCTATGATGAAGATTGATGCTGAGACAGGTGAAAAGGTACCCGTTAAAGTAGATTTGATGGAGGGTTTAACCATGCAGCAGAAAGGAGAGGTTATTACAACGGCCTTAGAAGCTAAGGTCATGGATATACTTGAAAGAAATCCTAACTTGCAGTTTTCTAAAAAAGGAAGAAAGGCGGCAAACGCATTTGACAATAAAACTAAGGGGCTTGATATTGGGCAAAGAATATCGATATTTAAGGCTGAAAACGTAGAGACCAAGAAAACTATTGACGCCTTGTACAAGAAAGGTTTTGGAATGGACTACTTGGATACTATGAGGGATGTTCGGCAAACACTGTTCGATCAACACGCTTTTCATGAGCTTAAGTGGGAGGAAGCTAACGTGCTTTTAAACGGAAACCTAAAAGACCTTAAAACTCTACGTGAGATTGCTACAACAAACGAGAATTATAAAGGTATAGTAGAAACTCACAACAAAAATTTCCTTAACAACCAAATCACTTATGACGGCTTAAAGTCGTTCATGCCAGAGCGGGGTGAGACAAAGTCTGCTAGAGCCGAGAATCATTTTAAACGCTATGGAGACATGTTGTCCAACATGCCAAGCTTCCTGTTTGAAAACAAGTTGTTTGTAGATAAGGCTATAACCACTGGAGGGCAAGGCAAAATCAGCACTAGATGGGGGTTTAACAAGGCGGGGACTGAAATAGTGCCAAGGGTTCAATTGAAAGGTGACAGTAACAAATCATATTCGCTAGAGCATTACGGAAAAGAGCTTACGGGTCGAGACACTGGTAAGAAAGTTAAGATGATAACAAACGCTAAAACTGGTAAGAAAGTTCCATTTACAGACGCGTTTAATATTATTGACACTGGTAAATTTAAGGGGCGATTAGCAGAGTGGCATCAGAAAAACAAAAATCTACCAGAAAGAGAGTACATAAAGGCTCTTGAGAAATGGTCTAGAGGAACGGAAGCAGGGCAAGGTCAGATATCTAAAAAAGGTTTTACTTGGGAGCAGACTCGTGAGGCTAATGAGTATATTAGAAACGCGGCTATGGAAGCTATTACTGATTACGTGTATGCTAAAGAGTTTGTTAACTCTAAAGGCAAAACAGTGCCAATGACTAATGCAGAGTATACCGCTAGATTAGATGCTGGCCACAAGTTGCTGCAAATACAAACCGTTATAAATAACGGTCTTTTTAAAGGGTTGAATACTATGAGGTATATAACTACGGAAGGACCAAGCGCGGCTACTAAAACAAATAAATCTGGCTTACACGCAGAGCACGCCTTTTTCAACTTAGCGCACTCTTCCACGGTGTCTGGCTTATGGGCAAGGCATGGTAAAGCAAAAAACTCAAAGGCTTTCATGGAGGATTACAAAAAGCTAGAGCTTGAGCAATACGCTATACAAGAAGCTACGCGCATGGCAAACGAGGGTAAGCAATATGGTAAAGACGGGAAGCTTCTTAAAACTAAGAGTAACACGGGTTATGAGATAGATGGAAACGTATTTCCGGTGCTCAACGTTTTAGCCACTAATCCAGGCAAGGCGTTTAAAATATTTGATCTTAAAGAAGGGAAATTAGTTGGAGAAGTTTTAGCTGACAACGTTAAATTTGGTGGGGCAACCGCGGATAGAATAACTAGCGCATTAGCAAGTAACATAAATCTACTTAAGCAAGGAAAAAAGAAGTATGAAGTAGCGGACTTTGCGAACGAAAGCAATATACCTAGCTTCCTTTACAGCAAGAAGACTAAGAAGGGTATGACCTTTGAAGAAAAGACTGATGCTATTAAAATAGTTAACAAAGCCCTTGCTAATGGAAGAAAAGCGGACGGCAAGAAGAAAGGTATGTCTACTTTTGACTTTGACGAAACATTGATTGTTAAAGGCGAAAACTTTGTTACAGCTACAAAGGGCAAGAAAACCGTTAAGATCAGTTCTGAAAACTTTCCATTAGAAGGACCTAAGTTAGAAGCTGAAGGTTATAAGTTTGATTTTAAAGACTTCGTGAATGTTAAAGGAGGGGTTGAAGGTCCTTTATTTAAGAAACTCCAAAAGCAAATAGCTAAATACGGAAATGAAAACGTATTCGTTTTAACTGCTAGAATGCCGGAGAGTGCGCCAGCAATCCACGCATGGTTAAAGTCTAAGGGAGTTGAACTACCTATAGAGAATATTACTGGACTAGGACAAAGCGCTGGTGAAGCAAAAGGTAGGTGGATGCTTGAGAAGTTCTCTGAAGGGTATAACGATATGTATTTCGTGGATGACGCCATGCCAAACGTGAAAGCTGTTAAGAAAGTGCTAGATCAGTTAGATATTAAGTCTGACGTTCAGCAAGTTATGTATAGCAAAAAACAAAAGCTAGATGCTGATGTAAACGACATCATGAAGCACTCGCTTGGTATTGAAGCTGCAAAGAGATTTTCTAAAGCTGAAGGTAGAATGAGAGGTAAGAATGCTAGGCGAAGAAAGTTGTTTGTACCAGATACAGCAGCCGATCTTGGTTTGCTATTAGAACCTTTATATGGAAAAGGTAAAAAAGGCGTAGAAAACAAGAAATGGTTTGAGGAAAACTTTTATAAAAAGTTTGAGAGAGGTATCAATGACTTCAATACAGCCAAGCAAACGTTAAGTAGAGAGTACATGGCTCTTAGAAAAGGCAATAAAGACATTGTGAAAGATTTAGGGAAAGAAGTGCCTGAAACAAGCTTCTCACACGATCAAGCTATGAGGGTTTACTTATGGAATAAAGCTGGGTTTAAGGTGCCTGATCTTGCTGAAGCCACTCAAAAGAAATTAGTGGACTACATTGAAAGCAACCCAAAATACAAAGCTTACGCTGAAAGTTTTAGTGAAATGAAAGGAGGCATAGAGAGCGTCAAAGAACCAACAGCTGAGTGGTGGGCAGAAAGCATCGCTTTAGAAGTTAGTGGAAGTGGGGGTCGTGGAGTGGGAAGAAAAGAACACTTAAGTGACTTTATAGAAGCTAGAGAAACGATATTTTCTGAAGTAAACCTCAACAAAATGGAAGCTAAGCTAGGTAAAAACTGGCGCAACACCATCGAGGATATGTTTGAGCGTATGGAGACAGGTAGGTCTAAATCTGAGAAACTTTCTGAAGGAACCAACGCGCTGTTAAACTACTTTAATGGATCTGTAGGTACTATCATGAGTTTTAATACTAGATCTGGATTACTACAGCTGATATCTAGTGTTAACTTTGTAAATAGCTCGTTTAACAACCCAGCCAGAGCCGCGCTAGCTTTGGCTAATGTACCTCAATATTCAAAAGATTTTATGAGGATACTAAACTCTGACATGCTAAAGCAGAGACGAGACGGCCTTGAGATAAACGTTACTGAAGCAGAGATTGCAGAAGCCGCTAAGAATAGTAAAAACCCTGGACAAGCAATAATTGCAAAAATACTTAAAGCTGGTTACCTACCAACTAAAATGGCAGATAGTTTTGCTATTGCTTCTGGTGGAGCTACGTATTACCGTAACGCTATTAAGATGTATACTAAAAAAGGTATGTCTAAAGTTGAAGCTGAAAAGAAAGCATTTTTAGATTTTCAGGCTATAGCGGAGAGAACACAGCAGTCTAGTAGACCAGACTTAATATCTAAGCAACAGACTACTTTTGTAGGTAAAAGTATATTAAACTTTGCTAACACACCTATGCAAATGAATAGGCTAGCTCTAAAAGAGATGCTAGATATTGGCAAGGGTAGATACAAAAACAAAGCAGAGTTTTTTGATAAGCTAGGTAAGATAGGTTACTACGGGTTTGCTCAAACTATGATATTTGCTGGATTACAAACAGCCGCATTTGCTGTCTTAACGGGTAGCGACGATGATGAGTTAAAAGCTAAGAAGACAACTCAAATGCTAGAGACTGTGATGGACTCGAGCCTTAGAGGCATGGGTATATCAGGTGCTGTTCTTAATGGCGTTATAAACGCTGGTAAAGAGTTCTTTACACAAAGAGAAAAAGATTATGGAGCTGACTACAGTGAGGTTGCGGAGGATCTATTAAGTATATCGCCTATAGTAGGTTCTAAGTTTAGAAAACTTGATGCAGCTGGTAATACGTACAAGTACAACAGGAAGCAGATTGAAGAACAAAGTCTTGAGTTTGACTTAGATAATCCAGCACTAAAGGTGACAACGCAGGTTACAGAGGCTCTTTTAAATATACCAGTTGATAGACTACGCAAAAAAATAACTAACTTGAAAAATGCTGCAGACGCTGATTACGCTGCTTGGGAAAGATTCTTAATGGCTTTAGGTTGGACTAGCTGGGATGTAAACCCAGAGTTATCTAAGAAGAAATCTCAAGAGAAGAAATCCGAAGCAAAGTCAGATGATAAAGGTGAATCAGAGAAAAAACCGCTTCCACCAGGTTCTTATAGAGACAGTAAAGGAATATTAAGAATAAGATAATGAAAAAAATAATTTCACTATTAGTGCTTGCATTTTGCGTTACAAACGTATCTCATGCACAGTTTAAAAAGAACTTTAAGTTCGCTACGTTTTATACAGCCGTAAATGGAGGTAACTCTATAGCTGATCAAACCGTATGGTCTGTAGGTAATGGTCTAGGCTCTACTAATATAGAAACGCCTTATGACTATAGCCTTACCATGGGTATACGTAAGATTGCTAGGTTTGGCTATGAGAACAGAGCTAATGCGTTTTATGATGGCACTGAGACCTCATGGTCTGACGGAGCTAACATAGGTAAACGTAATGGGCTAGAGTTTCTAGCTGAAGTTAAATACAAAAGACAGATGGGTCAAGAGTTTCTTGATCAAAACCATTTCCTTAGATATGTAGGAGATAAGTACATTGTCAAAGGTGAGTTCTTACAGGACGGTTTTGCAGATATATCTTACTTTGAAACGTCGCAAAGAGGTAGGCTAAAGATAGGTGAGAAGTTTTCATTCAACCTAGGTATAGCTCAAAGAGCTTCTGAACCTTATGGATATGATCCTCTAGCTGAGTGGCTACTTGATAACAACGATATACATTATACGTACCTAGCTTTACAAGAAGGTTATACGGTAGACGTACCTAACTCTGAATACTTTTCTCCTGATGGAGATCTTGTAGCTACAAGTACAGAAGTATGGGAGGCGGTTGTTATACCTGAGGTTATATCAGACTACGCAAGCAGAAAGAGAGGTGAGTTAGACAGATTGCTACAACACTCTGTTGTTGCTGGCTTTGATTACTACCACTATACAGACGACTTTTGGCTACATGCTTGGGGTAATGTAATGCCATACCACTTAGACAGCGGAAACGAATTTATGTACCACAATTCTGTAGACGGCCAATGGCTTGATTACTCGGGTGGTATGATCTTTGGATATAGACTAAACAAGCATTTAGGAATATTCCTTGAGGGTAAATACAATAAGTACTGGAATAGAGAATGGTACAACTTTAAGTGTGGAGTAAACTATGTAATCTTCTAGGATATGGCTACTGACGGATACAACAAAGGACCTCTAAAAATAACAGAGGAAGCTTACGCAAAGCGTAATAGAAAAATGAGGAAGGATAATCCAGGTATGGCTAGTAGAAAAACTAGTGGTACTCACCCTGATAGAGTTAAGTTTGCTTGTAGGTTTGGAGCTCAAAACCATCCTATGAAAACCGCTAAAGGAGAACCAACTCCTTATGCTATGGCATTAAAAAAATGGGGTTTTGGTAGCGCTGGTGCTGCTAAGACGTTTTGCAAAAAACATAAAAAATCATAACATGGCTTTTAAAATGAAAGGGTTTAAAGCCCACAATATGTATAAGACTGAAAAAGCTAAGACTCATGATGAGCATTTAGCTCTTAAAGAAAAAGGATTTGATCATAGCCCTTATAATAAAAAAGGCCCGTGTTGGAAAGGTTATGAAATGGTAGGTATGAAAAAGAAAGGTGGTCGCAGCGTCCCTAACTGCGTACCGAAAAAATAAATAAAATGGCAAAGCAAATAGGCGAGAGTACTAAAGTAACATTAGACCTCAAAACAATTGGTATGGGTGTAGCAGGTTTAGCTGCATTAATAGGCATGTATTTTACATTGCAGTCTGATATAGCGCTAGCTAAAGAACTACCTGTACCACCTCCACCGGATGTAACTCGCATGGAGTTTGATATGAAAGACAAATTAGTACGTCAGACTATTATGACTACAC
>Ga0209337_1002910_pt1 | contig 12179 bp, 22 predicted proteins | sample LinPmetageLP53_FD_184044 | JGI IMG/M metagenome (GOLD analysis project Ga0209337, IMG submission 184044) | Marine viral communities from the Pacific Ocean - LP-53 (SPAdes) (version 2) | ecosystem: Environmental > Aquatic > Marine > Oceanic | place: Pacific Ocean | collected 2010-02-08 | reverse complement strand
CTATCAATATGCTGACCTAGCGACACCGTCAAAGGAATAACCCCTTGAAGGATTTTAAGGTGGGATCAATCGTTATCAATCAATCACCACAACTCTTTCTTTAGTGTCAAAGAATGGGCGCGCTGCATATGCAGCCGTAGTCATCCACATTCTCTGGCACTTGCTAGATTTAGGCTTAGGGGCGCACATATCCGTCAAGACGATGTGTCCGTCAAATGACTGCCCGTTAACGTATGCCGTTGGTGCATCAAAGCACGTACCACCAGACATAACTCTGTCTTGCTGGCGCTTGGAACCCTTCTTCCAAGTGTAAATCAAGTCCTCGTCAACCCGGGTGTCGAATGGGATAACAACAAACTCTGCTATCTCTGCCAACTTATTAAGCTCTGCAAAGAACTTAGCCAACATAGTGTCGTCCACTGAACCAGATTGATCGATTGATACTGCGACCTTGGCTACTCGATTGGACTTCTTGCCGGGGTGAATGTAGGCATAGCGTCGATTGATTCTCTTGATCGAGCTAGAACGATTAGCTTTCTGACTAGTCTTTACGAAGTATCTCAAGACCTTACGCCAATCGATCTTTGTGTCCAACACCTTCATAATCTTGCGACGGCATTCAGCTGAGACTGAACCCCAACTGTTAGTCTTAGCACAATCCTCGCCGGCTTTCTTAATAATGTCTTTGAGGCGTTCCTTGGCCATATCCTTAACTTCTTGGCTACAGTTGCCCCAACCGCTGTGGTCGTCAAGAGTGTCTGGTAGATCTTCATCAGATAGATCTGCCATGCTTACTTGATCTCCACCTTCGCCACCAGGCTGGCCCGGGCCTCCACCAGGGCCAGGCTCGCCATCTTCACCCTCTTCAGAATATTCCATCTCTTTCTTGTCTTTCACGACCTTTGGGAGATTGGCTAGGTACCACTCTGCGCTCATGCCACGAGGAAGATCAGCGAATGGACCTTCACCGGGGATGAGTCCACCTTCTGGTAGGTTGCTCAAGTGAGAGTTGATAGCTAAGTCAGCTGCAATGTTCCATAGCTTTGGCTTGACGCCATCGGGCATCCGGTCGGTTACGTGCAAGAATGTGATATGATAGAACTCGTGCTTGAGTACATCGCGTCGTTCAGCATCAGTCAACTTACCAAAGAAGTCTGGATTGTAAAGCATCTCGAATTGAGCCGAGTCTGGATTTACCATAACGCCGGCTGTTGGGATAGCATATGTGGCGCGCTTATCAATGCGGCGAGATACAGCTGCGAAGAAGGGCTCGTCCATAAGAAGACGAGCCGTGTGAATGTTCAGGTCGAAGTCAGACATAACTACTCTCCGTTAGGGTCGCCAGCTAGGATCTTTACAAGGTAGTCAGACACGGAATCTCCGTCAACTTCTGACTGGTGAAGTTTGATTGTATTGTTAATCTCCCCGTTGCCGAGTACAGACCAGAGCTTCATAGCAACCTCAGAAGGAAGCATAATGAAGTATCGAGCAAGGTTATCAATCTTACCTTGTTCAAGTTCGGACTTGAAACAATCAGAAGCCTCGAACTTGTCGATCAACGCTGTGTGATCGTTGATACCGAAGTCCGCAACCTTAGTGAAGTTGCCGTGATCAAGAATGTCCTCGATAGTAACCTGACGATCGTAGTTCTGAACGAAATCGTTGAAGGTGACGGCGGCTTCGAAACCAACAAAAGCAGCTGTCAAGCTGTATAGCGCGGGGCTGGCTTCTTCAAGAAGTTTTGCCTGGCGCAAACACTCATCGAGGCGCGCCCATGAACGGCGAGAAGGATAAACCTTGTTAGGCTCGAAGTCGTCAGAGTGCTCAAGATGAATGCGATTGGTGTTGATAAAATCCCACGTAATGTCGGAGATACCAACATCTTTAGCCCAAGCCAACCAGTCTTCCGTACTTGGCTCAAGGTCGAATACAGTCCAGCGATCAAGTTCAGCCGGGTCCATCTCTCCAACCTGATATTGAGCGCCATGTTCGCCGCCATTGACTGCGGCGAAGACTAGAGTGCCTTCGTGCAGCTTGTGACCGTTGAGCTTACGTGAATCGGTAAGCTCGAAGATACCCTGTCGGACCTCAAGAGTGGCGCGGTCGACTTCGTCGAGGAACAGGACAACAGGCTCGTCGCAAGCTGTCTTGAACCAGTCTGGTGGGTTGAATTTGGTGCTGTTATCATCGACAACAGGTAGACCGACTAGATCACCTTCAGTCATTTGAGACGCACGACGTTCAACAACGGGCATACCAATCTTATCAGCGTACTGATAAACGACGGTAGACTTGCCGATGCCGTGACGACCTCGTAGCAAGACTGGCTTGCGTACTGCGGTAACGTGGTTAACGATGCTTGAGAATGTCTTAAAATCAACTGCCATTGGGGGTTCTCCTAGTTGTTAGCAGTTATTGGTTACTCATCCACTGTATATAAATAGTATAGCACAAGTGGGTCTTGCAGTCAAGAACTTTTTTATTCTTTAAATCTATGAAAGTTCTACTATTTTTTCAAAGGCAAATTTCTGAACTCGTTCGTCTCCGCACGTTGAAAGCCTAATCGCCAACTCCAGGCTACAATTTGGGTGCTGCGCGAGGGTCTGTAGAGCAGTGCGGCGGACGTATCGGAGAGTCATGTCAGTGCCGGCAATGCGAGGATCAAGTTTAGACTTGTAGATCTCGTCAAGAAGATCAGAGGGAGCATATTTTCCACCGGGGGCATTCCAACTATACAACCCTATAAAACACCGTACTGCTCTCCAGTGTGAGCGTTTCCACATAGAAGGGTATCCCCTATACAGGTGCCAGTATTTCTCGGGAGAGTCTATATAATGTCCCGCAGATAAAAGGCCGGCCTTTAAAACATAACCAGAATTACACTGATCCGACCACAAATAATCTCTAACTGATTCATCGAGGCCTGGGTTCGCTGCTAGATAGGCGTTAACTCTCTTGTATGGGACCTTTGCAATGGCCATTTGCATGTTGGCTGGTAGGAAACGATTCTTAGCCAACCCAACTAACTCTTCGTTTGACATTCTGTTGATATTGTTTAACATTCTCTAAAGGATTTCTCTATTTCTTCTCTGAGTGTTTCTAGCGCTTCGATGATGTCCTCACGAGTGAAACCCCAAGTGCTTACGGGTGCTTTCTCAATTGACTCTATCTTTATATCTATAATAGCATTAATCTGCCCTAAAGTCAAGATATTCTTATCTTTTTTTGATAGGGCTGGTGTCTCTGGGTGAAGCTCAAATGGGCCTTGCATTATTCTCTCTTTCCTGTGTGATATTCGGTTAGCGCGCTATAGTCTATATTGCATTGCTTCATAAGGTGTCTAGGTAGATCTTTTCCATAGTTGTATAGTCCGCACCAGGATCGATCCATAATGTTCAGCCTACATTTCTCGCGAGTGTTGGCGTTTTGATTTGGCTTAAAATTATAGAGTCGTTCCAGATCATATGTCATATCGCCCCACTCTGGAAACCTAACGTCTTTTACCGGTGCGATGAGTTGTGTATAACAATTTGCTGTGTTGTTCCAAAGGCCTTCTATATCTCCGCACTTGCCTTCATCAATATATGATCTAGTCATAAAAGTCTCAGGCATTAAACCAATCATACAGTCCAGCGATAAATCCCACTGTTGTCCTATTTTTGGTGGCTCCATATTGAAATCAGGCTCCCAATCGTATGAAGCAACCCTAGCTCGAAGTGTCTTGGCTGATCTGAGGCTGTATGCCTTTGTAATATCTTGGTACTGTGGTCTGTAGTCAAAGCCGTTTGGGTCATAACCCGTGATCATAAGTATGAGGAAAGATGAAAATGGATCCTTTCTGGTGCCAGCTGGCAACTTTACGAGGGCGCCTGGTCCAAGGCCGATCCTCTTTGCGTGTTCTTCGTATTGTTTGATAAAGTCTTTTCTTTTTGAGACGACTTCTGCCTTGTCTCTCTTTAGAAGCTCGCAAGTTCTCCGAGTATGACCCTCTACCTCACAATAAGAACATCTTCGAGGCTTCCCGCTTCGCGTTTCTTCCATCTTTATGAACCTTTCTTAATCGTTCTATATATATAATATCAGATTTTGGAAGGTAAGTCAATAAAATTATTCACTTATTTTGGATAAGTGTTTGAGCCATTTGGGGCGGACCCAACGCGTTATACCAGTGTCGAAGAATCGGACTTTGCAGTGATATTCATCTGTATGCCAGAGACATTCGTTCGGATACATAACCCCATTATGAACAAGCTCTGACAGCAATACAATCCCTCGTTCACCTGTTGGGTGAGCGACCGCCACCAGATCTCCTATATCAAAAGTTTGTCTCATATCCTATTTATAACACACGCAAGAATAAATATCAAGTCTTTTTTGCAAACTTTAATTCTTTTCTTGCGTGATTAAACATCTGACCGGATGGAAACCATTGAATCTTAAACCAGCCATCCATAACGTATGGTCCCATCTTCTTAATCACGAGACCAAATTTGTCTACGTTAGACACTCGAAGATTGTAATCTCTGATTTGACCATAGGAAGACAGCTGAATCAGATCACCGACTTTCATTTATCACTTCCAAACTATCTGTCCAGTAGGGGCCTGTTTCACCACTACTCCAAACCACCAGAACAGTACGTTGAAGCGGCGGCGTACGCCGTGCCATTGGCATTGGCCAGCCGCCGACGTCGGCATTTATAACAATGCCAACATTAGAACTGAGATCGTACCAGTCTTTAACTCTTAATTCTACCAAATCACCGACTCTCACTTACCACCTCGTATTCACCAGGTCGTTCGCGGCGCAGGTGATGGCCTGGGTACAGCACCATGAGCCAATAACCGTGAAATGCAGGGTTAGGCCCTAGGGGATCAATGTGCTTACCTGCGACGATTCCAGCTGTCCCTACCTGATGTGGTTCAATCTTGCCCCACTTCTTCCTCACCAAATCACCGACTTTCACTGATAACTCCTATGGATGGATCCCCTTGACTGAACCACCCATTACCGTCCCCAGTTTGCCATACAATAAGGACCTGATCTACCATAACCTGGCAGACGACGCCTAGGTCTAAGGGGGCGCCTCCCCACTGAACTAAATCACCGACTTTCACTTACCAACTCCAATTCATCAAGTCTAGCCATCAAACGCTCACCGTTGAATAGTGCCCAATATCGACTGTCAAGTCTCGACGAACGGAGCTTCCCAAGCATAACACCAAAGCCATATGATTTGTGGTAGCCGGGATGTTTGAACCTCACCAAGTCACCGGGTTTCACTGATTACCTCCGCCTGCATTTCTATCTGTCTGCCTAGTGCAATGCGCTTACCGTCAGCCATAACCAACCAATCATACTCCAGAGAGTCGACCCTATGCAGCTTCTTAACCAAGAGAGCAACATAACTTTTCAAGCTAAAATGGTTGACGGAGCCTTGCGGAAGCTTTATTAAATCACCGACTTTCATTGTAGCCCCGCTTTCCGAAGATAGTCTATTGTTGCGCCGTGTACTATGGACGGGAAGTCAATATCATACCCGGAGCCGGCCTCTAGGTTAGTTTCTCTGATAAGAGATTTGTGTGGATGGTCAATCGTATTCCAGTTGTCTTTGAGACGTCGCACGAGAAAATCAAAATCATAATCAGACATCACGTTGACATCTAATCTATAGTAAGCATAACTAGCAATCAAGAACCAGGGGACTAATCTAGTCTTCTCCATTGTCTCGATATTAGATGTTGTCATTAACCCAGCAACTTTCATTTGACTTCTCCATTTCTCTATACTATAAGTATAGCAGATAACCTACTGAAAGTCAAGGCTTTTTTTCGCTGAGTAGCTTTAAATCGTAGTCCCAGATGTTGTCTCCAGTGTAGCCGTTTTGCCACAAGACCTTAAACACTTTGTTTAAAGCGGTTGAGTGCCGCACCGAGTCAGTAATTACCCCTACCCACCCCTGGCCTGTTGGGTGGTTGTCTTTCACTAGATCACCGACTTTCACTTATCACCTCGTAATCGACAACCGGGAAAAAATTATTATCACCCACTACTTGAAAAGCGCGCTCTCCATCTGACCACCTCACAAGATAGACATTTTTCCAGTAAGCATAGCGATCTGTTTTGTGCTGTCTATGTCTCACTAAATCACCGACTTTCATTTATCACCGTAATCCAACGAAGGAGTCCCCGATCAATAATCGTCGGCGCTGATTGGCCAGACAGCAACACTTTGTGGTTCTCTACTACCACACCGTCGTCGCGATGGATGAAAGCCTCGCCAAGATAGATAGCAGTCTTGTTATTTATGTACGTGGTGTGTCCGTTGATATTGTCAAATTTAATTAAATCACCGGGTTTCATAAGTAATCCGCTCACAAGAGTGAGTCGACCAATAGACTTGTCTTTCCCATTCAAACCAGTGAACAAAGACGGTGCCTGTCTTTGAATTATCTTCAAGTACAATGCCCTTGACCCTTTTTGTGCCGGGCTTTGTGTTCCTGACTAGACTTCCAACCGGTAGCTTCTTCATTTATGTTCCCTGATTGTTTCTACTCTTATAGTATATCAGCTAAACTACTGAAAGTCAAGGCTATTTTGCAACCTCAACCTTCTGTAGCATCCATATCGGAAAGTCTTGGACTCTTGAATGCTCGCCCCAAGCGATATAAACTCTGAACCAATTTTCATCGAGCTGCGAAAATATTACGCCCTTTGTGGTCTTTGGGTGTATTGCAATTTGCCTCGTTGAAACAATATAAACTAAATCTCCTACCTCTACCATTCTGGAAAGTCTTCAAACAAACCTTCTAAAGTGGTTGCCTCGTAGGATTCCTGATTCACTGGTTCGGTTTTTGCCTTTTCTTTTACCTTTTGTTGCCTTCTCTTGACAACCTCTGTGTCGTGTATTTCTAAGATTGATTGAGCCTGGACTACCATGTGAGTAGAGTCTCCAGAGAGATATACCCTCATTTTGTCTCCATTGGACAGGGTAATCACAGGGTCACAATTCCTGACTGTGGCGTGTCGAACTACCTCAAGAGCCTTCAATGGTCTGGAAAGACTGAGTTTCTTTGAGTTGTATCGCGATCCTGAAGTGTTCTTCATGTCGAAAATAAATAGACCATGCCTGTTGCATCGTACTGTTTCTCTCTCTCCATTAAGGAGAAAGGATATGTGCTTAATCTTGTAGGCCATTTTATCGCTTCTTCTTTAGATCTGATTCGTGTGCATAGATAGGAGATGTATCCCCCATAAGTAGTATTTTATATATTCTTGACCCCTTTGCGGGGCGCGTGACCGGGCGGGCATTGACTTCGAGAACAAACCCAATCTTGTTTGCCTCTCTATAACGCGCGCGTCTATTCGGGTAACTGCCAACCAAAGTGTTTGCTAAGTCAATCCTGTTAGCTGCTCGAATTTGGATACAATCTGCCTTTTTGAACTTTGGCTCTTGTTCGTAGATCTTTCGTATTTTGAGTGCATACTTGTTTTCACAAAACTTATCCCATTCCGACTTTGTTAGGACAAAATCTTTGGGATTTGCAAGCACTTTACCAACAATTGCCACAAAGTAGCGGCTTTCTGGTGAAGCCTCATAATAAGTCGCGACTTTCAGAGCGATCGATCTCTTGCTCTCATCAAACTCGTGGAGCCATGACCTCTCTTCTTCTATTCTTTCAAGACTATATTTATCAGAAAGATTCTTGACCCAAGAATTTTGAGCATAAGACAGGGGAGATTCGCTGATTATTCTCTTTCGGACAGATTGAAGAAAGTCTTTTTCCCTTTCTGTGTAGAATCTGTGTGCCCTACTAATGAGGACATCAATTTCTTTTATGGTGTATTGCTTCATCCTAAACCTTAATCAAGTCTGAGTTCAGCGCATATCTAATTTTACTTTCCCCTTGGATTAGAATCTTGGAAATGCAAGTTTGCCTATCAAAAATAGGCGAAGAGCCGGCATATATAACGATAGCCAATTTGTTAAGGTCCATACTTTTCACTAAATCACCAGTTTTCACAATGGTTCCCTTCATTTGTTATACTTTATATTACAACAAATTTTAGAAAAAGTCAATAAAATTATTTTCTTAGTTCGTTAACTTCGTAGATTAACTCGCGGCAGTGATACCAGCCCATTGGTGCGGTTGGGGTCGACCAAATCATAAATCCCATAAAATCTTTGACGTCTAAACATTGTCCAAAGCACTCAAATCTGGTAGAATAAAACATTGTATTCTTTTTGAGTTTTTCTTTTTTCACTCAGAGCCAGGTCCGTATGTTGTTGGCATGAGTTTTACTAATTTGACAAACGCCTTGTTTTTTCTAGTCACTTTACCAGGACGAGTTTGTTTAATATGATCATCGGGTAGATCAGCCCACTCACCATTAACAGGAAAGTAAATTAGATGTTTGCCTGTTGTCTCATCCGTCCTCAGGTAGACGCCCTTTTCACCTTTTACGTTCAAATCGAAAAGATCGTAATCAACCAGAACTTTAACCTCTTCGCCGCGAATCATTTTAGTAGGCCGCGGGCTTTGATAGTGTCAGCAATCACCTGGCAGCACTGCAACCTATCTTCTTGGTCGTCCATACACCTGCTATCGTTTTTCTCTAGCAGCTCTCTTACTAAGATGAACAACTTTTCATAATTGTTTGCAGCGTCAGAGATTGCTTTTGTATCCAGATTGTCAATAGTGAAACCGTCTAACAGCCTTCTTTGTCCGTCTCTGGAAGAAACGCTCTCAGTCCATTGGACGCCTTTTCCTCTTCTGATATTATTCATCGTATCCACCCATATCGCTTGTTAAGATTAGGAGAGTATCCGCTAGCTCGAAAGCTGAGTCAATGTCCAAGTCTATTCTCTTATCTCCTCCAAGGAGAATCGTGACGGTTCCCTCTTCTTGAAAGATTTCTGTAAGTATCATATCTCCCTCTGGGGTATTGATATAGAATTGTTTTTTATTGAAAGACACTGTACTTCTCCATAAGTATTTAATAATATTACACTAATTCACCTTTATTGTCAAGAGAATAAAGTTTCCAATACTTGTATTTTATTATGTCGCCTTCGAGCATGCCCGTCAAGATCTGGACGTTATAATGCTCTCTGCCGGCTTTTCCCACGATAACGCCCTTCACATTCAAGGGTCGACCAAAGGGGAAATCAAGTATCCAAACTTCATCTCCTTTCTCAAAGTCCATACCATAAATAGTATGGAAATGTCGATTATTATTCTTGGAGAATCTTTCGATATTTTAACAGAGCACGTTCTTTCATTTTGCATTCAAGCATCATGTCAAAATCTACGCCGTATCTATCGACTCTATTGTAGATATAGTCAGAATGCGCTTGGACTCTGATCTTCTCGTCTTTATGCTCTTCGCGGCGGGACTCCGAAAGGTGAACAACTGGCTTGATACCCTTTGGCCACGTCGAAGCAGCGAGGCGGATTGCTTCCTCTTCCGTCTGCCCATTGCGGCAGAAGCGGAAATGATGATAGTCAAACACGATTGGCACCTTTACTTTCTTGTATATGTAGCCGTAAAGGTGCCTAACAGACCACATAGACGCTTTATCGTCGTTTTCCAGAGTAAGCCTAGCCCTCGTGCCTTCGTCCAGTCTAAGGAAGTTTTTGCACCATCTGCGGGCAGTGCCTTCAAAGTCTCCACCATATGTACCACCAACGTGAATGTTAATCTTGTTGTAGTGACTAGGGGCAAAGCCCATAAGATCAAAGATTTTCGAATGACCGTTTAGTTCCTTGATAGCTTTGTCTGCAACTGACTGCCTTGGTGAACCAAGGACGTTGAAGGGGCCAGGGTGAAAGGTTAACCTGTGGTTATTACGGGTGGCATATTCTCCGGCAAGGTCTAAATGATAGCAGATCTCATTGTAATCAGGAAGATCACTGAAATCGTATTCAGACATCCAGGGAAAGATGTCTGAGGACATACGATAAAACTTGATACCATTTTCCTCATTCCACTCAAGGATTTTTTTGAGGTCTTTGATATTCTGTAGTGCGAGTTCTGATACATAAGATAAACCTTTCGCCTGAAAGGTTCTCTTAATCATTGAACGGTTGGTGGTGATGCGCCTAGACTTAGGTACATCTGATAGGGACATATTGATACAAGCGTATCCTAGCTGCATTGCTTTCTCTTTCTTTCTTGCTCTATTTCTGAATAAATATCTCTAGCGATAGCAGCTACTAGAACCTTTCTTGCTACCTCTGATAATAAGTTTACCTGACTGTCCTTGAATTTGTCAAGTGTTTTTTCAATTACTTTTTCTAATTTATCCATATCAATATCTTTGGGCTTGCCGCCCGAAGGCGGCTTTATTCCCTCTTACTTAGAGTCCGACGTTGATCGAGAATTCGCCATCGTCATGCTCGACAGTCGCTGTCCAGCCAATGGCTGAAATGGGCGACTCCTTTAGGTTTCCAAGTGTTGTTGTGAACTCTGTCGAAACCGTACACTTGCCTCTCTTATGATCATACTGCTCGATGCTACACTCGATTAGGCTATCCAACTCCATAAAATTCTGTGCAATTGTATCTGACACATAATCTTCGAAGGTGAAAGATCCGCGTTCGTACTCTTCCAGGTAATCGTTGTCGCGAAGGACGTCGATGGCGCGCTCGTCACCGAAGGCTGTTCGAACCTTGAGGTCAGGGTCAAGGATCATCTCAGTGACGCGGCTGACAGTATCTGTACTTCCCACTGAGTCCTCTTCTAGTTCCCCTGTGCTATGCCAACCTTCATGGTGGTCCTCATAAGTTAAGGTCACAATTGTGTCGTCATTTCCAGGGATCTTGTTTACGTTGCTCATATTTTCTCCTTTATATTTAAAAGCAATTTCTCAATTCGTATTAATATATTACGATATTTTTAGGGGTTTGTCAAGAATAAAATGTTAAAATTTTATATTTTCTATTTCCGAATAGTGGTGAAAACACAAGGGCTCGTAGGATTCCTGTCCACCAACCTGAACAGTGCTAGATCCTTCCGCTAGTCTTCTTGTGTAATAGGCGTCTCTGTCGCACTTAGAACAGACAGCCGGGCAGATCTCAATGCTTGTTGCCCAAGGCATTATCTTCGATACCTCTGCGAGCGCCGATGGGTGCGAGGATAGTTGCAAAGTTGATACCAGGACTGTTTTGCCCTCGCTGAATAGTTGCAGAAGGGCTTTGGCGGAGCCGGGAATCATAAACATCTCATCGACCGCTATGACATCAGCTTGGTCTGCAGAACGAATAATATCTTCTCCTGTTTTTGCTAGGAGAGATTTGTGATGATGTCCCCGATGGGTGACCACCTTATTTTTGGAATATCTTGTGTCCAAGTTGGGCTTGAACAGAGCTGTACGTTTATTTTGGTATTGGTATCTTTCTAGTGATGCTAGTAGTTTGGTAGTCTTGCCTCCAAACATAGGACCAGTATAGATAATGAGTTCTGGGGATTTTGCCATTAGTGCGCTTCTGTTTTTTGTTTATACTCTATATTATAATATTTTCTACAGAAAGTCAAGCACTATTATTGAAAGAGATGACAATTTTCGAACTGCCAAGCAAGAAAGAGATCACCCTCGCAATCTTCTTTTATCAGCTTCCAACAATATGGATTGTCTTGAGAATAGATAAAGCATTGGTCGCTGCATAGCTTTCCATGCTCGGGTGATGAAGGACTATGGCAGACTGAAATTTCACCCTGGTTTGGTGTATTACCTGCGTCAACCACCGGTAGCCCCTGGCCACTTTCGCATGCCAAGAGCGAGAGACAAATCAAAATTTTTCTCAACATAACTAACCTATCTTACTTTAGCCAAGAATACCTCGGTCTACTCTTTAAATAGTCAGAACTCATCTCATTTTCATAGGCTTCTTTCTCTGCGCGGATATTTCTATAGGATTCTTTACCCGATGCGCCTGAGATTCTAGCCTTGATGTAATCCCACAAGTATACAACATAAAAGAATACAACTAGAGTTTCTAATTGCTGTTGAAAGTGTATAGTTTCGTGCCTTCTTGTTGACTCACTTACCTTGCCTCTCGAAAAAACAAAGGGAAATAAGGAGATGGCACCAATTTCTATTGGGGCAAAGAAAGAGAGAATCTTTGGGATTCTACTGTTTTCTATGATTATTGGTTTCCAGTTCTTCATTTTTCCACC
>Ga0209337_1002909_pt1 | contig 12180 bp, 14 predicted proteins | sample LinPmetageLP53_FD_184044 | JGI IMG/M metagenome (GOLD analysis project Ga0209337, IMG submission 184044) | Marine viral communities from the Pacific Ocean - LP-53 (SPAdes) (version 2) | ecosystem: Environmental > Aquatic > Marine > Oceanic | place: Pacific Ocean | collected 2010-02-08 | reverse complement strand
AAGGAAGTAGGTAAAATCCCAATCGGTGTCCGGTGGGATTTCAATATGCCACGCCCCTACGAAAACTGGGCTATTGGAAATTGTAATTGGGTATGGCTGTGCATCTCCGCTAACTCCAACTCCGGGAAGGCCATCGGGGTTCTTGAAATAAGTTGAGGTCCCAAGATTAAAGTTCACATAACCGCCGGGAACCCAGTTCTCACCCAAACCATAAATACCCGGTGTGCTACCGAAATAATGAATAACATAAAACTCATCCGAAGAAGTCCTTTGACGATTTTTGAGGGTGGCATCCCCGATACCGGAAAAGAATACAGATTGTGGAGTTTCCAAATCTTCCAGTCTTTTTGGTGGGAGATTTCCGAGGTCGGCTACGAACCATTCGTAACCTTGACGGCGCATAGACATACTACTATGTATTCCCTCGTGATACTTGAAGGTTCGCACTACTTCTTGTTTGGCTTGCTATGAAGGCCAGTAGCACCCATGAGTTTATCATGAAGGTCGTTCATGAGTTTCTCATTATCCATAGCCTTCTTAACTGCCTTACTATCTTTTTTCGTAATCAAGTCCACCCAAGAAGGTTTATCAGCCGCAGGTGCAGTAGGTGGTAGGGGGAGTGATTTTGGGTCCCTCGGCTCTTTTTTGCCATTATCAAATGGGGACTTAGACTTCATACACATTATTCATTAGATGTTCTGCTACTTGAGGGTTCGCATCTTCACCACGCCATGAATTATAACGAATTGTCATACGAAGTAGTAACTTCGCCAATCTATATCTCTTTGGCTTCAAGACCTTCCCTCATTCAAGTGGATGGCGAACATCTTTATCACCAAGAGTCCACCGCAATGTTTTGACAACGCCTTGTAAGGCTTTGAAGTTGCGAGCGTGATAAGTCCACTCCTTGCTGGGGCTTCTCCCCTTGGGTGGTGTGTTCTCCAAAAGTTTCAATTGATGAAAATTAAGAGTGCGTTCTGCCTCACGCAACATATCTTCTATTTCATCCCATGAACGGGTATAACTAAAATGTTCGGAATCTTGATGGTCGTTCATACTCGCTCAAGACCACTTGTGAGGCCCTCCTATTTAATCTTTCCGGCCTCTTCGCAAAATGCGCTTAAATCTATGCACGGCATCATTAGTTTAACACTTGAGGAAATCTTGTCTTGCATTATATCTGTGCAAAAGTTACACCAGCCGTAACGGAGGCGAGCATTGTAAGTCCAACCATTTCCATCTAATTCTTGCTTAACTCTCAAGCGGGTTTCCTCACGAGCGGCATTACAGCAATTACACTTGTCACCATCCTTCCAAGAACTCCAACCTGTGTAAGTCGCATCCCATTCGGAATCTTCTAAAGTTAATTGGAGCCAGTCGTTTTCCCTTTGCTCACGAACTTTGAGTATTTCTTGAGGAATCCACTCGGGACTACGATTGGGATGGCTTCTCATCTCCTTGTGCTGGTCCGTCATGCGACTACGCCAAAAGGACATATTGTATAGATTAGATAATTCTTTGGAGTGGAGGTCATAGTATGCCCTCTTAGCATCTTCCTTATCACTTTGAGCATCACGAAATAGTGATGGTGTGTTTCCAATTCCCAATTCCCAGTTTCCTAACATAGTATCATCTTCCATAGTGTGGATATTCTAAAAATCTGAAAACTTTCGGAGAATCTCGGAAAACTTTCCGAAAATAAAAATCTGGATACTCTATGTGAGAATATCCGTGCCTCCAAACTTTCACCAAACATTTGTTTATCTATACTGCCGATGTTGTCCCAAAAATGGTTTGAATCTCGGCATTAGAGATTTGAATCTTTTTTTGAGCAAGACGGACGCAGTAGGAGTCATCTTAGTTGGGCACTAATTTTGCTCCAAACTTTTACTTTCCTATTGCTTCCCAGTCTTTGTCGGATATGTTATCTTCCATATTCTTGATGAAGGCACCACGGGATGATTCGGGCATCTTGTCTAACATATCATTGTAAATGTTGGCTACTTCTCCCATCCAAGGGTTCGCTGCAACCCATTCATCAGTAAAGAATCCTTCTTCCATAGCACCTTCCAACGGATTAGGGACTGCAAAGATAGGTGGTGTTGTTTCACCCCAATTAGCAAATGGCTCAAACTCCATTGCTTCAAATGCCTTTTCATAACCAATAATCATGGCTTCCTCAAACTCTCCTAAAGAAGATTCAGTAGCACCACTACCTTGTCTGTCACGATTCAACAATTCTTGTTTGAGGTCCTTGATTAGCCAAGGCTTATCCAATTTATTATCGGAATTAAGGTCATTCAAGGTGTCCCATAGATTAGCGTTAAAATCACTACGCTCCAATAAATCACTACGAACAACTGACCTATCATTCGTTCCGGTAAAGAATGCAACCTCAAAGAAACTCCAATCTTCGGAATCGTCTTTGAACAAGACCATGTAGGGGCGAGTTAAATCAACAGTAGTTTGGTCCCAATGCAGGGGTTCCGCTACAATCGCTCTCCCATTGGAAGTATATTTTTCCGGGTCTTTGATAACATTTTGGAGTGATACAATACCTACGGCCGTTAAGAACGGGGCAAACTGGTCCTTAATGCTCGCCATATACTATCGTATATGCCTTACGACTACTTGAAGTTACACCTTAATGGTATATTAGTTTTCAAGGGTGTCTAAGATACCGTCACCATCGTCATCATCGTCAAGATAGTCGGATAAACCGTCATTATCATGGTCAAATTGACCGGTGTTTGTGTTACCATCGTTGATTTCAAACCAGTCGGAAAGACCATCGTTATCATCGTCTAAGTCTGTCATATCCCAAATACCGTCATTGTCGTGGTCGTATCGGAAATCACTCCACATACCGCCGAACTCGTCCACATCTAAGATGTTGTCGTTATCGTCATCGGTGTCTATGCCATCATTCATACCGTCATTGTCGTGGTCCCGAGAAGCATCACTTCCGTTCTCATACAAGTCATTCCAGTTATCTATGCCATCGTTGTCAATGTCAAAATCATATCGGTCTTCTATACCATCGTTATCATGGTCGTAAATGTCCGTGTTATCCCAACCATCGGTAACTTCTTCTCGGTCATCTATGCCATCCCCGTCATCATCATTGTCGTCATTATCTTCAATGCCGTCATTATCGTGGTCCATTGGGCTATCATCAGTCATGTCGGGGATTCCATCGTTATCATCATCGGAGTCTAAGTCATCGGGGATTCCATCACCGTCATTGTCGTTATCACCGTTAATGTCTTGATTATCCAATTGCTGGTCTTGTTGTTGGTCGGTTGCGTCACCTTGTTGGCCTTGCTGACCGTTCTGTGTTTGACCTTGCTGTTGTTGGTTTTGTCCGTTTTGGTTGTTACCATTTTGGTCCGTGCCTTCTTGTTCGGTCTGCTGACCTCCCTGCTCGCCACCGTTTTGTTGCTGACCTTGGCCATTGTCTTGTTGCTGACCTTGTTCACCGTCTTGGCCTTGCTGTCCTTGCTGTCCTTGCTCATCACTTTGACCGCTTTGTTGTCCTTGTTGGCCCGCTTGACCTTGTTGGCCGGAGTTCTGTCCTTCTTGTCCGTTTTGACCTTGTTGGCCTTGGCCTTGTTGTTGGCCTTGTCCCTGTCCTTGTCCTTGACCCTGACCTTGACCTTGACCCTGACCCTGACCCTGACCTTGACCTTGGCCCTGTCCCTGTCCCTGTCCCTGTCCCTGTCCTTGGCCTTGTCCTTGTCCTTGTCCTTGTCCTTGTCCTTGTCCTTGTCCTTGGCCCTGTCCTTGACCTTGACCTTGGCCTTGGCCTTGACCTTGGCCTTGACCTTGGCCTTCGCCCTCTCCTTGTCCTTCACCGCCACCTTCGGTGCCACCGTTTCCGCTACCCTCATCGGAGTCTTGGAAATCGGGGTCGTAAGCATCGGGAATACCGTCACCATCGGAGTCCGATGATGAACCATCATTAGGGTCATTAGGGAAAGCATCTTGGCCATCGGCCACACCATCCCCGTCTGTATCTGCATTATTTGGGTTTGTTCCAGCCGCATATTCTTGTGCGTTGGTTAAACCGTCACCATCGGGGTCTGCATTAGCATCTCCACCACTAAGAGGGTTGAGTCCATTAGCGACTTCCCATCCATCGGGTAAGCCGTCTGCATCCGAATCGGCATTATTCATATTAGTGCCTTGTTGCTGTTCTTCGGCGTTGGTTAAACCATCACCGTCCCAGTCTGCGCCACCATCGGAAGGGTCTAATGGGTCGGACCCATCAGCACTTACGCCAGCAACACCTACGCTCATAGCGAGCATAAAGGCCATTAAAATTGTAGTTATCGTTCTTTTTAGTTTTGAATTAGTATTTTTATCCATATCTTTTCACATTCGTGTATTTCGTTCATAGGAAACCCGCTGTTTCCTCTAACACTTTCATTGTGAGTGCAACTACTTAAAGATTCGGAATATCAAAAATCGCTTAGAATATCAATAATCAGATTCTCAATTGTCATATCTGCTGTCTTCAAGACCTTCCAAATAACTAACACGGGCTGAATAAATGTCATCATCGGAAACATAGAGTTCAGCAAAGATAGTTTCTAACAAATTATTCATTTGGGCTTCAAGCACGGCCTCTTTATCGGGTGCATCTTTGTAATCATTGACTGTATAGCCCATGTAATAATGATTGAGCCTAATAAGTTGATTTAGGGTAAGCATACGGATAAACTCTTCGGCTTCGTCTTTGGCATCATCCTCAATCATAGAAGCACTCATGTCTTCCCAATTGCTACTACTCCCTGCATCACTAATTGCATCCGAAACTTCATCACTAAGATTAATAATGAATGGATTTAGAAACTGGTCGTATTCTTCCTCATCCATTACCATACTACGGAGTAATTCTTTATTCCATTTTTTAGCATCTGCTGGACTAATGGCAGTTCTTTGCCAAGGATTCAAATAACCTTTCCTCGGACCATACTTTTCATAGACTAAGTTTGGATTTTTGTCTAAGCGTATTCTAACACTTGTTCCACTACCAATGCTAACTTTAGAACTTTTATCCAAAAGAATGACTTCATCCTCGGAATATATCTTTTGACCCCATACCCATAGAGGTTCCAATAACATAACAGTAGTTTGTTCTGTTTTAACACCATCCAATTCTAATGAGGACTGGTTCAAGATACGAACATTAGCAAGTGCAGGGGGATATTGAGTCCACGGTTGAACCACTACGGTATCAGTCATACCTAATGGTAGGTGGGCCTCCTATATGAAGATTACCTTCACTTCTTAGATTTCTTAGCCTTGCTACCTGCTTTACGGTCCACAGGAACAGCGACACCACGGCCACCACGGAACTTGTTTTTGTTCAGTCGTGCTCTCTTCTTGAGTGTTTCCTTAGTTTGCCCTCTTGAGGACATACCTGCTGCTCCGGATTGAGGGAGGCATCGTGGGAATGATTTTCTAAACTCCGCTGGGGACATATCTTTAGTGTAGGCACGGCCACAGTCGCCATGTGTTACATGAGCCTTGCGGTCCGAGAAGTCCACGGCTTTTCCTTTGTCGTTTCCTCTTTGATAGTTACCATCGTAATAGTTAGTAAGGCTATTCTTGCCAAGGTTTGAAGACTTAGCACCTTTGTGAGCGGCTTTAGTTGCTCCACTCCACTTTCCACCTGCTTGGTTATACAATTGAACTGCGTATGCGCTTGCGTGAGGTGAAGGCCATACTCGGTATTCTTTGGAAGCCCTTTGTTTTGACTTTTGCCAAAGTGCCTTATCTTTCGGGCAAGCCCTGTCGGATTTAGCACAAGGGTCATTATCTGTTCCTTGAGTTGCTGCACGGCCACGCTGACGAGCGGAAGGGTTCTTGGACTTCTTGCTCTTTAGTGATGTTTCAGCACCCATTGTTCCCATAACAGTTCCAATGGAAGCATCCAAAGGATTATCACCGGAGTTTTCAACAAGTGAAGCAACCGCAGTTTCCGGTAGTGCTATACCACCATAATTTACAGGAGTTCCTTGACCGGAGCCACCTGCTGAACCTGCGTATTGTGTGAGTCCCATGTTCCAATCTTTTCCGCCATCCATTTCAGCGTCCATTGCTTGCACACGAGAGTATGCACGAGAGTTGTCAAACTTTTCAGTTCCTTTAGATTCATCCCTTCGGTCTTTCATAGACTGGTGCATTCCCGATTCTTTGTGGGACATTCCTAAACTTTCATCTAATTCATCATTGTAACCTTGACCTTTGTGGTGTTCGGAATAGTATTTACCGGATGCGTCCATAGTCATAACATCGTCATATTTCCGACCCATCTTGGAGTGCATCTTATCCATAGCAGAAGCCTCATCACGGCGGTCTTTCATAGATTGTGAATGAGAACCACGATGACGCATTCCGAGGGATTCGTCCATCTTGTCATTATAGCCTTGAGCATCCATAGTCATAACATCATCATACTTACGACCCATCATTGAATGGTCTTTATCCATTGCGGAGGCTTCATCTCTTCGGTCTTTCATAGATTGTTGATGTGCTCCTCGGTGACGCATACCCATAGATTCATCCATTTTGTCATTATAGCCCTGTGCATACATAGTTTTGATTTCTTCTGCCTCGTGCCTATGCCACTTGCCTTCTTTATCTTGTATCATAGTAGTGGTAGGATACTTTGTATCTAAGTTATCGTAGGCATCCGATACATCAATACTTTCTTCTATTGTAGTGCCATCATCTAATTCCATGTATAGTGTTCCATATTTGAACCACCATTCTTTTACCATACCTTTTGCGAATAAATCTTTTGACTCTAACTCATCCATATCAATAATAGCATGGCCTTCATAGGTTAATTCAAATTGCGTTATGTCTTTGTTGTCAATCATGTAATTTTGTTCCGCCCACATAATGTTAGATGGAGGGGCTGATGGTGAGGAAACTCCGGCACCGTCTTCCCAAGAAACTACTTGGTCGCCAGCGGAACCTTCTGCACGGCCATACCATTGTGGAACTCCATAGCCCAATGGGGCTTGTTCAACAACGGAGTCCATAGCGGTGTAACCTTGAAGTGAACGGCCTTCTTGAACTTCAAGAGGCTCAATGTAAATCTTATCGGAATCCATTTTGGTTCCTTCAATAATTGGATTATCTTCTGCTTGGAAATTAACTCCACTAATTTCTGCGTTTTGGCGAGGTAGGTCTTCAAAAATGTCCCCAACAGATGCGTCCGGATAAGGACGACCTTCTGCTCCAAGGTCAAAGGCAACGCCATGACCCATTGGTGCTTCAACAACTACTGAATCAATAGGTGTATAACCATCAAGTGAATAGTTAGTAGTAGGTTCATATTGACCTTCTGCTCCCCATTCAATCTCGGACGGAGTAGCAACGGCTGGCTCATAAGATTCAGTCGGGCCATTGTCTTCCGGTGTGTAATCCGGTGATGAAGAACCTTCGGCCTTCATGCGGAAGTATTCTGCCATGTGTCGGCGATAGTCAGCATCAGTCATACTTGAAACTTGGCGACACGACTACTTAAAGTATCACTCGTCAGCCAATTTGAGGTGTTAGGCCATAACGGGAAAGAAGATGAAGATTCCCATAACGGCAAACAATGTGAGCCACACAAACTTACGACCCCATGATAGGACTTCTCCTATCTCATCCCAATCTTCCCAAATCTTACTTACCATGTATTCAAACCCCTACTTCTCCCCTCTTTTCAATATCACAGGCAAGGGAACTCCAAATGGTAGTTAAGACTGGCGTGAACTTCATAATAGCCACACTCATTACATTCTGTCCTATACTCTAAGGTAGCACGGTTAGTGCATTCATACTGTTCAACATCAGTTGAGTCGCAATCCGGATTGTGGCACATAGCCTATCCTATGGTTAGGTCCTATATTAAGGTTAGGATTGGCTTTGCTGGGAACTGTAATAACTGGTAATGTGGTCCCTGTCGCACACGACAAACTTAGGAAGGTTAGTCTGTAATTCCGACCATGAATAATCATAGACGGACTTTGGATGAGTCTTACCACCGGCAGGTCCCCATGATTGTCTGTCCGAAGGTGTCTTAAGATAGACTTCAAGATTAAGTCCGTTATCGGAACCAGTAACTACACACTTTCCACCGAGGTTATCAACTAACCATCGGCGTTTCTTGGAGCGTAATTCCTTTTTGCGGTCCACCGCTTTACTAACTAAATCTTTTGGCTCTTTATTGGCTTGATACCACTTCTTATTGTAAGAAGCCATGTATTGCCGTTTCTTCTCGGGGTCTGCATAAGGCATGAGTTATAATCTCTTCGCCCTACTACTTAATGCTTCTTGTATTCAAGCCCCGCCGTGAGGTTGGCCAAGGTGAAATAACTTTTGTTGGCCTTCATCCTTATTAGGGGTCTTAATGGAAAAGACTTCACCATTTTGTTTGCACTTCTCATCTTCATAAGGAGCCACCATTCGGCGATAGATTTCTAACTTGGCTGCTTCGGTAGCACCCAGTAAAGTATTGTAAAGGGAATAACTCTCTCCTTTGGCGGCGATTACCCCATCGGCCACACGGCAGATGGCGTAGTTTAAGCCGCCCGGAACTGAAACATTACTTTCAAGGAGGACTTCTAAAATATCGTTGATGTGTGAATCCAACTTCTCTCGGGCATCTTGTGTAAGATAGGGCATATCATCCCTATAATGCGGGGAGGTATTTAATCTTTACATTCCCATCATGGTGGCAAGTAGGGCAACTAAGCCCGGAGCCATGACGAGAACTAAGTCCCAACGCATCTTATTATCTATTTCTTCCTTAGCAACTGCTCTTTCTAAGGCTTCTAATCGGGACATTAGCGGAGGTCTGCCATTCCCATCACGAATAATTTTAAGGAGAGAGCCTACATCGGCTTCGGTAACACGACCTTGCTCTTGCAGACGAATGATTGCCTCACTTAAGTGTTGATTGTTCGCTATACTTGAGCGAATCAATTGAAGGAGGTCTTTAGTGAACTCATTAGAAGGGTCATCCGATGACTTGGCCATCCAGCGCCCCCCAATTTTTCAATATCAACTCTAATTCTTTGAGCGTGGTTGATTTGGATTGCGTGGTATGTCCCATATACTCACATAATGTGTTGTTATATTGACATCCGGTGTGGAGTCTAACCAATGTGGCTTCCAACTCGCATACTTTCGCTACCATAAACTTCACGCCTATTATTTCTTTTGCTGCTTACACTAACATTATTCCATAAACTCGGCTTTGAGCATACAGACTGCGGATGCAAGGGCAACTACTCCAACGGCATTCCCAACGCTAACACCCATGATAGACATATCCCAAAGAGGGGCTACCATATCAGTTGCTACGCTGTGAAGTCCGACAAGAAGCAGAACGCCCATTACGACTTTTCCATCAGTTAGGGTTGTGCAGATTTTATCTATCATTCCAGTCATCTTAATTCACCAGTAGTTACGATTTATATTCCCCGACTACTTAATGATTACTAAACTATCTCATACGGTCAAGGGCTTCCTCGTAAGATTTGGCGTTTCCGCTAATAACCATCTGCCTTATTCGTTGTATTGCGTCACCTAATGCGGGACCCGCAGCGATATTCAACGCCTCGGAAACTGTATTGCCAAACCCTTTCGGCATCGGTGTAGCGTCCTCAATAGTGCTTACTTTTTCCCTAATTTCCGTCAAGTATTCCATCCTCCCAGCAAACTTGTCCCCTTTACTCCGCATAGATGAATCAAAATAAGCCACACTACACAAGAGGGTGAAATCTTCGTGACTTACCATCTCGGCAACTTTCTTGAACTTCTTACTATCCCAAAACTTTCCAAGGTGGAATAGGGTCACCCATGTAATCGCATCCGTTTCCTTACGGCTGAACTCAAATGGGGATGTCTTGGCCTTTGACCCATAGTTATCATAAAAGATAGTAGCACCCACGCTCTCGTGTGCGTGGAAGGAGAACCAATCTCCTTTGGTTGATGCTTCGGCCGTAGCCTTCTTGCCGATGTCATGGAAAAGTAAGGCCCATGCAAGGATGTCGGAGGCCCCGCCACCTGCTGTGCGGTAACCAAACTTTTCAAAATATACTGGGGTGGGTGCGGGAGGGGATAACTTTACTGCGTCACCAAGTCGGTCAAAGATGGCGCAATAGTGGCCATACACGGAACCTTCCGGATGATATTCGGGATTGTGTTCTAAGTCTTTGATGTTTCTAAGTTCGGGCATCAGCAATGGAATGAAACCTATTTCATACAATTCTTGAAATCCTCCTTTCTGCATCAAAACTTTACCCATCTCATCCCTCATGCGTGGTGGAGATATTCTTTCCATCCATTCTATGTTATCAACAATTGCTTGACGAGTTGCAGGGTCCAATTCAAATCCATATCTTGTGCTGAATCTCAAGGCTCTTAACATTCTTACAGGGTCCTCATTAAATCTTAGGCTTGGTTTGCCAACTGCCTTAACAATCCCTGCTTCTATGTCGGCCTTGCCATTCAACAAGTCCACTATTTCAAAATCCTTAGTCATAGCAATGGCGTTAATAGTAAAGTCCCTACGCTTCAAATCTTCTTTCAAAGTTTGGGCTGGGACAAGAATGGGTTTGGTCCTATCTTTCTTACCGTTAGCATCTCTTTCAAAACCTACATCTTTTCGGAAAGTAGCAATCTCAATGTCGTGAGGTTGGCCCTTCTTATGATTAGGAAAATTAACTAATGATACAAGGTTAGCAATACTGACTGCTCCTTGACTCCCAGATATGTAACTGAACCCTTCCAAACTTTTGACAACTTCTTCAACTTGGGACGGAGTTGCTTTAGTTGCTATATCCAAATCTTTGATGGGATTACCCATGATGGTATCTCTTACCGCTCCACCCACAATGTATGTTGGGTAACCTGCATCTTCTAAGGCAGTCATTAATAGGATAGTATTATCCACTTCTATGTATTCAAGACCCAAAGTTACTCCTCCGAATCGTCCCACTCCAAGTCGGCAAAGAGTGGGTCTGCAATTTTTGGTTTTCCTTCCGACCAATCAACATTCCAATCATTGGCCCCTGCCTTTCCTTTCACTAATCCGCAATCCGGACACAGCACAAAACTTAGGCCCTCAACTGTGGTGGTATGGAGTGGTCCTATACCGCAACTTCCACAACCAAAACTTTGGTCTTCTTCTGCCATATAATTATCTGGTTCCCAGTCATGGACCATATCTTCAATGTCATAGAGGGTGTTTTCCAAAGTTTCGTAAATCTCATCATCACCTAATCCCGCTGCTCGGGCTGCGATAACTTTCTGTTTGATAAGAACGGCAATAGATTTATTGATTTCTTCTAATTCTGTTTGGGCTTTATTTTTGGCAGCGAGGTTACTTTTCTTCTCTCGTAATGCTCTTTCATCATCTTCTTTCTTTTGTTTTGCGGCATTCGCAACAAAGTTTAAGTTTTTAGACTTATTGTAAAGGGTTCTAAGGCTGTTTAGGCTAATTGGTGATGTATTGGTGTATGCTTCAAAGAGTTCTTCCATTGTAGGTAGTCTAACCATTGTGGAGTATCGGTATGGAGCGGACTTTACACCCTCCCAATCTTTGATGTTATATCTCCAACCCTCACCCACAGTAGCGGAATATCCATCCACATTTCTTCGGCGACTCATATTGGAAAATACCATCGGACTCATAGTGAAATAGTGGGAACTACTTGTGTAACCTCCATCTGTTTGATACTCAATGAATGAATCTTCATCGGATGTAATTTCGGGGAAAGTAGTGTAGGGTCTTAATTTAGTCATTCGGGTGAAAACTTTACCGGCTCTCCTTCCATCCGGTGATTTGAAAGTATTGTCTTTCTTGTCCCATGAACCAAAGTTTTTCATGGAGAGGTTTTCAAAAGAATAGGGATTTCTTGAGGAGTAATAAACATTCCCATATCCACCATTTACTTCAAACGGGGACCTGTCGGTGGCAACCATCTTGATACCCGCATAAGGACCTTCCATTAACTCAAAATATCGGATTAATTGTAACATACCGTTAAAGCCCATACTATTCTGTGCGGCTATGTAGTCCACTATTTCTTGGTCGGACATATTTTGCATAGCAACATAGTGTTTGAGTTCTGCTTTCAACCATTCTTGCTCGGCTAAACTTTTCATATA
>Ga0209337_1002907_pt1 | contig 12184 bp, 14 predicted proteins | sample LinPmetageLP53_FD_184044 | JGI IMG/M metagenome (GOLD analysis project Ga0209337, IMG submission 184044) | Marine viral communities from the Pacific Ocean - LP-53 (SPAdes) (version 2) | ecosystem: Environmental > Aquatic > Marine > Oceanic | place: Pacific Ocean | collected 2010-02-08 | reverse complement strand
CAAGCACAAGCATTTATAATGGCTAAATTTGCAGCAGTTGGTTATACAGCAGCACTTACAACAGCAGCAACTACAACAATGAAATATCTTAAAGTTGTAGGTAGATTTGTGAAATGGTTAATAATTTTAGAAGGGCTTTCATATGTTTATGATAAAATATTTGCAACTAAACAAGCAGATGATGCAGCTGATAGTGTTGATAACTTAACTGAAAAAATGCAAGGTTATAGTGATTTAATAAATAGAATGACTATAGACGAACTTGCTTCTTCAATTAAAAGGATGCAAGAAGAATTAGCATCAGGTAAACAATATGTATTTTTCCCACCTGATAGTAATGGCTATCAACATATGGAAGTTTTAAAACTTACTGATAAGCAACTAAAAGAAACAGGTGAAGTTTTAGTTATGACACAGCAAAAGTATGATGCATTAACAGGTGCTAATTTAGACTTTTCATCTGCACAACAAAAAATAATTGACAAAACTAATGCTTTAAATAATAGATTAATAGATTATAATGCTATTTCAGATGAAGAGGCAAATAAATTAAAGTTAAACACAATGTTAAGAACAACATATGGTGATAGTTTTGATGCAAACAAAGAAAGAATGAAACCTTTAGTTAAAGAAATGAAAAATTATATAAAGGCAGAATCTGATCTTGCAGGTGCTAATGAAATAGCAAAAATAGATGGAAAGATTAAAGCACTTGGTGCACAAACAAAAGCAGAAAAGTTTTTAGCAGAGCAAAAAGCTAAAGGCATTGTAATAAATGAAATAGATGCACAATCTATTAAAGATTTGTATGCAGAATATGAAAAACTAAAACAACAAAAAGCAGTAGAAGCAGATTTAGATGCTTTAAGACAAAGAGAAGCATTACTAAAAACACAAGTAGAAAAAGGTAAAGAATTAAATGAATTAGAAAAGTTCAATGTAATGTTAAAATTTAGCAAAGCTAATTTAACTGAAAAAGAAGCAGAAGCATATAAAGAATTATTAAAAAATATTGATGACTATAATGCTAAAATAGCAGAAACACAAAAAACAACTGGTGGTGGTAAAAGTTCAGGAACAAGTCAAGATGATATTGATATATTAGAATCAGAGTTAGATGCATTAAAAAATCAAATAACACCTGCTATTGAACAATTTAGAGCAGATTTATTATCAGGAATGGTAATGTTTGGCAGTGGTGGTATGGGTGTGTTTGGTATAAATGCATTTAAAGAGGTACAAAGTGCTTTTGGTAATTATGTAACTAATGTAATAGCAAACAATGAAGCTATAGAGCTATCTTTTACTAAAAGACAGTCTGAAATTGACAAGATGGACACAAGTACATTAGATGCACAAAAGAAAAAATTAGAAGCTGAAATAAAATTAGAAGAAGATCAGATAGATAGATTAGAAGAAGTAGAACAAGCTAAAAATGATGTTAGAGCTAATGCAGCACAAATGGGATTTGATGTATTTAATCAATTTATGAGCATGAGAAAAGAAGCTGTGCAAAACGAGCTAAATGAAGAGCTTAATACTTTAAAAACAAGTCAGCAATACCAACAAGCATCAGATAAAAGAAAAGAAAAGATGGAAGATGCTGTAAGGAAGAAGTATGCTAAAGAACAACTTAAATTATTTAGAATGGATCAAGCAGCTAAATTAGCATCTATAGGTATGAACACAGCAGAAGGTATAGTAAAAGCAGTTGCAGCCTTTCCAACATCTGTACCACCAGGAGCTCCCTGGACTTTTATGATTGGTGCTATGGGAGCAGCACAAGCAGGTATGGTACTATCACAAAAACCCCCTAAATATGCAAGAGGTGGTATGATTGGTGGCAACCTACATGCACAAGGTGGAACTGTAATAGAAGCAGAAAGAGGTGAATATGTAATGAGCAGACAAGCTGTAGATTCTATAGGGCAAGAACGATTAAATGCTATGAACAGAACAGGTTCTGCTGGTAATACCATAAATATAACATTAAGTGGTAATGTGTTAAGTGATGACTTTGTTGCTGATGAGTTTATTCCTAAATTAGAGGAAAGAATCAGAGTTTTATCTGATGGAACAATAACTGATAGGTTTAGTTAATGATAAGTTTACCAAATCATTTTATACAAGAAACAAAAACAAATATAACATCAATATCTTCTTTTATAAATATATTGCCTGATGTTAGACCTGAAAAAGCACAAAGAGTTATAAGTTGGTTAGAACAATCTTCTGACACTACAAATAGTTATGAAATATTAGATAGTCTTGTTGCTAAGTATGGCTCAAGAAAAGAGTATATGGATGCTATACATAAGTATTCTACTAAAAATCTTTCTATTAATTATGGAAGTTCGGGACAGATGTATTCATATGACCCTTTACTAACAAAACACCCAAAAATAAGAAGTTCTATAGATTTAAAAACAAAATTATCAAAAATTTCTAATATGAAAATTGATTTATATAATCAAATAAACAATTATGATAAATTAGATGGAATAGAAAAATGTTATAATTGTGCTGTAGTGGTATATTGGAAGGTTGAAGGTTCTGTTAATACAACAGGTTCTGTAATTGTTTTTGTAGGAGGTGTAGATAATATTACACAAAACAAAAATATAACTTCTTTAAATTGTGTTCATGCATCTAATATTTATAATGAAATACAAGTTCCTGTGTCTAATATAGCATACACAGACACTTTACCTGAAAAATATAAACAAAAACCATATCCTATGGTATATGGAGAAGTGGATGGAGCTCATTCATCTATATCTAAAATAGATTTAAGCACACAACAAGAATATAAAGACATTGTATTTGATAACCCTAATGTAGAATGTGAAGGTTTTATAGACCCTGACTTACCTTATGCGACTAATGATTACAATGAATCAGCAATGTATAAAACAGATAGGTCGCAAATTTATATAGCTGATGGTGACAACCTAACAACAATGTTAAGGTATGCTCCATTTTGGTTATGGGGTGATCCTAATAGTTATGATAGTTCTGATATACATAATGGGTATAGTTGGAGATATACTTATCTTGAGCAATATCGAAGAGTAGATGATCTTAATAATGGAATAAAAGTTCTTACTATTGTAGGTGATAACCCAAGAAGAGTAAATCCTATTAAAAACAATGCAGCATTTGTACAATTTAAAGATACATTTAATGGTGTTACTATGTTTAACCAAGAAGAAGGTGATGATGTGCCTAATGGATTTGATTTAAGTTATGCACAAGATGACCTTTATAATACAGATTATTTACCTACAGGTCTGATAGAAGATATTAGTGGTGATGTAAATGCTGGAGTTTACTGGATTAACAATTGTGATTTAACAGGTGCAGATGAATTTTTTAATAAAGGTGACTATCAAAATAAAGATGCAAAATTAAAATTTAGATTTTGGACTACTAATACAGATACATCCCCTACAGGTAACGACCCATCTAATGATGCAATAGAAACATTAAGAGGTATGAGATGTCAATTTTTAAGTAAAGCACAATCAATTAATTCTTATAGACATTTTGTTGCATTACATTTTAAATCTAAACTTAAAATGGCACAATATATATCAAAAATAGATAACCCTGATAATGATGCAGAAAATACATTATTTATAACAAATACACCTGACAATCACGATGCAAGTATATTTACATACCCATTTGGAGCAGCATGTACTGCAATGTATTGGTTTGCTGGTTCTTTTAATAAACCTGACACAGCAGACTTTGATGGATGGATTCCACATTTTTATCCTGCTTTAGATAATTATGCTCCACTTATATGTTCAACAAGACTTTTTCCTGTAAGATACAGAGGGTTTAATAACACTTTATATCAAAATGGTAATGATCATTTAGGTCAAAGTCCAAATATGAATGGAGCTCTTCATAGTCCTGTTATAAATGGAGGAGTGCTTGAAAAAGATTCATGGACTATTACAAGCGATAATATCTCTCAAACTGTAAGTAATAGTAATTATGATGTAAATAGTGATAATTTTTATTTAACTAACAGAACTCCTTGGGGGGCAACTGCTGAACATATTTATGATTGGTGGACTACACATTGCAGAAGAGAAGGTAATGGTGATCATGTAGTAATCCCTTGGTATGCTCTTAATTTTCAATTTGATTCAGATAGATTAGCAGAAGAAGATGATAGGGCAGTTGATGCTGCTGTAACAAATATAGTAAACGATGGAATTGAATGGAGGCCTAAATTATGGTCTTATGCAGATACAGTAGATACAACTTTAATGATGTGTGGGCCTAATCAATTTAAATTAGGTGAAGATAATGCTAATTCACACTACAATAATAATATAGTTAATCATGCTTATAATGAATTGGAAATATACGATTTGTATGCAGATAGAATATATATGAAAGAAGATTTTATAGAATCTGATTTTTTTGCAAAAGTAAAAGGTAGAAAAGGTTACACATCAGTTAATGGAAGTCTTTCTTCTACTGCTATAACAAAACCAAATGAAATAATATATCATTTTTTATCAGATGAATTAGGCTTAGGTAAAGATATAGTTATTAACAATGATGATTTTACAAAAGCATCTAATGAAAATTCAGAAATAAAAACATCTTTTTCTATAAATGAAAAAAAAGATGCTAAAAAAATAATAGAAAATATAACGAAAGAGTCTAAAGTATTAGTTAAATATAATTCAACAGGAACTGTAACACTTGATTCTATGAAAGAATATTACACAGATGAAGATGTTGATTTAACAATAAAGAAAAGTGATATATTTAATTACAAATTTAAAAACACTAAATTAAGTGAAATTAAAAACCAAGTTAAAATAAATTACAATAAGAAATATTCTAACAATTCATATATAAACACTTCAGGCTTTTATACTGATCCTATTACAGGTGAAGATTTATATAGTATTATGGTAAATGATATATTAAAAAGAAGTTCATTTTTTGAGGGACATGCAGGCAACATATTTAACTATGATGAATTTTCGTTTAGAATGTATAACAATTTAAACACAGATGGTTTACCTGAATTAAATAGTGAAAATAAAATATATTCTGTTGATTATTATAATATGCGAAATGCAGATACAAAATTAGAAATAGATTGCGAAACTATAAGAGATTACAAAAGTGCTTCAGAATTACAAAAGTATTTAATATTATGGCATTGCAATCAACATCTTGTAGCTAATATAGACTTACCAATTAAATATGTAGGTTTAGAAACAGGTGATATAATAAACTTTGACAACCTTTTAGGTGATAAAAAAGCATTTAATTTTGATTATACTAAAAGATATGTTAAAAATGGACAGGTTATATATCCTTATTTTATGATTACAAAAATAGATAAATCTATTGATAAAATTAAAATAGAAGTAATACAATTACATAGGCTTGATTGGGGTTTAGATGGTCATTCTATGAATATAGACAGCGATACTACACACAACTCAGATAAAGAACAAGCAGAAGAAGGTAGAGAAGATGCTTTACAAAATGTTGTAATTACACCACACACTATTTTTTTTAGTCAATATGTAAACGATGAACATACAATAACTATAACAGGTGCATATGCTGAAATAGACGAGATAAGAATAAGCACACCAGGAACATCATCTTGGGTTGATAATTATACAACTTATTCTGACATTCAAGATGGCGAACATATTATTGGAGTAAAAACAGTTGAACAACATTTAGACCCTGAAGAAAGAACAGGTACAATTAAAATAAGTTTTAAAGACCAAGAACAAGAATTGATTGTTAATATAGAACAACATGGTGATGATATTATTTTTGGAAATCAATTAACTTTCTTAACAGACACAATATTTCCTGATACTATATCAAATTTTGTTGTAACAGGGCAATCAGATATACCTAATGATGAATACGATATTATTGACAAAATTGATTTAACTTGGAATTTTGGTGAACCTGCTGACCCAGCAGAACAAATTTGGGATATAATAAAAATAAAAGCAACAGATAATGTAAGTTTTAATCTAAACCATGGGCTTAATGGTGATTATGCTGCTAATGCAATAAAAGTATGTTCAGGTAACAGTGGTAATAATTTTGGTAATGGGATTGAATCTGATTGGGTATTTATACATTGGGTTGGTGATCCAAATTACGACAACAGAATTTATTCTCAAGAATTAGAATTAGTTGTGTTTCAAAGAAATGCTTGGGATGGTAAAGCAAGTTATGGCCCTATTACTGTTGATAGTGGTAATGCTGTAGTTGTTTACGACAGTTATGGACACGAAGAAACAGATAGCTACTCAAGTAACAGAGAAGCACATTTTTTTATAGAAAAGAATTTTGACACATATGGTAACACAATTGACACAACTGAAGATGTTGAAAATCAAGGATATAATGTACATGGTGTTGCATTAGATATATCCCAAGATGGAGCTCCTTTTATCCCACCAGTTGGTGATGAATTTTATGGTTATGGTAGTGGAGATTTTAATCAAGATGGAGTTCTTAATATTCTTGATGTTGTTGGTATTGTTCAGGTAATACTTGGCCCTAATGCAACCGAAGACGATATATATAACTGTGATATAAATGGTGATGGAATAGTTAATATTCTTGATGTTATTATAATGGTAGGTTGGATTCTTGAATATGGTGGTTTAATTCCTGAAGGGCAATTTGGAGGGCCAGTAGGTGATCAGTGATAATTTAGCAAGTTCAGTTTCTTTAGAATATTCTAATGGAAAAGTTATGTATGTAAGTAATGGCGATATTGCAGGCTTACAAATTGAGTATGAGTGTACAGGAAATATAAATATAAATGCACCTGAAAATTGGCTATATGATTCTAATAACAAGACAATTATAATGGCTTCAATACAAGGAAAAGGCAATTTAGAAAATGGTTCTTTTATTATAGAGTATGATGGTGATTTAAAAATAAAATCAGCAAGAATAGTAACTTGGGATTATAGTTCTTGGGTTATAAAGCCACATTTTAATTTAAATCTTGATTTATATCCTAAAGGAACAATATATAAAGTAACTGATGATATAAGTAATAATGGTGGCTCAAACACTATAGCAACATCATTAAAAAAAATAGAAGAACACACAGACAGTACTTTCAAAAATAGATTAAAAATAAAAAAAATAAAAAATAGTAATTTACAAGAGATTAAGAAAAAAGCAGAAGAAGAATTAGGTTATAATGTTGGGGGGGCAGTTTCAAGAGATGTTATAAGAAAAAAAACTACAAAGTCTTCATTTAAACAACAAGCAGTTAAATCTTCTAAGACAACAGGAGGATCATATTAATGGGTTATAATAGAGTAAGAACACCTCGATTTTATATAGATGTATCTCAATTAGTTAGAGCAAGAGGTGGAGTGTATAGTTACCAACCAACAGTAATACCTGATAGTGGTGTTCCTTGGGTTTCTGCTTCTGATATGTTTCATAATAATGGAACTAAAAATTGGAAAACAGATATGTTTGAAGGGTGGCAACATCCAGGAGCAGATGCAACTATTGATTTTACATGTGCTTGGGATGATGTTACACACACTTTTAATAATAAATTTTGGCAAACTGATTTATATATGAAGTTTTCTCAATATTATCCATTAACTACAATGAATTACTTTGCATTTTTAGGACATAATTTTGGAAGAGCATTAACACAAGTACAACCATTTATATGCAAATCTAATAACAATGGAATAGATGCAACCACACCTGTTTTAAATTTATCAGATGTTGTTGATGATATGCATTCAGTAAATAATAATTTTTTTGGTGTAGATTATGTTGAAGATGGTAGATTTGAATTTTTTAAATTTTTAGGTCAAGAAAATTTGGAAGATGATTCAGAGATTCCAACTTGTACTATAGACCCTGATGTTAATGATAGTGAAGAATTATGTGAAGAAGCTGGTGGAGAATGGGGTTATCATTCAAGTGAAAGAGATGTTTATCTTGAACATACTGCACAAGATGTGGGTTGGAATGTTTTAAGGTTTAATGACAACAACGAATCTACTGACACATTTAATCAAGTGTGGAACAAAATAGGTGATGGCAATAGTATTTCAGCATATAATACAATAGGAATAAGAACATATAAATATGAAGGTGAAGCTACACAAAGTGGTGGTAGTACTGTATTTAGAAGATGTCCACAAATAAATGCTTTTAGCTGTGGGTGGACATATGTTATGGAACATAGCCCTGACTTAGAAATTGAACAAACTTGGGAATTTGATGGAATTAATACTAAAACAGGTTTAGGTGGACAAAATATAACTAATATAGATTATCATGGGCCTGCTGGTTGGGAATATCTTCATAGACTATATAATGAGGATAATACTATAAAAGACAATTACACTATAAGAACAAATCATGCTTGGGGTTATCATTCAAGTGATTTAAATTATGAACTTGATGGTTTAGGTGGTAATCATGGAAGAAGAGTATGGAAATTAAAGTTTTCTTATATGAATGACAAAGTAGAAGATGCAAGTGGAAGTGTTTTTGGTGATCAGTTTGGTGCAAATCATAAAGGTTTATTTAATGATAACTATCATCGTGAAAGTAAAGTACATTTAGATTGGGGTAACTCCAATTATGGTACATCAGGTGATGGATTTATGAATATAAATAAAAACTTTTTTACTCGTGTTATAAATGGAACTATGGGTGGCAAATTGCCATTTTTATTTCAACCTGATTCAGAAGATGAAAGTGAAATATTTTTATGTGAATTTGAAGGCAAAGAAATAACATTTGAGCAAGTAGCACCTAATGTTTATAACTTTGATTTAACTATTCGTGAGGTGTGGTAGGGTCAGGTAAAACTATACCCATCTCAGTTACTGACCATCTTATAATCTGATCTATATATTCACCAAATTCTTGAACAGATAAATGTTTAGTGGTTTCTAAATCATATTTCTGCTTTAATACTTCATGCATCTCTTGTTCAGTATAACCAAGTTCTTTACCTAATGTTCTTGTTATAACTCTATAATAAGCATTCTGTTGAGGACTTCTTACTTTTTTGGCAGTTTTAATCTCAATTGATACACTACCCTCAAAATTAAATAAATACTGCTGAAACATCTGTTTATTGTCAAGAGTTAATTTACCATTTGATATTTTACCTGTAAACTTCATAAGTTTATTTTATAATATAATTTATTGTTATCAGGATAACGACCTGTTTCTGATATATCTATTGTATCTAACAATTTTAAACATGGCATAATATGCTGTTTTTGTTTACCACAATCATAAAAGTAAAAATATAAATCCATTATATCATTCCAAAAATTATAAATCATTATGTCATCTTCTTTTATCTTTAATACACCCTTAAAACCTTTAGCTTCTATAAAAAATGCTTTAGATGTAACACAAACATAATCAGGTATGCTTCTTATAGTTTTAGGTACTTTAACAAACTTATCTTTAGGAATATTATGATTATCAAACCCATATTTATGCCAACATACATTTTTATAGTCTAAATATTGCTCACACTTTTGTTCTGCTATATTAGAACTTCTCTTTATTCTTTCCTCAAATGGCTGTTTATAATCAACCATTTACTATGTCCTGTGGATCATCATGTTCATATATCCTGTCAATTACAACTCTTCTGAACTCTGAATCATCTTTAGATACAGAATTTTCATAGTCAATAACAATTTGAGCTAAATCTTCTATTAATTCTTTGTTAACTGCTGTTTTATATACATAAAAATCACTCATTTATTCTCCATTAATATATCTATAGTTTCTTTAAATCCTGTTAATATATCTGCTGACTCTACTTCATTGCCCCATACATCCCATCCTGGTGATGGTTTTCTTGCAAACAATTCTACATAAGGTGGATAAGATACTCTTTCAATCATTTCTCTCATCTCTTCAGGTTTTTGTGAATGCTTTTTAGTTCTTGGTGCTAATAGTGCAGTACAACCTTGTTGTCGTTTTCCATCTTTAGTTTTATAAGGTAATCTACCTTTAACACCAAACAAACAATGTTCTGTTAATCCTCTATAATACTGACCAAGTCCAGGATTTTGTAATTTATACAATGGATCAAACTTTTCTGCTTCAAACATATTTGTTTCATACCCATAATATTTAGTTGCTTTTACCCATGTAATCATAGTAACATACCTAAATCCCCAGGCTTCCATAACTTTTAAACCATCCTGGAAATAATTATTAGTTACCCATAAATACAAATGACAATTAGTAGATGTTATATCCCATACAGGTATTCTACATATATCTTTAGTTCTCATTACATTATAATGCCTATCAGCACCTCTTTTTATAGCACCACCACCAACTTCACTCCATGGTGGGTCAGCATATATTGTTTTATAAAAACTATTATTCATCTAATTCAAATTGTATATCACCTTCTTCATCCATATATTCACGATACTCAGAAAGTAAATCTACTTCATTTATAAACCTCATAGTATGATCTACAAGTCTTTGATAAAAGTCTAATTTAGCGAATAGTTCGCTTTGTTCTTCTTCATTCTGCATAATATCTCCTTAATAAGTTAAATGCTTCTTTCCATAAATTAATATTAAAATCTTTTTCAAATTGTTTTGTTCCAACATCATGTCTAAATCTGTGGTGCATTCTACATAATGGTATACAAGAAAAATCTTTTAAACCATCCTTATTAGCACCACCCATACCTAAATGTTCTAAATGATCAGGATCAACAGGGCTTCTACCACACACCAAACAATGTTTAGACTTAATATACTTAATATAATCTTTAGTGTTTATAATACTTCTATAAACCTCGCTACAACTGCCCACCAAAACATTAATCCTAAACTTATCATTACACTATATGCTATTAAGTTAGTCCAATTCATTCTAATACCTCGCTATCCAAGTTTTGTTATGGTATTTTTTTAATGTAGGTCTATCTGTGTTTAACACTTGCTTAACTCGCAAATCAATATACTTATTTGCATCATCCCATATAAAGTTTTCGTCTACCATAGCATCCAGCAACTGTTTTACACCTCCCACAAGATTATCATAATCCAAAAGTCTTTTTCTATAACTAACTATTTCTAATGTATATCTTCTACCTTCTTCAGCTTCTTTATAAATAGGATTTAATCTCATTTGATTTCTAATCAATAAAGCATACTCTTGTTTAAGTCTTCTTTTTGCTGCCCAATGCATCTTATCTAAAACATTCCTTGATTTAATTATAACATCTATTACCATAAATCCTCTGTTTCTTCTTTTAATATTTCTAATTCTTTTTCATGGTCAAAAGCATCTAATTTACTTAGAAATCTTTTACCATCTGTGGTAATCCATACAAAATCTAATTCTGATTTTACCATAAGTCGTTATAACTTACTGGTTTATATTTTAATCTTCTTTTTCTTGAGTATTCATTATGACAAGGTTTGCACCAATACTGCTTTGATACTCCACCTGAAGCATTAAACTCAGTCTTAGATTTTTCTGTGTCGCATTTAACACAAAACATATTACCATCTTTAACTCCTATTTGTTTATCAGTAGACTTCTGATTTGGATTAACAAACTTTCTATTTTGATTCATTCTACTCATTTTATCTCCAATTTTGAGGGCAAGCATCCTAAGGAGGGATATGACATTGTGCGAATGTATCTACCTGCCCTGTAGTTTAATTTATAATATCTAAAGTATCTTCAGCTATTTTAACTGCAATCGGATCATTAGATTCAGTAACAATAGCTTCTAGTCCTGATATAGCTATTTCTAAATGTTTTATTAACTGTTTGACTACTATTTCGTTTTGCATAATTACCTATATTTATTTATTTTTTCCTTACAGCAACTTGAGTCTTCGGATAATATCTTATAAATATCACCAAAATGTATTTTGTTGCATTTACTACACCTGCCAAGCCTGGCACGATTTGATTTGTCCAGGGGGTAATGTAAATCTAAATCAATTTTTTCTTCTTGCTGTGTAATCTCATCATTCCAGGAATGACTATTTAAATATGTAGAGGGGTGTTTTCTATATGTTTTATCAGGAGTAGAGTTTACATAGTCTTTGCTATGCTTCATTATAATAGGTATTAACTCTGTTTTAACATTCCTTCTCCACG
>Ga0209337_1002906_pt1 | contig 12185 bp, 1 predicted proteins | sample LinPmetageLP53_FD_184044 | JGI IMG/M metagenome (GOLD analysis project Ga0209337, IMG submission 184044) | Marine viral communities from the Pacific Ocean - LP-53 (SPAdes) (version 2) | ecosystem: Environmental > Aquatic > Marine > Oceanic | place: Pacific Ocean | collected 2010-02-08 | reverse complement strand
GCCAAGTCTTTTATCTATTTGTTTATATGTTAATTCTTTCTTTTCCATATTTTTTAATATCCACCGCCACCACCAGACATTCCACTACCAGTTGTTCTTGTTGGTGTTGTTCTTGTTGGTGTTGTTGTTGGTGTTGTATTTGGCATATCTACCGTCCTAGGTCCATTGGATGTCATAAATGGAGCATCAGCACATCCAGGAGGACTATATTTTACACATATGTTGCTTCCGTCTGGTTGAGTCTGATACTCTCTACAAATACAAGGTCCACCTGCAGTTATTCTATCACCTGTTCCTGCGTCCACTTCCTGTGGACCAACTCTATTGTTGGGTGAGTGTGATTGACAGGCCATATACCCTACTTTACCACCTACAACATGTTCGTGATAACCACGACATCCTTCGATTTTTGCTTGGGCGAGTGCACCATCTATAGTATTGTATAATGCTATTCCATCAACATACCCAACAATACTACCGTCCATACTTCTTATACTGTCATTTAAGTATATAGTATCAGATAAAAATCCGTTATTTTTATACTGTTGTATTTGTTTAGTAGCCGTCAATACTTTACTATTAACTAAACTAGGAATCTTGTTATTTAAGTAAGATAAGTTACTCTTACCCCTTATATTAACACCACTCATATTAAATAGTGGCCACCAAGTATCATTATCGAAACAATTTTGTGTACAACTTTCCACCGTTAGTTTTTCTGTTGTTTTAGTTATATAAGATTCACAACAATAAGGTATAGCTGTATACCTCTTAACCCCCAAAGTAGTACCAAATAAATTAACTGGTGAGATAGTGTTATTTACTAACCAACCCCCATCACCACTATCTATACAAGCTTCTAATGTGTCGTAGGATTTAGATGATGAATTAGTTGTTGGTGTACAAGCTACTTGATACTCACCACTTATTGGGTTTATAATTTTTTGAGCTTGGTATTCTTGACTTACTGTTCTTGTGGTCGGTGCTACATACACACCAACATTATCTAACACAGTCTCTTCTACTTGTAAATTTTCAGGTAATAAGTTTTTATTAGTTACTAACTTACCATCAGAAGATATATCACCACAATCAGTCATACATTCGTTAAATGTCTGGTACGCACCCCAACTTCCGTCTATTTCTATACAAGTACCCCTAACACAATTGTATGTTTTTGCTCCATAAGTTTCATTAGGTACCCATTTTAAAATACCACTACCATCTTTTTTATATTTTACATAAGATAAACAACCAGTAAAGAAACATATAGCAATACTTTCGTCTGTACCTCCACACCCTAAACATCTATTAGTGTTATTTTCTGAGTCGTCACCTCTTCTTAAAAATTCTAGTTCTTCTATAGCCTGGTATAATTTAAATGTAACTTCTTGTACTGGTTTACCAATATATTCTGATACTTTTACAATTATTTCACCTTCACCCCCAACTAATGCCTGAAGAACGTCATCATCATTAGGAGGACCAATAACAATAGGTTCACATTTACAAGTAACGTAACTCCAAGCATGTCCTGCTGAACAAGATTGATTTTGTGTACATACACATTCACATTCTACCCAACTCCAGTGATATCCTGCTGCTGTGTTACATGATACATTTTGCACACATGGTTCGTGTTCGTCACACAATACCTCAGTATAACCAATAGGACATTTACATGGGTATAAATTAGGCATTAGTTGTATTATGTTTCCTGCGGCGTCCCGACAACATTTTTTACATAGTTCAGTATCTGGACAATTTGCTAAACATTGTGCGTATGACGTGTATGGACCCCAAGCACCGTTTACTGTACCAACACAATAACCCAAATCAGTACATTTATAATAATTTTGTGTTGGACATGCGGCTTGACATTGTTGTAGTGCAGTTGGTCCTGTAAATTGACACCCACTACCTATACAAGGTAAACATCCCATTCCTTGTTCACATTCATACCCATCTTCTACTTCACAACATGGTGGTATACATTGTGCTTGAGATGCGTATGTCCCTGTGGTACCAGTAATTTCATAACAATAACACTCTGTAGTGTAACATAAACAAGGTTTACCCACAACAACATCAATATAACTATTAGTATATTGATAGAATAGTTGGTTGACTTGTAGGAAACTTGAGGTTTGTAGACCAGCCATTGACCCAGGTATTGCTCCTGAACTCATAGCAGCAAATAAGAATGAATCCCAGGTATAATAAGGTGTATTACCAAATACCTGAGGATGTCTAATAAATGCTATTCGATGTAGGAACTCTCCTTGGCTGCCCTCACATACAGGAAATGGTGCTGGATAAGGAGGTAACCCAAAGGTCATACTATTAAAACTAGTTTGTTGTAAACCATTTGTAATATTACCTATATAACCCATAGCTGTTGTCGCGTTATTAACTAATGGGTATGGTAATTGTTGTGTTGCACCACTACAACTATTTATGTAAGATGCTGGTGAACATTCCCAAGTAGTTTGAGGTGGTAGACAATCTTGTTGACATTGTTGTAGTGCAGTACTACCTGTGTAAAATCCAGTACCGTTTCCTGGGTCAATACAAGCAAATAGTGGTGCACCCTTACAATTGTATGTTGGTGGTGATTCTATTGTACAATTACAATGTATGTTGGAACGAGTAGTAGCTCCTTTTATATAACTTATAAATTCTCCTGCTGTAGGAAGTACACTCTGAATAAACGGACTAATTTGTAAATAAGGTGATTGTTGTATTTGATATATGTTACCCATATTTGTAACCATATACATCCTACATGAATTAGGTCCAGGTATCCAACCATATATACCGTCTACCCATTCCTCTAAATCAAAACCTAATACCGTAGTGTTTATTTCTTTTTCATCTATTAAATTACCCGCAAGTGTAAATACACCAAGAAACTGTTGTGTTGGTGGTTCTGATGGACTACCATACGCAATAATAAAGTTATTACTAACTGGGTCATGCATTATATCACCAAGACACCTCATACCATTAGGTAATGGGAATAGTGTTGTGGTGTTAATAGTTGTTGTTGGTATCGTGGGATTTGCTACCGGTGGACCACCATATTGTGGTGGAAGTGGGAAATCCACTAATAATAAATCAAACCCAGCAGAAAATAATTGTGTACTACCTAATAAAGTAGGTCCTTTAGCTCTTAAACCTTTACCCAAAGAAACACCACCAGTACTTAATGTCCTATTTAACACATAATTAGCTATGTTAGGATTAACCGCGTAGTACTCCTCAATTACATTATTATTATAAATCCACAGATATTCCTCCATGGCTGCTATGTCATAATCACTAGCCAGTGGTTGGGATGATTGTAATATGTCGTATGCCTGATTGGCTGCGTGGTCATAATATTTAATCCCATAATCTTTATCCACTAAAAATATTGCACAATCTGGGATTCTAATATCTGGTCCACAACATGCTGACATACACAAAGTATATGCTGTATAATCAAAATAACCTGGGTTAATCCCACCAGCTGTACCAGTGTGTCCTGTCCCAAGTATAGGGAGACAATCACAATCGTCTGTTGGTATTCTACATTCCTTATTACAATCTATTTCATTATTGTACGTACCCGTTGGGTCTATATAACATGGAAGACCTGTTGGGTTACCATTGGCATCTAAGTCACATTTCCACTTATATATACAAGAACCATCATCTACAGTTGCTGTAGGGTTATAATTAGTAGCTAAAGTATCTGTACAACCTGATATCACCGTACTTACTACGGATGTTATACATGTATTACAATCATAAAAAATAGATGGGGTTCCCGCTCCATTGTAATCTCCCGAATCTAAATCACCATATATAACATTACAAGGACAACCATTAAAAGTTCCGTGTTGGTTGGAGAAGTTACTAGGACAATTCATAATACCCAGTCCATTATTAAACTCTGCTTCGTCAATAATTTTTAATACCTCCAAACATTGTGTAGCATTACTTGGGTAATATACACTTATAAATTGACCTACTTGTAATAAACCATTTAAAGCTTGGAAGGTTCCTCCTCCCGCGAAGTTGCTAGCCATAAGGAAAAAACAACCTGTCCACCCGTTACTTGGATTACAATTAGGGGCGTATCGGTTTCTACATATATAAGCGTATCTTATTCCGTCGTTTGGATTTACTGTGGAGACGTTGTTCCAAAATCCTGGGGTGATTCCTACGTGTGACATATTTTTCTTTTTTTATTTTTTTTTAATTTATTTTTATAATCCATTACATTCCCACATATAACAAACATTTTCACAATCCGATAATGCTGTAGGTCCCACAAATAAACCACTACCATCTAGTGGGTCTATACAACCGGTTATGGTACAATTATAACTTATTGTTGGTTGACAACAGAAATTTTGACACATAACCTGTGATGTGTATTGTCCTGTTAATCCATAAACCTCTACACAAACACAATTAGAATCTAAGGTACATGTACAAGGTTCAAAATCCCATGTAAATCCAGCTGTTATTCCATAAGCTTGAGCAAATTCTATAGAATTTATTTGTGAATTAGGACTAACTCCAAATCCAGAAGCTTGTGCTCCACCTAAGAAATCAGCCCAACTATAATATGGTGTGTTATTTTGTACAGATACATGTGATACCGAAATTAATCTATATATCCCACCACCATTTGGCCCTATACAAGGTTGTACACCTGTAGGACTGATAGCGTTTAAGTCAATTTCAAACGTTGTAGCTGAGAAGTATATACCACTATCCCAGTAATATTCAGTAGTCATAACCGTCTCAACTTGCCAAGTATATACTGACGATAAACCAGGTGTTATGGTTGACGCTGTAAATGGGTAACTGAAACTTAAGTTACTATTATTAGGTAGTGGAAGACTTATAGGTATTCCACTTGCTCCTAAAGTTCCTGGTGAATTAGCACCTAGTAGGGGTGCCTGGGTACCAGGTACGTCTCCCTCACAAGAGTAAATTGTTGTACCGGTAACACAATTCCACGAAGTTGCTGAGTAACATGGACAAGATGGGTTAAGTGTACATAAAGTACAATCTGCTAATGCGGTAGGTCCTGTATATAAAGTACTTCCAGGTGCCGGTACTGCTGATGGATAACATCCCATCATTGCCCCACTACCAATATCACAAGTATATGAACTATATGATGGACAACACGCTGATAAACAATCTGGTTCAGTATTATGTGTACCACCTGTTACAAATAATTCATAACAATAACAATTCTCATCTCTACAACAGTCAGATGTAATTATATCACAATCTAAAGATTGTGTTAATGGACTAAGTGTTGATGATATAGTCATACAAGCTGAACTTAGACTTTGATTATAGTTTAAAGTAACTCCCGCATTAACAGCTCCTACATAGAAATCATTATATCTAGTATATTGTTGCCCACCATTTAATAGGGGGTGTGATATACTTTCTACATACATCATCGGTAGGTACCAAGTCTGTGCTGGGAAACTTATACCGAATATAGGCGGTAATGCGAGATAAAAATCATCATAACAATCTTGCCATGGATTCTGTGTGCCCATGTTTGCCTGAACTTGTGAGAAGTTTAAGTGTGTCACACCCAGTATAACTCCACCGATAGGTGAAATAAAAGTAGATTTTTTAGTTGCAAATGTATCTGTATTAGCAAATTGTCTAAACCAATCTACCGCAGCGTACTCATCAGTTAACACACCCATATAAGGTCTTTTATTACATATTGGTTCGTAAGACCATGTATTATTAACACAATTCCAAGAAGTTCCTGATGGTCCCACACATGTACAGAGTGATTCACAATCACTTAATTGTGTGTATGTACCACCACTACCATCTATCTCGATACAATGACACGGTGTGTAAACACACGAACAATTCCCAGCACACATTGGTATGGTGTTACCGGAAGATGTTAATAGTAGGTAGTCTATATATGTTAAGGACATACCAGATGTAGCGTTATCCAGACCTTGACCTATAAGTCCTTGAATGAATCCATTCCAAGTGTAATAATCACTACCATTATTTAGTAAAGAATAAGACATTGGTTCAAAACTTAGAATTGCTCCTCCACCTGGTCCTGGACATTGTGTTGGGCCTGGTGTGTTTTGGGTTTCAAAAGATAAAGTAGATAGGTCTGTGTTTGGTAGGTTATTAGATACCCACTCTAGGGCCGTACTAACACCACTGTAAACACCAGTTATAATTGTTCTTCCACTACATGAATTAGTTTCAGACTCTTCTATACAATCATAAGTAACAGCACAACATATATTGTATGCATGTCCTGATGTTGCGTGAGGTCCCGTAGCGTTAGGGTAAACATTAAATATATTCCCCGAACCATTATCACATACTATTTTACAAGGTTCTTCTAAACATTCACAAGGGGAGTGTGAAGGGTGTAGATAATTCATACTCGAGTTTTGAACTCCGTAGTGTGCATAAATTGCCATTTTAACCGTAGTGTAACTATCCGATAAAGTTAGTTGTGCACCATTATTAGTTATACCCATTCCGTTACAACCTGCGATTAGTTCTGCCCAACTATTATAAGGTCCCCCATATTGATTCCCACCTCCCATACTAGGGATTAAACTACAGTTAATAGAATTTACATACCATAATGCGTGTCCTTGAGAATTAAGACATGAGTCGTATTGTGTCGACACTCCATATGCTGGGATAGCTACACTCCATGTGGAGACTAGTAAACTACTATTAGCTGGGTCAGTTATAGTGTCCCACAGATTTTCAACTACCGTACTACTATTCGTTAGTGGTGTTGTTGGTGTTATTTCTATTCTATTACCACAATTTGAATTTGTAAATCCTGATGGTACACAATACCATAAAGATTGGCATGTTGCTGTACAAGCAGATTCTACCAAATGAGTTGCTCCTGTATTTGGGTATTGTGTACATCCTGTTAATACAGCACCTGTACCACCACTACAAGGACTTTCACATTCCCATGATTGACATGATGCGGTACAAGCTGAATAATTACTATACGTACCTCCACTACCCTGTTGTGATAAACAACCATCCCAACCTAAATTACCTACCGGCCAACTAGGGTTAGTGTTGTACCAGAAAGAATTAGTAACACAATTATGTGAAGTACAAGCTGTGACACAATTAAAATTGGTGGTAAATGTACCACCAGTACCATAGTTAGGGACGTTAAATATGGTACACCCAGTTGTGTTACACATGTATGAAGTACAAGGTGGTAGAGTTGTTGTACCCCCTGTACAATCTGCCAGTGAATCATATTTACCGTAAGCTGTACTACCTGTAACAATAACACAACCAGTATTAGTACAATCCCATCTCACACAAGATGTACTTGCCGTTTGACAGTCTATTAAGTCACTAAATGGGTATGAAGTATTTACTAGTGTTTCTGCTGACACGCAACCAGTTGTACTAGTTATACCCCCATTTAAATATAATGTTAGGTCATCAGTAAATTGTGCTTGTGTTAATGGTAAGAAGTTAACATCGTAACCCCAACCTTTCTTATCTAATTTACCATAACCTCCAGGTGAAAAACTATCTGATGTTAAGACATAAGGATTAGATTGTGTTTCTAATACAGTTAAATCTGTTATATTACATAGTCCCGGCACACCATTTAAAATACCCCCACTAGATAATCTTCTAGGAGCGGTATTAGGGTTCCATGTACCATCTTCTGCAGGTTTATTACCTTTAGATATAGCAGCTACCGCATGTAAAGCAAAGTTTTCGTGTGTATCTAAAAGTTGTGTTGGTTGAGACGCGTATAGGAAGGCATTCACATTACCAGCAGTTGTTGCGGTAATACTCTCCCAAATAGTAGTATATCCAGTATAATCTTGTTTATATCCAAATGTTGGTTGCCACACATAAGAGTTATTCCAATTACCAGTACAAGCTGAATACTGTGGTGTATTAGCGATAACTGGTGAATTACAATGATAAGCTGTTGTATCAAATTGTCCTTCTGGACCATTTTCATCAATAAATGTAACTATTAATATATCATCGTTACCATCAGCTTTTGGTGGTAGTCCTTTAGTTGGGAAATTTAATATTGGGAATGCCCATTGTGTTGCTGTATTACAGTTATCGTAGAAATTCGCGTTAATACCTTGGGAGATTGCCCACTGCATCGAATAACCACCTAATAGATTATCAAAACATCCAGATGAAGAACCAACTAATCCACCCGCTGTAACACCACTATAGGCAACTTTAGGCCAACTTAACCACCTTTCATCTTGTATTAGGGTAATATATAAATTACCATTCCACCCAGGGAAATTACTAGTAAAGGCACTTAAACTAATAACACCGTCTTGTACTTGTGTAACATCCATAGAAGATGTGTCAAAGAAGGCGTATACTGTTGTGCCTGTCGTTAAATTTTGTTCATGACATCCCCAAGAAAAACATTCTACTTGACAACTAGTTAGGCTTGTAAATCCGGAACCGATAAAAGATGGGTCCGTTGCTCCAGTACCATAATAATTGACACCGCCTACTGGACTTGCTGGTGGTGGGTTATAGAAACCACACCCACTTGTATCTTCACAAACATATGAAACACAAACACCTGTACAAGCTGATAGTTCTTGGTAGGTAAATCCACTACCAACGTATGATTCACAACCCTCACTTAAACATTCATAAGAAACACAACTTCCGGTACAAAGTGCTTCGGTACTATACGTACCACCACTTCCACCTTGTTGAATACATCCAAAATTACTACAATTAAATGATATACAGCTGTCTGAACACGATGTGGAGTCCGTGTAAGTACCACCACTACCACCACCACCATGTATATTATAAGTTTCACAACCAGTAGTGTCACAACTAAACGAGAAACACGCTGATTGACATGATACTAGGTCTGCATAATTACCTGTTGTACCAGTGACACAACCAGTATTAGTACAGTTCCACAGTGTTGTTGCTGAAGTAGGTGTATTACAACTTAATTCACAGTCAACTAAACTTGAGTATGTGTCTGTTTGTCCAGTACCAATTAACTCAAAGCATCCACCACTAAAATTAAGTGGTGCAACAGATACATTATTTAAAGTAGTACAAGCTGTTGTTGACACACATATTTGATTACATTGGTCCCAAACAGAATCACCAGGACAATAGTTTATTTGTGTATCTAAGAAACCATTAGCACCAGTACAGTTGCAATACCTAATCAAGTTCTGCTCGAGCGTTACCACATTATAATCGACACTCATTCCCTGATTAATGATTGGATTAGGATAAACACCATTTGTCGCTTGGTTAAACTGAGAACCAGCTGGTTGTGGGTTTGCTGGACTCCAATAAGCCGCTATAGCCTGTTGAACATCAATTAATGGTGTATCGTAATTAATTAATGGTTGTATACCAGTTATTGGGTTTGTTATTGGACTAATAGTTAAACCTTCATAGTTTAAGAAGTCTATCACGTCTTTCATAGTTTGGAACCTAAATCCAAATGCTGCGATTCCTTGTGTGCTATTCACTGAAGGACATCCGTCACACGTAGCCTGTATTACACTTGATGACCCAAAAGGGTTGACCTGAACACCACTTCCGTGAGTGGCTATAGCTTGATTTGTAGTGGTCATTCCGTTGTTTCCAAATCCACGCATGGTGATAGAGAAATCTTGGCTTGACCCTCCTCCAAATGCTTCAATTGGCCTCCATGGTCCACCATATGCTGTAGTTCCAGTTGGACATTCGGTCTGGGAAATACCACATAAATTTTGGTTATGCGTCCATGCGTAGGTCTGACCTTGATTGGCAGGTTGGTTTGGACTACCGTCTGTGTTGAGTAATCCAGGAAGTGGTAAACCACCTGGACATCCCCACCCTTCTGTAGGCATTTTTTGTTTGAAGTTAACTGGGTTAATTTCATTTCTAGGTTGTGATACTCCAGTTTGTGGGTTTGTATACATAGTAGTACCTGCGAACCAATTTAGTGATGAAAATGGAACGTTAGGTGAAAAGTCTATTCGAGACCAGTTCGTAAAATCAGAATTAGAATAGGTAGTTAGGTCACCCCATCCCGGTATATGACCTGGTGGTAATCCCTGTGATAAAACAATTGAGGTATCGATATAACTTAGTGGGCTTAGTCCAACACTACTTGGTTTCATGTAGTTTGGGTACAAACTTAAGTCGTCACCTAAAATATTACCCGGGGTTGGGTAAGGAAGATATGGTTTTGATAAGTCACAATTACTAGACGACACAACACTTAATAAGTCACAAGTAGACCAAATTAAATTATCTTCATAAATTTGTCCTAGTTGTTGTGTTGTATATTGACTATAATCCGTTGTTGCTGTCCACTCATTAGTTTGGAATGGTCCTAGTATGTCGACTACTAATCCCGCAGCGTTTGGAGTTCCTACTGCTGCTCCAATATCCCACCCTTCAAAAGTAAGACTATGGGTTCCACCTATTACGTCAATTGGGATTACATGAAGATTGTTAAAATTACCATTAGATGGTATCACACCCATACCTAAAGGTGCTGGATTATCTTTAGTATTATACAGTTCTACACCATCAATAGATATTCTAAAATAGTTGTCCGCCGCAATACCAATTAAATATCTTGTATCACCACTCGCAGTCAAACATTTAGAAGTACCATACCAATGTTGTGAAAAATTTGGGTCTGCTTGGAAAGAACTTCCCATCCATACACCACATTTATTCATTCTTCCATTCACCAAGTAATCTCCAGTAGCACCGAACATACCATCAAACGGACCACTTGCAGGCCCTGTGACTTGGTGTGTATTTAAAGTACTATCGTAAAAAAGAGTTCCGTTTATACCATTATTAGGATTAACTGGTAGAAGTGGAACAACTGGTACTCCGTTATTAGTTGTTGGTGTGGATGTAGAAATACAAACTCCGTTTACATCTGTAAATCCTGTTGGGCATAGGCAAGGTAGGGTTTGACAAGACCAACTTATACAAGAATCTGTACAAGCTGAAAGTGTGGCAAAAGCACCCCCAACACCTAATATAGACTCACACCCAATTATACTACAATTATAGGTATATGCACTTGAGGTCAAACAGTCACCTGCTTGTGCACCACCCCTAAAACCAAATCTTCTGTTGTTCGTGTCCTGGTATTCTAAATCGTTAATTATAGGGTTACCGTTGACATCGAAAGCGGTATATTGCATTTGTGAACCAGTACCTATATGTAAGTTACTTTGTGTTATCTCATGTAGTTTACCTCGTGCTGATGTATATAATGTGTTTGTATAAACATCTTTAATAATTGCTACCGAGCTTATTGGTACACCCACCCCACCACCATTGTGGTTATAAGTTGCACTATCTGTAATCCACAGATTATTAGCGTCTATTACCGATTTATTGTAAGCACTATACCGTGAGCGCGTAAGACCGGCTCTTTGTACCGTCCAATTCCCTAATGTGCTTTGTGTTAGAGATGTTAGAGGAAATGTAAATCTTGAAATTGCTCTTTTACTGTTATAGGTTGAGCTATCCGTGTAATTACCTTCATCCCATGTTACTATAACAGAGTCTGTGTATGTTCCTGCTGAATATGGCCCTAATTGTATTCCGGTACTACCACTAGCAGGTATGAAAGGGTCGTTAGGTGTAAATATTAAATCCCCCATACAAGAACTAAAGTTATGTTCACCCCCCATCGTCCACGTATAGTTAGTATTAAGAATTCTGAGCCTAGTGTTTAAGTTTATTATTCTTCTAGCAATAATAGTTTTAACCAGACCCCCAGCTTCAAAAGAGCCTTCGTACCAACAATCTGTTAATGATTTTTCTTCACTGTAAGGACCAGTTTGATATGTGTGGTTACTTAGGTCTATCCCCCAGTGAGAACCATAATTTAGATTGGGGTATGCGTATGGCCATATACCAGTATTTGAACCAGCAGCACCAGCCCAAGTATATGGAGTTGTTGGATTACCACTAAAACTATAAACAAAGTCTCCGGTGTAGTAATCATCTGTTTTCGCGATAAACACACTACCCATACTGTCTGTTAAAAGTAAGTGTTGACTATCTATAGTAGCTAATCCCGCACCCATACCATTTCTCTCACGTCTATTATTAAGACCTGCACTTCCAGA
>Ga0209337_1002905_pt1 | contig 12188 bp, 16 predicted proteins | sample LinPmetageLP53_FD_184044 | JGI IMG/M metagenome (GOLD analysis project Ga0209337, IMG submission 184044) | Marine viral communities from the Pacific Ocean - LP-53 (SPAdes) (version 2) | ecosystem: Environmental > Aquatic > Marine > Oceanic | place: Pacific Ocean | collected 2010-02-08 | reverse complement strand
AACCTCCATTAATGAGTTGACTGAGCATATGCCCTGTTGGTATATATGTATTGAAGTTGTCTTTAGCATACTTAACCATTTTTCCTGCCATATCTGTGACAGCCTTTAAGTCTTTCTTTAAGTTGCCAGAAAGCTTAATGGGTTTTACTGCTTCATTCACTTTACCTTCTCTCATTTCTGGTATGGGAGAAAGCATAGCCGTATCCATAAAATCTCTCATGTTTGATAGAAGTTTTTGAATATCCCTTACTTTGAATTTTTTATCTATTTCTTTGTAAGAGTCTGGGGACTGTATTTTCAACAGCCTGAAAGATTTGTTCATATCTATTACATCTTGATAGAAGCTTTTGCCTTCATTAACCTTGCCTTCTTGGTATAGATCTTTGCCCTTATGCTTCTTACCAGTTTTAGTTAGGTTCCTAGCTAGGATTGGGATAAAGCTTTTTGGTCTTGAGTCAAATTTAACATAAGCTACTTGGTTAGCACCACTTCCGCTTACTTTATTAACCTTCCCAATTTCTTTTCCTGTACCGATATAGTCTCCTTTACGAATTTCAGTTATTTTGCCTTCTTTCAGCCATTTCCCTCCGCCAATCCATCCAAATGCGGCTTTAGCATATGCCATAGCAGCATCAGGTCTTTTCTCTTTAGTTGTTTGAATAAGCTTTTCTATATTTTTACGGGTAAATCCTTTATCTGGCAAACTGTCAAGAGTCTTTTTAAATCTATTCGAAACGTCTGGGAAATCTGCTTCATTAACTGATTCTGGTATTAGTTCATGTGCACGGAATGCTTGGCTTTCATCAGATGGTCGCTTTAGGTTCCAACTAACATAAACTAAGTTGTTAGGTGCTTTAGTTACTTTTTTGACTACACCCGGTTTGTTTCCTCCCCTTGCTATTATTACCCTATCTCCTACTTTGAAATCACTAACTGTATACTTCTTACCTTCATTAACTGATTCTTGTGCATCGTCCCAAGCTTTATCGTCTGGATAGTCCTTATCCCCTGGTTTTGCTGTTTTACCGCCTCTAGCTTTCTTTTTTCTGATATTGTCCCAAAGACCTTCATCTACAGATTCTTCTGTTGCTTGGTCCCAAGCTTTAGAATCAGGATAGTCATCATCACCAGGTTTTGCAGGAGATTCACCTCTTGCCTTTTTCTTTCTGATGTTGTCCCAAAGACCTTCTAGTACTTCGTCGGGATTGCTAGACATTTTAGAAATAGTTTCAATGACTTTAGATTTAGATATTTTAACCGATTCGGCTAGACCTTGTTTTTTCATTAGTTTCAACTCTTTTTGACAAGCTTTATTAAATTTGTTCATGTGCTGTACTGCGGACTTGCCATATCCATCTTGCTTAAGTTCAATGGCCATGTTTAGATGACTTGCTATACGGTCTGCCTGCTCATCCCCTATATCATCAAATTCATCCGAAAGTTTTACTAGTTTTTTCTCATCCATTCCAACTGTAGCCCAGCCGCCTTGTTTTAGTAATGCAACGATTGGCTCTTTCTTAGCTTCATTAACTGATTCGTCTATTTCAAATTCAGAATATTTGTTTAGATCATTCAAGCTTTTTAATTCTACTCTCTTACCGCCAGACATACCATATATAGTAGCTGTGTATTTACCCAAGCCATCTGAACGTTTGCCTTTAATTTTCTGCTTTAATTCGGCACCAGCTCTTTTTTTGCTAATTGTAGACACTTCATTAAGTGGATGATTCTTTTTCATTGTTTTAGATTCCTTTAAGCTGTATTCTTTTTTGAGCTTTTCCCAAGCAGCTTTGTATTTACTTGATAGCTTTTCACGGCCAAGTACTTTGGATAGCATAATTTTATTTAGAGCTTCTTGCTCATACTCTGGAGCTTTATCTCTATTGGCTTTTAGTCTGGACTTCTTTTCAACATCCTTAATAGCAAGCTTGATCTTGTGCTCATCTCTACTAATATGTTTGAATTCTGCTTCATTAACTGATTCACTGAATAATCTTTTACCAGTATTATCTTCGATCGATAGATTGGCATTTGGATATTGTTTTTGTAATTCGTTAAACGCTGCTGGAACTGCCTCAGGAGTTTTTACTAACTCTTGTTTGATAGCCATACCATTACTAATCACTACGATCGTTACAGGGTAGCTTCCATTCTTTACAGCTTTATGGACTTTGCCTCTAGATGCTTCAGTAACTGCTTCTACAGTATATCCAAACGCGTATGCTATTGTCTTATTAAACTCTTCTAACTCATCGTCATTAAGTTTTCTGAACTCTTTTCTTAAGATAGCAACATATTTGTCTGCTAGATCACGTCCTTTGTTTTCATTTAGCAGAGCTTTTTCATTCTCTTCTTTTATAACTTCTCCCAATTGAGACTTTATAAGTTCTCTTAGTTCTTGTTCAGTCATTGTTGTTTACTATTTTTATATGTTTATATATCTCATAAAAAAAGGAGAACCGAAGCTCTCCTCTTTTAATCTATTTTGAAGGCATTTATTAGTTCAACAATGCTCCAGTTTGAATAGTTTTATTGAGAACATTCTTGTCAAATAAATCTGGCATCATGTTTTCGTTATCGAATGACTTCTTACCGAATAGGTTTCCAGCCTGTATCATCATGTTGGTCTCATCAGAAGCATTTACGTTAGTATCTACTAAGTCTTGATTGTGTGTTGCGAAGTGTGTTAAACCATTCACTACAGACCAAACACTTTGATTAGTTTTAGCTCCTTTCAACTGATCTGCATTCATATCAGTAAAACCTCCAGCTTCATATTTAGCCATATTCTCGTTAAACGGGACCCAACGTTCAGCTCTATCTCCAACATGAGAGTGGATTTGATTATAAGCTTGCTTCATCTCGTGAAGGGATGCTCTTGTATCACTTGCAGTTCTAACTCTATCACCAAAACCAATTGGAGCATAGTTGTTTTTACGCAAATCATTTAAATTTGAGTGAAACTTCTCCATATTTTCTTTATCTAAAGAGTAAAGGATATGAGATTCTTCAGAAACTGAAGTTGTAAGTCCATTTGCGCACCACATACGGTTTACATAAGGTAATACCTGCATTCCAGCAGTTGGTGTATTCTTGAAAGTTACTCCTCCAGTAAATACTTCGTCTGTTAAACCTCCAATCTCAAAGTTTGCCTTGGGATTAAATGTATTAACAGTAATAATACCAGTCTTAGGATCTGTAGACCAATTTGTAACGTCTAATCCTTGTTCGTTGATGATATTATCTGTCATCTGAACAAATTGGCTATTTGAAATACCAACTGATTCTTTTTTACTGATACCAACAACGCTTTTGCTGATTGGGTTTAGTACTAAAGTTACGTTGTTTAGACTGCCTCTATTAGAGGTCATAGCATCTTTCATTCTATTGATGAATTGTGCTTTAGCTTCAGCATTAAATAGTCTTTCAAACTTGTTTGAGAAGTTCTGAGACATTCCTAAAATATTTAATAGGTTTTTAAATGCATCTTTTGTCATGTTTAAATTATGACCGTTGTATTCAAGAGTCTTTTCATTAACGATGTTAATGTCTCTAAATGCTACTACCTTTCTTAAAGATTGTGCATCAAGAGTCTCTTTTTGCTTTTGCTCAATTAACTCTGAGCTGAGTGTTGTAATCTGCGACATAGTCTTTGATTGTTTTTAATTAATAAATGTTTGTTTGTTTGTTATAGTATAAATATAACACTTTAGGCACGAAATAAAAAATCCTGGTGCACTTATTTTCAAAAAGTTATTAACAATTTGATTATATTTTGCCCGGTACGAATAAAGATATTGCTTTTGCCAGTACTACTGAATCTCTCATTGTAAGTATTCCAGCTTTTTGAGCAAGTTCAGCAGTTTGTATTAAAACTGAAAGAGCTGTGTTTTGGTCCATTCCTTCAATCTCTTCAAATACTGGGTTTGCCGTATTTTCTGTTTGGGTTGGTTCAACTGTTGCGGCGTCTACTGCTTCTTCAGCTGGGGCACTTTTTACTGTTGTCATTTTTGTCATAGTATTGTTTATTTAGTATTTATATAGGGTTCTTGCATTTTGTTTAACTTATTATTCAATTCTTTTATGCATTGTTCCATAGAGTTGTACGCAAGGGCTTCAGTAGAGACCTCATGCCTGTACTTAAATATGGTTTTATTTGTATAAAGTTCTGTCATTGAGCATTTAACCTCATATTTAGGTGTATTTAGTAAGAGTTTACTAAACTTACCGATATTATTAATCTGTTCTCTGGCTTCTCCAGCAAATGCAAAAGTAGTCTTGACATATGCAGAAAAAGAGTAGGTATTATCACCTGCAATCTCTGCAAAATAATTAATTTCTTTCTTGCCATCTGTGATCTGATACAACCTGTAAATTGTAGTATCATTGCCTTTAAGCATTTTAGAAACAGTGTCCTTGTGCAAAGGTTTTGCGATATATGGAGACTCAAGCTTTGCGCTAATTCTCCTAACTATTAAGTTATCCAATCTTTCCCTATTTTCTTAAGTGAATTATAATCTCTCTGTGGTTGTATCTTTTCTATAGTATCTCTGTGTAGCTCAACCTCTGTTGCAAAAGGTTCGGGTACTTCTACTGGAGGTTCTACTACTTCTACTGGAGGTAGCGGTGGCTGTGGAGAATAATGAGGTGAAGGAACTTCCACTTCTTCTTCAACTTCTTCTATAGGTTCTTTATCAATATAATTATCATCATACCCGTCGGATACGTATTGTTTTAATGCAGTATCGATGATAGGAAATTCTTCAGTATCATCAATATCCTTCTTCTCTACTCTGATTTTAGTCTCTTCTTCTAGAAATCCAAGATCTTCATTATCCTTAACTTCTACTTTTTTATTTGACTCTTCTGGTCTAATATAATCTACTAAAGATTTAATAAAACCTAATGCAACTATTGGAAGTATTGCTCCACTTACAATTGAAAGTATTCTCTTTTGTGCAATAGGTTCTGCATCTACTAATCCAAATAATTCTATCCACCCTTGGAAATCTACTAAATTCGTAAATGCATAATAAGTATTACCCATTGCCTGCATTGCTGTCAATATAAGAAACAATGACCATACCATAAATCTACTGGTCTTCTCTAATATAACAATAGCAGCAAGAGATGCTGCTGCGCCTATTTCAAAAGCAATCGCTAATGAAATTGCTAACCAATCTGGGTTTGATAATTTAAAGAAATCTATTACGTGAATTGTAGAAATAATAGACACCATAAAATATAACGTTACGAATGTAGCTATTACAAAGCCATGTACCCATCTATTTTTTGCGGTTCCTTTCATTAGTCTTCTTTTTCTTCTAGTGCATTTATTGAAATTCTTTCCTTATCAGAAATCTCTTCAATTCTTAATGTTTTCCAAGCCGGTACAGTCTTAATTAGTTCAATCATCTCTTGTTGGTCTACTACAACATTTTGAAGACTATCAATCTCTACCGTTAGTTCTTTAACTTTTTTAGTTACTGTGTTTGCTTTACTACAACTTCCGCATTGCCCTAATAATAGCATAATCATTATTATTAGTGAAATATAAATGTAGTTTTGTTTAATCGCGTCCATGATTTATATATTATTTTGTTAATTATATATTTGAATTTAATTCGCTGTTATATTTATCAAGTCTCTTCATGAACTCTTTGAAATAGTATTTAATATCTGACTTTGTCAACTTAAACACTTGAGGTATTGCGTCGTTTTCATTTGCAATCCAGATCTCAGCACCGTTTGGAATAACTCTAGACCTTTGGTAATATGCGACAAAATAACTTGAAAGTTGAAGATAATAATCTTGTACCCATCGGTCTCTTTTCGGTCGTCTACTGTTCTTGTAGTCTATCACCAATATAGACTCGTCTGACATCTTGCTAATATTATCTACAGTTCCAGCATACCCCATACTACTCCATAGAAATGTTTCTGATTCTAATACCTCTGCAACTCTATCAAAAAATAGTTCATGATTATCCCAAAACTTCATAAACATTACCCATCCTGCATCAATAAATTCAATATCGAATTGAGTTATCTCCTCATCTGTTTTTGCAAGCACCTTAAGTTCATCCAGACGCTCTTCGTTACTTCCGTCTATAAGTTTGTATAATTCAATCAATCGGTGCATGACTGTACCTCGATTCATTGAGAGGCTTGAGATTCTGTCTGCTTCGGCCTCTCCAACTCTTTTTCTCCATGCAGCTAAACCACTCTTATCTGAAGTATGACTTAATATTGTGGTTACTGAAGGAAATGTATGTGTATTTTCACCATCTTTAATCTGGTAATGTCTTCGTCCGTTTACTTCTACTCTTTTAATATCTTCTGTCATATTATAGGTTTTGGAACCATTCAATAACATGCGGTGCCCAATTAATACCCATGAAAATTACTTTCGTAAATGCACATAAAAATAAGGTATTCCATAAAAATCTCCAAATATTAAAGTAATCAGTCTCTGGATATAAGACCACTAAAAATGCAACAGCCCGGTCGTCTTGTATCTTTTCAATTAATGGATATGCATGATCTGAAAGACCATACTGCATAAGAATATCGCTTACTGGCTTCAACTCTTTAAAGACGATAGATTGTTGCATCATCTCAGGCTGGTTCTTATATTCTTTATCTAAATTAATTACAGTATAGACACGACCAAGCCAGTCAATTCTAAGTCCCTGTTCTTCTAGTTCCGGTTGAATGGACTTAACTGCCTTTCCATACCTATACAATAACCAAAACTCTCTTATAAAGTTGGGCCAAAACAATACTATATTTTTAATCAATGACATCTTCCGTTTCTATTTTTGTGAATTCGTATTTATTTTTGATAATACTGTTCAATGCCTTTCCTTGTGAATCAGACTCTACAAACTCCTCATAGTCTTCAACAGAAACTCCATGGTAATGATATATTGCTGATGGAAAAGTTATCGTTAGTAGTTTTGTCTCGTACTCATATACAGATTCTCTCACTAACGAAGAGTCGTATACGTTTATTGCTTTTATTATCATATCTTATTATATTAAAAATCCTCGATATTATATCGAGGATTCTTAAATTGTTTATATTTCAGATTAAGTTACGCGCTTTTCTGTGCAGAAATCTCTTTACGAATCTCTTGTGCAAGGTTCTTTAAAGTTTGCATAGCCTTTCTTACTCTAGTTCCAGCAGAATTATTTCCCTTTTCAGCGAATTTGTTAACATCTACTTGTGTTTCTTCGATAGCAGTTTTTACTTCTTCGAATAATTGATAAACTTTGTTGTCTTCCATTTTTATTATTTTAATTGTTAGATTATTATATACAGTTCTTTATTTTTGTTTAAATTGCGAATCCATAATATAGTCGAGTTATCCAATCGTCTTTCCTCATTATGTAATTTCGCAGGCTCCTCCAGCACATGCCAGTTCTCCACTTAGATCTGTGTTGTCCTCCGTCTCTACAACTCTTGTTAAGTCTATTGAGTGTAGCGATTCCAGCAGTTCGTTGTATTTATCTTTGTCGATATCCTCGAACGGGGCTTGAACATAAGTACCTCCATTATATGGTAATACTGAGAGTCCATTGTAATGGTTTCTGTTCACCCACATCCATTCTCCAACCTCATCCCATTCTCCTTCTTTTAACGAGACTGTAGCTGAAACATTATGTCCATTACTTCCTTTCCTATGTCCAGGTTTTACCCATTCTGTAGCAACTTTCTTGATTCGTTCTAATAAAGCCATTGGAGATTCTGTTCTTAATATAGAACCCCTAGGAGCCATTTGAGGAATACTAATAACTGCAGTATCATGTGGTCTGAAATAATCATCTTCTATTAATTCACTATGATATTCATTAAGATATCCATAAATAGCCTCGTTCTTTCCAACTCTTAATCTTCTAACATAGTAATCATTGTGCCATGCATGAATTCCTGAAGAAGTACCTAAAACTAGACTAGTAGTTCCTGCTGGCTTCACGGTTGAAGTTCTTGCTGCTTGATTGATACCTATGAGTTTTGCAACTCTTGTGTTTTCTCTCTTAACAACACTAGCTGCCTTCTTCATATCATATTTAAGAATTTTACCGCTTCCGATACCAGTCATTGAAATTCCTACAAGAGCATCTTTTTCTGTGGTCTCTTTCCAAATCTCTCTAAGATAATGGAAGTCCGTATAACTTGCTTGAAGTGTTCCAATAAAAGAGGCCATCTTAACTCTTTCGTTTAGATCGTCTTGAGATTCTATATTTGAAACATTTACCTCACAGAGATTACAGAATTGATATGGTCTTAATGCAATTTCACAACAAGGATTTGTTCCCCAATCTTTATCATTATTAAGATATATTCCTGGTTCTCCTGATCCGCTTAATTCGATTCTCTTCCAAAGCTTTAGAAAGAAATCTTTCGTTACTTTATGTCTCATTAAGACCGCAGAATTATTTGCTCTACCTCTTTGTGGGTTTAATTCCCACCAGTTTCCAGCCTTACAGCTAATCATTTCCTCATCATACGCGCTAAACAAAGAAATAAGAGCAGCTCTTCTGATACCACCAGCTAGAACAGCATCTGCAATATGACAAACAATATCATGCACCTCAATTGTTGATAATCTGTCGCCATCTGCCTTTGCCTCAAATATTCCTTTAATCTTAACCAAACATTCTTTTAATGGTTGAGGTCCTGGTGCTTTTCCACCAGAAGTAACCAATAAAGCTCCTTTAGGTCTAATATCTGAATAGTCAAATTTAATATTAGAATTTCTCTTAGCTCCCATATAAGATTTTACTAATACCTTAACGGCATCAGCCCAACCTTCAATTGAATCTCCAATCACGAAACGCCTTTCGCGCTTTGCAAAAGGTTTAAGTATATGTGATAGCTGTTCTACATGATGTTTCTGTACACTATATCCTACGCCACACCCTGAAAGCAATAAAAACATGCACTCACTAAAAGAATCTATATGGTCAACTGGCAAATAAGCGCAATTATATAATCTGTTAGGACTAATTTCAATTGGCTTACCTCCAAATTGCATCGACCTCATAGATGGCAATATTTTCTTATCATATACTAGTTGATACGCTTTATCGATCTGCTCTTTTAGTTCTGGAAACTTCTTGACATGCATCGCTTTATTTCTGTCAACAAGTTCACTCCATGTCTCTCTTCTATTCTCTTCTGGTAGATATTTAGCGTACTTCATATGTACTGTAATATCTGATAGTATCTCACTCGATAATTTCATATGTGCTTTTGTTATTTTGTTTAATTTGTAGTGGAGTATTATATATTACTTTTTCTTTTTTGTTTCACCAACCTCGGAAGAAATATCAACATAATCTTTTCTGTCGAGTTCTTTCCATCCTTTATTAAGGTACATTCGTAAATAATTTTCTAAATCTTTCTTAATAATGGTCGAAGATTCTTTTTGTTTTTTACTTTTTTTACTATAACTTGTTATGTCTACGAACCAGTCTGGGTATTCTTTAGGGTCATTCATCCAGGTATTTGGTCCTATTACTAAAATATTAGGAGAACCCTTCTTTTTATACTGCTTGGTCTTTAGTATTTTATCCGACATTACCGTATTGCTTTTCTAATTCGATTAGTTTACCTTCAGCTGTTGCTAATTTTTCTAGTTGCTTCATAGCCTCTTCTACTATTTGTGGATGTTCTCCTATTCCTACAGGATTACTCATGTAGACATCTAAGGTTGCTAGTGCTTCAATTCTGTCAGCTTTGCACCTTGCTAAAAGTGCTTCATAAATTCTTGGTTTTGTCATATCTATTTTATTATTAAATTGTTCTTTCGCCTTCATAGACCGTTTTCACTGTTGGAAATCTTAATGATTGAGTTCCATTCTGATTAGTAGTTTCTTCAAAATATTGTACAGTGATAGTCTTACCCATAATCTTTTCTGGATTTGAGTAGTAGTGTCTTTTTTGAGCATGTGAAAAGCCGCTTCCTACAGAAACTCTGTTACCTTTATGTTCTATTACAACGTTTCTCATCATCATCTCTTCTACTTCTACTCCGTCTACTATAACTCTATTGAAATCATGTTCGATATCAATTACTTTATATTCTGCATCATGGAACTTTTTGCATTTTAGAAGATTCTTACTTCTTTTACCTTCATATCCAGTATTCTTTCTTAACATCACTCCTTCATATCCTTGGTATTCAGCGTCAGCAATCATACTTAATAATTGTCGTTCATCTTCAATTAAATGCTGGTCTAATAGTGACAAATACTGAAAAGAATTGTTATTAAAATCAAAAGCTACGTCTTCTAATCTTTCTATAAGTGTTCTTGTGCCCAATTTATTGTCAAATTCTCTTGTTGATAGACAATCAAATGTAACAAATTTAGGGTTGGCAATTGTATGGTCTTTCTTTTTAATTTGTTTCATGATACCTTGAAAATCTTCATTTCCATTTTCATCCATCATACAAATTTCTCCATCTAAAACAAAATCGCCATCCATAGTTTTAACATCATCTAAAACTTTTTGTAAAGTTAAGAATTCTTTTCCAGCTCTTGAGAATGCATTTATTTTATTTCCTTCTTTTCTAATGATACATCTTACTCCGTCTAATTTTCTAGATGCAAACCATTCCTCGTTTTCAAAATCACAATTCTTAGGTTCATATTTAGAAGCTAAAGCTACGTCAAACGTAGGTATAAGTCCTGGGATCACCTTGTTAATCATGGAGATAGTTGACCTTGTCTTAAGGTTTCTATCAATAATATTCCAAATGAGATCCTCATATCGCTTGTTTTCTGCTATATAACGATTAACATTGGCTATTGCAGTATGTCCTGTACAAACTCGATTTGCCAGGTCATCTAATAGAGTAAAAATACTGCCATAGGTATTTGAGTGGCCAAGTAGATCAGAATTCTTCTTGCAATTTGCAGATGAAACTCCATATTGTTTAAATGTATCGTAAGTATATCTTAGCAGCGATTTAACGTTTTCGTTAGAGGCATAGTATTCTATAGCTTGCTTTTTATCAGTATTCGAGTTAGATTGATTTGATAAATCTACGAACGCCTGTAGGTCTCTTAATGGTTCTTGCATAGTTTTTGTTTGTTTGTTATAGTATAAATATAACACTTTATGCACGAAATAAAAAATCTGGATGCACTTATTTTCAAAAAGTTATTAACAATTTATTATATTAACTGTTGAAGTTTTTGAATGATTACTTTAATTCCGGGGGTTTGAGGTTCCAGCTTTAATAACCTTATAGCCTCCTTGATTCCTTTTATTGTTGGTTTATTTATATTTTCCATGCTCTTCCGTTTAAATAGTTAATTAGATTTAATATATTTTCATCTACGTAGAAACAATCTCTGAAATCACACCTCGTAACTTCTTCGTAAAGATCAGGCCTTATTTGTGATAATGCATTCATATATGCTTGGCCCTTACGACTTCCTGAATAGCAAGCATCTACATATATTTCAATAAATAATTCGAATTCTTGGTCGTTTAATAGAGAAGGCTTTTTGCCCTGTACTAGTTCATTTAAGTCTTGCATGTTGTTTAATTATATATACTCTTATTATTCATCGTCTTCTATTGTATCTTTTAACACCTCCACTATTTTATTTAGCCTTGCCTGTTGGCTGAGACCTGAGGTTTCTGAATTGATAATATCTAGAATCTCTTCTCTTAGTTCTTCTATGTACCACCTATATAATTTAGTGCTTAGCATCCTCTTCATGGGTGATTTTATGATAGCGCTTCTTTGTTATGTTATATATTTATATAGCCAATTCTTCTTTTGTTTACTGGCAAGTATGTTTAGACAAAAAAGGCCTGAGAATTCTCAGACCTTTCAGCTATTATATATTGTATTGCTACATTATTTTATTGTATTTTTAAGCCATCTAGTAATCCAACCCTTAAGTTCTTTTGCTGCTGGTTTTATATCATCTGGCTCCGTCATTGGTCCGTTTTTCCATCTAAGCCAATCTGATTCTATCACACCTAATGCGTTTGCAACCTCTGGCATAAGTTCAATGTAATCTTCAGTTATCGCAGATTCATTATAATCTAATGATTCGAATTTATGTCCAACGATCTTAACTCCAGCTACTCCTGGGAAAAACTCACCTCGATCTGTCTGTATTCTACCAGAAGAACTTGATTTATGAGGTTCTCTAAAACC
>Ga0209337_1002904_pt1 | contig 12189 bp, 4 predicted proteins | sample LinPmetageLP53_FD_184044 | JGI IMG/M metagenome (GOLD analysis project Ga0209337, IMG submission 184044) | Marine viral communities from the Pacific Ocean - LP-53 (SPAdes) (version 2) | ecosystem: Environmental > Aquatic > Marine > Oceanic | place: Pacific Ocean | collected 2010-02-08 | reverse complement strand
ATAGTTCCTGCAATGTCTACTTTTAAAAAAGAAGCAGACTTATTTGTAGCTCCCTGAAGAGGTCCCCATAAAAGCATTGATGTAGTCCATGATTTATATTTCTTTGCAATATTTCTTATTTTTTGAGGATCTCCACCATATTTACTTGCTATATTTTCTGGTGTCAAATCCATCCCAAGCATTTGACTATGAGCATTTTTGTTATAAAAAGTAGTATTAAATACTTGAACAGACCTATCTATTTGAAGATCAGTAGCTCCATTTATTTTTGCATTTAACACAGCTTTATAAACTTTAATTACACTTCTATTTCTTTGAAGAGCATGAGCTAACTCAGTTGCATAATCAATAGGGACATCTAATCCAGTTCTTGCCATATCGTATTCTGCAAAAATATTAGAGACTTGTTTAAAGTTCTTATACCAAACAGAAGTCCTAACTGGCATACTTTGATAAAATTCTTGATCAGGATCCATTGCAAAAGCAATTTTATCTTCTATAATACGTATAGAATCTTGATGATTTATTATGTCTTCAAATAATTTAGCTCTTTTCTTTGGATCTTTTTCAAGTTTTAATGCTGCTTGCTTTGCTTTCAAAGTTGTTTCTTGTTTATTTATATTTTTTTGAAACATAACTGGGACCATATCCATTACATACATGTCAGGATAAAATTTTCCTTCTTTTAATCTAGCTATGTTTAATCCTCCTATGTCAGAATCAAGATCTACTAAATCTTCTATACGTTCAGCCATATATTTATCTAATTTAAATTTCTTAGCTTTATCTTTTAAACCGCTCCATTCTTTTCTTGTTGCAGCTACAGCTTCTTGAGCTTCTAAGCCCATATCCTTTAACATTGATCTCATTTGAGCAATTGATTGACCAAGCATTTCAAAGTCACTATTTTGTCCTTCAGGTCCAGGAAGATTACTTATGTTTTCAAAAGGAACTCTTTCACCTTTTTTATTTGTATACATAAATTGTCCTGCCTCTAAATATTTCCACTCACCTTTTATTTTTGCATATTTATTATATCTTACTACATTACCATTGTTTGTAATATTAACTCTGCCTTTCATTATTTCGCTAAATAACTTCCAAGCAGCATCATGACTTAAACCTACTCTAGTTTCTTGATTAGTTTGCCAAGTAATAACATCTGTTATAATTGAACCTATACCAAATTCAGACGCTCCTAATACTCCAAATTTTTTATCATTTGGCGATATTCTTTTATTATTTTCTAACCATTTATTTGCTAATGCTTGAGCATTAATTTGAAATCGTTCAGTCTCTTCATTGACTTCCCACATTAAACCAGTTGGATCTAATTTTGATTGAGCCCTAACATTCATATACTCATATTGTCTATTGCCAATAAACCCACCATCTTCTTTAAACATTTTTCCGCCATTAATTTGATCAATTAAATCATCGTGAAAAATCCTTAAACTTGTAACTGGAACTGTATCGTATTTAGGAACTGGTCTTGACTCACTTTCAGTCCAATCAATTTTAATCCCTTTGCTTACAATATGCTCAATGGCTCTATCGTTAAATCCTTTATTTAAATGCAGATGATTACGAAGTAATGTATCTATTTCTAAAGCTAAAAGAGTCTGTTCTCTTTCTCCTGCTTTAACGAAATTTTTTGCAGCCCATCTCCTATCTTTTTCTGATATTTCTTGTTTTCCAACAAAATGATCTAAAAGTTTCTTTTTAAACTTTCCAAGCTTTCCATCATATTGCTCATAACCATTCTCTTGAGTGAATCCTTCTTCAACAGCTAAGTCCTCCATAAATTCATTTTGTCTTTGAATAGTTTCGTTTTTATTTACATCATTACAATTCGGCATATTTTATTCCTTTATTCGCAACCAAAATATCTTTTTATAGTTTTATGGAATCTTTCTTGAGGATTAATCCTATAATCTTTGTAGTTAAAATTAACATCATCCATTATTTCATTATATTTAAGATTAAACTCTCTCATTACATCAGGATGCATTAGCGTTTCGCTTATAAACATTCCCCTATCTTCCATTTGAGGAGGTATTTTACGAGCATTGTATTGCATATGTCCATTCTTAGGATCCCAAACACCATTTAAAAATTGATAAGTACTTGCTACTTTAGCAACTTCACTTAACTCTTTGTAACCTACATTCCCTTCAGTCCCGTTAATCCAGTCATCAGCAAATTGTGTAAAATCAGAATTGTAATCCCATGTTTGACTATTTGCTTCTCTTTGAATTGACTCTCCTTCTATATCATTTTCAAAATTAGCATAGACACTATTCATAACACTTCTCATTTGAGATCCCCATGCTTCACCTTTTTTAATTTCATCTAAAATTAAAGCGTAACTTTCATCATCTAATTTATCAAATGTAAGACTAGGATCTCCAACATCTTTTTTATGAGCTTCCAAAGCTGCTTCTAATCTTTTCTTTCTATCAGAAATGCTTTTATAAGCTATATCATGTGCAGCTTTATTATGTAAATTATCAGGATTAAGTACATCGTCTACCGTCATCCCAGCTGGCATTTTTCTATAAGGTAAAGTTGCTAAAGTTTCATGCGGATGACTTTTTGAAAGTAAATTTATTTCTTCAACTAAATCATTAGCCATACCTTCCCAACCGCCTTCTAACTCTAAACCTCTTAATCTTTGTCTTATCATTCTTTCCCTATTATTAACAAAAGTATCGTAAGATTCACTTAATTTAAGTATTTCAGTAAGCGATAAAGAATTACCAAAAGATTCTCCTTTTTTAATAGCTTGAGTATATTTTAATACTTTAATATATGCATGATTAAGTATTTGATACTGTAACTCACTTAAAGGTTCTCCATTACTATTATAAAACAATCTTTCATATAATTTTTGTTGCGAGTAATCCCACGCATCAGGACTTAAAAGCCTATGTTTTATATTATCAAAAGCTGCTTGTCCCCATAATTTATAATATTTTTCTAAAGTTGTTTTTTCTCCCGTTTCTGGATTTGTCATTTCAGAAGTAAGACTTCTAACTTTAACAACCTTGCCATCTATTTTCATGCTATCAAATATATATTGACTAATTCCTGCAATTCTTTGAACATTTGCTATTTCACCTATAGCTGTTTGTCCAGCAGACATATCTCCCATTAATCTTATACTTTCAGATAAAGAACCTATATTAGGTTTTTTTATATTTTTAGTATATTTGCTAAAATCAAATCCTTCCAGCGTAGCTTGATTTTTTCTCATTGCAGACAACATATAAGTAGGAAGCACGCTAATATGACCAGTATCATGATCATGATCTGCTTCGAAAACATCTTTTAATTCTATATCATTAATCATAAAAGAATCGCCAATACCACTTTCAAAGCTATCTATTTCAAATACTCTATATCCACCTCTAGAACCAATAGGATTTCTTACAAATAAAACACTTATTGGATTATCTTTTAATAATTGATTTATTTCAAACATACTTTTATTTAATATTGAAGTTTTATCTAAAGATTGTCTCCCAGACAAAGCCTCAGCTATTGCATCTTTAATTGCATGATCAAAAGGAATAATCATTTTTCCTTTGTCTACTGTATTTGTAAAGTTAGCTCTAAAATCTAAAACAGCACCTTTTTGTTTTACATCCATAGCTTCAATTAATAATTTATTTTTAACTAATACTTTGCCATAATCTGTTTGGGTTGGATGACGACCAGCTTTTAAATTTGCAGCTTCAACTATTGTTCTTGGAACTGCATCAGGAAATCTTGAACGCATATCTAAAATAAATTTATCAAAAGCTTTAGAGTTAGAAACAACTTTATACATTTTATCTAAAACTTTAACAGGAGAATTTGGATTCCATTCAGGAGTACCATAAGCTCCACCAGGATCATCAATCAATTTATTTAAATTATCTATATAATCTTGTTCTGTTATGTAATTAGCAGTTTGCATAGGAAAAGGAGCTTTAGATTTGTCACCTTCTGTCATTTGAATATGACCAAAAGCTTCAGAAGGGAAAGAAATTAAACTTTCAAATTTCTTATACTTATCTCCTAATCGAACCTTGGCTTCATCAGTAGTTAATAAAAAGTCTGTATATACAGTAAAGTCTCCGTTTTTATCAGCAGTGTAAATAATCTCACCTTTTTCATTTCTTCTTATTTCTGCTATTTTTTTAGTACCATTAAATATATCAGACCTTTCAGCTCTTGAAGGTAATCCGTAAGTCATTGCTTGAAGTTTTGCTAAAAACAATCCATTTTTATCATCTTTCATAGCTACTACTATTTTTGCTCTTTTAACTCCTTTTTTTGCTCCAACTTCATTTGGGAAATCTTCATCAAATATTGGTTGAGAAGTTAACATTTGACCATCGCCAACATATTCGCTACCAACTGCCATTTTCAATACTAACTCTTTTTCTTCAAACTTGCCGCCTGGGTAATAAGTTTTTGTGGTCAGAGGACTCGCCTTACCCTTTGAGATTGCAGATTTAGAGTCTTTTAAATCTACTGCAAATATATTTTTATCCCTAAAACCGTCTCTTACTATTGTAGGAGTAAATAGTATTTTATTACGATGCATTATCATATGAGCATCTAATGTGTGATAATCAGTGCCAAATACTACTTTTAACGCCTCGTGTCTAGCAATGTTAGCAGCTCTATATTTAAGAGGTGATTGATATTGTTTTGTAAGTTCTTCGTCAGTCATGGATTCAAAAGTACCATCTTCTTTTTCAGACATTCCTTTAAATAAATTAATAGTTTTATCGTCCATATTGTAAATTTGTTTTTCAAACTCCCAATAAAGTTCGTAATCTTTAGCTAATTCAAAATGTTCACTTGTAATATCAATTATAGCAAGCTTATCTGTATCTCCTCTAATAAATAATGGTATTTTATTTTTTGGAGCAAGGACATTTCTTGATAGCAACGCCATTTCATCAGGACTAACAAAACCATAAGTAGTTTTATATCTTCCTGTCACTTTTTTATTTTCATTAAAAATAGGTTGACCTGTAATATCTCTATTTACCTGCCAAGATTTTATATCTGATCCATTTAGCCAGTACAAAGGATAACTGCCAAGTCGATCAAACATAGTTGGTCTATCAATTGAAGGCAATGTAGGACCTTTTTCAGATTGCTCTTTTACTTTAAGAGTATTAGGTTGCCACTCACCTCTTTTCTTTTGAATTTTTAAATTAACCCGTTTATTTTGAGAAGACTCATATTCTCCCGTTTCTTTATCTATAATCCAGCCACCACGATTAATTTTTATATTATTTATAGGTAAATTACTTACATAATATTGATTTAAAAGCCTTGCTTGAGTTGTATTATTTGCAATAACATCTACTGGAGTTAGTCCTTCTTGGTTTATAAGACCAAATTCTTCTTGACTGATTATATTTACCCAATCTTCAAAAGAACTAGCTAAAAGGACTTGATCTTCAACTGCTTTTATTTGATCTTTTAATAAAGTAATTCCCATTCCATGAAAATAAGCAGAATTTATATGAGTGTAATTATTAATTTTAACATCTGCTCCCTCTGAATATTTTTTATGTAATCCTTCAGCAATATTTTCAGCAGTATTTTTTTGAGCTTTATCAATATCATTTGCTGTTATTTTTAAAGCTGCAGCTACTTTTTTATTTCCTTGGAATGCTTCTAAAAAGGGATCTACAAATTTTGATATAAAAACTGCTCCTGGTCTATAATCATTCGCCCAATCAAAAAAAGCTTCTTTTATATGATTAGGTAATAAAGGTCCAAGGCTTGATGCCCACTCTTGGAAATTTTGATCTGAACTATTAATTATATCTGAATTCTTAACAGTATCAGCCCAAGCTTTTAAAAAGTATTTATGCAATTCTCTTAATTCAGGAGATTTAAAACCAATTTTGAAACTAAAAAGTCCTCCTTGTAATTCTATAGGTGGACCTGCTTTTACAGAATCAGCAATAATTTGATTTCTAGTTCTTCCTTCTGTAGGAACTGCTAATTTTTTAGCATAAGATATTAGTTTATCTTCAGGAAGTTTTTCAATAACTTCAGGACTTAATGTGTTAAAAGGAATAAGCTTATTGATCTTCTTTTTAACATTAGCAGCAGCATTTCTAGTTGCTTTTTTTAAAGGAATTTTTTTAACTGCAGCAGGAGCTTTCACATCTCCAAGTAACTCTATAAGTTCTTCTTTATTTATATTTACTATTCCAGTTTCTTTTTTTACAACCCATTCATTGTCCGATTTCTTAAATATTTTAAAACCTGCTGCTTTTGCTTTATCAGTAAGTTTTTGAGAAGTAATGTTTTTTCTAATCTTTGGCTCTGCTTTAACAACTTTAGGTTTCTTTTTTTCAATGACTTTTTTCTTAGAAGCATTTGGAATAGGAGTATTCTCTAATTTATTTAATTCAGTTATTAATTTTCTTTCTCTTTTGTCTAAATTTTCAAGTTTTTCTTGCCTTTCACTATTAGTTATATTTTGATCAGACAATGGAGTATCTAAAAGATAATGTCTTTGCATTGACGCTTCTTCAATATCTATCTCTAATTCTCGTAATCTATCATCTTTAAATTCAATTACTTCAATAGGATCTTCATTATTATATTCTGGCTCTTGAGTAAAATCTTCATCAGGTAAACTATCTTCAGGAAAGCCAACATAATCAGAAGCTTTTCGTTGATTAACTGGAGGCATTATTTCTTCGCTTTGTTCTCTGCCTACAATTCGCAATTCTGCTATTGGTATTTCAAGTATTTGAGAAATTTGCTTATCACTAAAATTAGGTCCAGCATTATCTAATGTTTCTTCATTTATTACTATTCCAGCCATTTCAAGAGTTTTTTTATTATTTTTTATATATATAGCTGCACTCGCTGGGTCTCTAAGCAAAGTAATTATTTTTTCATTTAACTGAGGAGATCTTGTTAATACTTTTTGTCTTGCTGATTGATTTTCTTTTCCTGGATAAATTTTTTCAGCTAATGAATTACGATCAGGGTCTAACAATGATCCACCAATAATAAGATTGTCATTTATTCCATCTTTAGAATCAATTGATTTTTGTTCTAATTTCTCAGTTGTTTCTTTTTCTAAAACAGCACTTTTTACAGAATTACCTCCATAAAATTTTCCTGCAACTCTAGAAGCTCCTCCAATCCCAAATTGCATTGCTTGACCAAATAATCCGCCAGCCATAGCTTCGTTATAAACTTGACCCATATCTTTTTGTTTTTGTGGAAGCCTATCAGCCATTAAAGTTTGTTGAATCCAAGCCTGAAGACCTTCTTCTGTAGCTTCAATTAAAAAGCCTGTAGGAGCAAACGCTGCAGCTGCGCCTCCTCCTTTCATAATAGTTTTAACCCACTTTGAAGCAAAAATACCTTTTAATGATTTTGCACCTGCACTTTTACCCATTTTAGAACCAAAAGCTTTAGCTACAGTTCTTGCTGCTTTGCCAGCTTGTAAATTGTTTGCTACTAATTCAATACCAGTTGCAAGTTTGGCATAAGATTGACCTAACTCAGTAGATATATCTGTTATATCTGCATCTTCTAATAAATCAGCTGTAGTTTTATAATCTTTATTTAACCAGATACCATATAATTGATCAAATTCTTCTTTAGTTATTTTACCTTTTTCTGCTTTAGCTCTTATTCTTAATTTTCTTATATAGTCTCTTGATTCTGAATAAGCATCTCCAGATTCTAATACATAACCAATTCCAGAAACAGGAGCAGTAGCTAATAAGCTAAATCCCATTCTCGCAACTGCACTTAAAGATTTTACATATGGATTCATTTGAGTAGCTAAACCAATACCAGTCCCTAATACTGTTGTAAGAGCTTGAGAACCAAGATTTTCTGTCATTTTATAAGCTGCATATCCAGGATTCTTAATAACAGTTCCCAACCCTCTAGTTAGCCCTACTACTTTTCCAGAAAAAGTTCCTTCACCGAAAGCTTTCATAGCCTTTAAATCTCTTTCGCTCCAAGTTAAGCTATGTATACCAGTAGCAGGAGCTGCTTCCTCCAGTCTTCTTTCTCCTTTTAATTCTTGGAGTACCCCTTTTTCCATAATCTCGTCAGCATACTCTTCAACTGTTTTAGAAATAGCAGGATCTGCTATACTAATACCGTGCCGTGCAAGTTGAGGGTCATCAGTCATTTTTGATAATTGAGCTAGTAAATTTCTAGAAGCTTGTTTACCAGTACCAAAAGCAATATCTTTTCTTCCCATCATTTGATTATACCAATCGCCTGAAGAGTCTATAGATTGCTCCTTACCAGTAGATCTAGATTCAGCTGTTATCATTGGTATTATAAAATCTTCTTGAGCATTTTCAAGGATTTTTTCAAAAGACTGCTGCATTTTTTCGCCTTCTTTACCATCAGGAATAAACCCTTGCATGTAATCAACCATTCCAAAAATTCTACTTCCCCAATTATCTGCAAATCTATTTTTTAAACCTTCAGGTAAATTTCTAAAGCCTATATCCTCATTTGCTATTGTCATAGCTTCTTTTTTATACATTTCTAAATCATGATTTGAATTTTGATCTGTGTCTCTATTAATAGATTTACCATAAATAGAACCTTCTGATAAATTAATAGCTTGTCCTGTTATCTTTTCATATTCTGTTTCAAAAGGAGTAAAAACTCTATTGTAAATATTTACAGTCTCTATATTCTCACCTATCTTAATATCTGTAGTAATTCCAGGATTAAATTGTATAGGAGTAATATTTAAATCATCTAAGTCTTCAGGAATGTCATTGTTAAGCATTAAATTGCCAAAAATTCCAAGATCTTTTTTCCCACCTTTTATAAATTGCATTTATTATCTATTCTTTCTGTTGCTAAACATATTTGATTTTTTATTATTTGAATCAGGAATAGCTCCTATTTCAGAGTCTTCATAAGGGTCAAATATGCCACTTTTAATATCGCTTAATAGTTGTTCTCTTAATCTAACTATTTTAGATACAGCTAGTTGTGATTTAATAGTTAATGGAGTTTTTTCAGGAACTTGACCACTGTTAGTCATGTTTTTAAAGCTTAATGCTGTTTCCTCAAATTCTGGATGTAATTTAAATTCTCCAGTTTTCATATTCATACTTTTTGCAATTATAGAATCCATAATATCTTTATGACCAATTTTATCTTCTGTTTCACTTGTAGGATCTTGATTAATAAAATCAGGATTATTTGCTAAATCTTCTAGCTTCCAGCTTAATTTAGGATTTGCTTGTTCAATATGACTTAATTCTGGACTAAGCATTTGCAATATTGATTCATCTATTTGACTTAATAATCCTTTTGGATCATAAGACTGCAATGCGTTATCTGAATTTTTATTACCGTAAACGCCTATATCAGGAAGAGTTTTTAATATAATTTTAATTTGATTAGGAAGTCCCTCAACCTGACTAGTGTCAAAATTACCAAGACCTATTGGATTAATTCCTTTGCTAATTTCATTCATAGTAGAAGTATATCCGCCAATAGATCTATTTAATTTATTTATTAATTTTGATTTGTCATTTTTATTCTTTTCAGTTTGCTCTGATTTTAGCCTTGTGCTTCTTTCTGCTCTAAGTTTTGCAGGCATATCTTGCATTAGCTTATTAAAGCCTTCCCATCCTCCTTGCGTATTAACACTTCTTGCTATATCATATTCTGGTTGAATTATGCTTTGCAAATAATCTTTTTGATCTGGCATCTGCTCTAGGAGCCTTGCTGATTCCATTTGTACTTTTTTACGTTGGTCTATTCTTCCTCCTGGTGTCATTGGATTATAAACTTCCTCAGGAGCTCCTTCATAACCATATCCAATTTGTGGCAAATCTATATTAGAAGTAGATAAATTTGTATCGTAAGGAATCATTCGAGTAAGACCTTCAGATCTTTCTTTTAATGCGTCTAAATCAGAATTTAAACCTTTAAGAGTTTCTGAATTAAGACTCCCAGATATTATATTTTTTTGTTTATCTAAATCTCCAACAACTTTATTCATACCTTCAGTACTTGTTACTTGCATTAATCTATCTGTCTCATTTTTAATAGCTATAGAAGAATTTAATGCTGCCACTTTAGTTTTTACTTTAGCTGCTTCTATTCTCACTTGGTTATCATGTTGTCCTACACCAATGTTTAATGAGTCAAAACTTTGTAAAATCTGATTTAAATCACTAATATTATCTGATTTATCTGATAATTCTACAAGCTCACCTGCTTGCTTAAGTAAAGGTTCGGACTGTGCCTTATATAATCTTAATTGATTATTTATTTTTTGTGCTTTTTTTGTATCTGCTGACTTATCTAATGCATTTTTAAGATAAATCATTCTTATCATTTTTTCCATTGTAGCCATAACTTAGTCCTTTAAGAAACTAAAGATTTTCCAACGCTAAGAGCCATTCCAACAGCAGGATTAGCTACTGATACAACAGCAATTCCAGCATCCACTATTGAACTAACTGGACCCCAAGTCTTTTCATTTTCAGCTTCTTTTATTTGTTTATTTAATTCTTCTAATTGAGAGTCTCTTTGGCTTCTTAAATTAAATTGTTCAGCCATAAATGCATCTTCTGCTGCAAAAGCTCTATCTTCTGCTCTACCCAATAAAATATCATTTTTTGTAGATGCGGTATCTGTTAACTCATCTTGCATTTGCTTAACAGACCCAGAAGACAAACCGCCAGTTTTAGTAGCTCTTGCTTTTTCTAATTGATTGTATAATGCATCATTATCTAAAGCTCCAATCTGTCTTCTTTCTTCAGATAGATTATCTCTAGAAGCTCTTTTTGCAGCATCACTTTCGTTTGCCATTCCGCCAATTGCACCTTCAAGACCTCTTCTTTGATCTTTTAAAGTCCCTATAATCTTTTGTAATTGTTGATGTTTTGCAATTCCACCAGTTATAGCTCCTGCTGCAGCTGCAGCTTTCATAGCAATATTTCCTTTGCCAGCTTTAGCACTAGGAGCAGCATCTGTTCCTCCCATTTCTAATGTTTCCATACCTGCTGGCATATCTGAAGCTTCTAATACAGGTGGAGACATAGTCCCATAAGCGTCATCTAATCCAACAGTAGGTCTTTTTGGTTTAGAAAGAGGAGTCCCTGGGTTTTGCTTATCAAAGCTAGCCATATTTTCTCCCCAATACTCTTCATATGAATCTGATCCACTTCCAGGCATAGCTCCCATTTTATTTTGAGAATATGGGTCTACATCTACTGTGTAGTCCTTATTTTGTTGATCAAAACTATTTACGTTAAAATTATTACTATTATAAACTTCTTTTACGTTTGAAAGAGTAGGAGACTGAGATATAGTTTTAACATTAGTAGGAGAGTTGTAAACTTCTTTAACATTAGTAGGAGATTGATAAACTGTATCAATAGAAGATTGATAAACATCACTTTTAGTTAAGTTGTTTTGTGCATTACCTTCTGCATTCATACCAACCTTCATATTGTTACCAGAAGTTCCAGCAACTGCATTTTGCGAAGATCCTTTTCTTAGAAATTCACTTTCTTGTTGGAATCCAGTATTCTTAGGTAATTCTGGTTGAGCTTTATAGTTCATAGTCCAATTGTCTACACTACCACTTGGATAATCTTGAAAAGGAATCCCAGGTCCTCCTGTATGATTATTCATAAAATCATCATCAAAGCCAGGAGTAGGAGGGAGTCCCCATTTACTTCTTGTTCCGTACTTTTCCGCCATTAAACTAATCCTTTAAAATATAAATTCATTAAATTAACATCTAAAACATCTGAGCCAAGGTCACTATCATCATTCTTAAACATTTCTGCATAAACAGGTAACATCATTCCCAATTCAGTTAATTCTTCTTGAGATTTTTCAGCTTTAGCAAGATCTTTATATTGACTTTTTAAAGTATCTTGCAATCCAAGGGCTTGATTATAACTATCTTTTACTGTTCTTTGAGCTGCAAGAGCTTTATTTCGAGATCTTTTTAAATTTTTTGATTTATATGCCATAATCTTATCCTATTTTTTAAGTTCTTGGAAATCCACCACCACCTGATCCTCTATTGCCGCCATGAAACTCGCTTAAAGAATGAGGAGCTGACCCATTACCACTGTAAGTTGTCCAAGCAGCAAGACCACCTCCACCTTGTCCATTATCTGCCCAATCACTAAG
>Ga0209337_1002903_pt1 | contig 12192 bp, 10 predicted proteins | sample LinPmetageLP53_FD_184044 | JGI IMG/M metagenome (GOLD analysis project Ga0209337, IMG submission 184044) | Marine viral communities from the Pacific Ocean - LP-53 (SPAdes) (version 2) | ecosystem: Environmental > Aquatic > Marine > Oceanic | place: Pacific Ocean | collected 2010-02-08 | reverse complement strand
TTAAAACAAAATTAAAATCCCTTTTAAAGTAAGAAAATAATAAAGATTACTTTTGCCTTTTAATCTCAAAATTAAGCCCTAATTGTCTACTGATCCATCCAAATCCATAAAAAAACTTGTTTTGCCTTACGCCCTTATTTTTGGGGGCCTAAGAATTTTGTTAGACCTAGTGCCAAAGCTCGCTCTTGTAGGTGCAAAATTATACTATTCAACATTTTTTATTGCTTTTATTCTTGAAGTACTAGCCCTCATTTTCCTAATTAAAAAATACAGGAGTAGGAATCACAATGCCCTTGAAATACGGGAGGCGCTCGTAATTGGCGTTATGTTTATGGTAGTTGTTGGCTCCTTATATGCTGTACAATCGTATCTATTTGACAGCTATATCAATCCTGATTTTCAAAAAAACACAGCGCTGGAATGGGCTAATTTGTATGGCAAAGGTGTTGAAGTAGAAGAACTAATAGCCGAAAATTCGCAACAGACGAGCTCTGTTTTTAGTATTTTCAGTAGCATCTTAAAGTTTTCTCTTTTGGGTATTTTAATTTCTTTTGTTGTCGGTAGTATTTTTAAAAGGCGTTAAAACATAAAATTTTATACCTTTAAAATTGTAACAAAATTGCTTTCATAGCTACTAATCTCGTATAACCACTTAAAAAACAATGTAGAAATGGAAATACATCAACCTAAACCAGGAAAATTCGGACTACTTTATGGCGCTATTGCCGCTGGAATTAGTATCATCTTTACGCTAATGCTCATGTCTGCTGATATGTTATATGAGCAATCAATTGTAAAATCAGTTGTTGGAATACTCATATTAGTAGCAGTAGTTATCGTAGCAGTTTACAATTTTAAAAAGCAAAACAATGGGTATCTTTCTTTAGGGCAAGCCCTTGGTATCGGGGCCATAACAGCTATAGTTGCTGCCCTTATTTCAATGCTTTTTTCCTTTTTGCTCACCACCTATATCGTTCCTGAATTCTGGGAAAAGACTGCAGAATATAGTCGAATAACGATGCATGAACAGTATCCACAATTGACGAGTGAACAAATAGAGACTAATATTGAAATGCAAGGTAAATTTTCATGGATTATGTATCCCATAATTTTATTATTCAACCTATTCATTTGCTTTATTACAGCATTAATTACAGGTCTTATTTTAAAAAAGACAGAAAATTTAGATTAATCCGTACTTTTGAATAGTTTTTCAGAAGTACTGCATGAATTTATCCATTATAATACCCCTTCTTAACGAAGAAGAATCATTAAAAGAACTTCATGATTGGATTGCATCTGTGATGCAATCCAATCATTTTTCCTATGAGATTATCTTTATTGATGACGGAAGTACCGATGGTTCTTGGGAAGAGATAATGAAACTTTCACATAAGAATACCGCGGTAAAAGGAATTCGCTTTTTAAAGAATTTTGGTAAATCTCAAGCTTTACACGCTGGTTTTAAAGCAGCCAATGGCGATGTTATTATCACCATGGATGCTGACCTACAAGACAACCCAGATGAAATTCCAGAATTATATCATTTAATAAAAGAAGAGGGTTACGATCTAATTTCTGGATGGAAGAAAAAAAGATACGATGCTATTTTAAGCAAGAACATGCCCTCCAAATTGTTCAATTGGGCGGCTCGTAAAACTTCGGGGGTACAACTGCATGATTTTAATTGTGGCCTAAAGGCTTTTAAGAAAAATGTGGTAAAGAACATTGAGGTTTCTGGAGAAATGCACCGATACATTCCCGTGTTGGCTAAAAATGCTGGTTTTCCAAATATCAGCGAAAAAGTAGTCCAACATCAAGCCCGTAAATACGGAAAGACAAAATTTGGCATGGAACGTTTTATCAATGGGTTCTTAGATTTAATCACGATTTGGTTTGTCTCTACCTTTGGAAAACGCCCCATGCATTTATTTGGAGCCCTTGGTGTTATGATGTTCATCATTGGTTTTGGCTTTGCTACTTATTTAGGAATAGACAAGTTATTTATACATAAAACAGGTCGATTGATTACCGATAGGCCCCAATTTTTTATAGCGTTAACCGCAATGCTCATAGGAACGCAATTATTTTTAGCAGGATTTTTAGGTGAAATTATGGTGCGTTCAAGAAAAAATGAGACTCGGTACACAATATCAGAAGAAATAAACATTACTATTCAAGAAAAATAATATTCTTTGTAAATTTAAAACCTCTAATTATTTAAGTTGCTCTTTTATGGATAACATACTCAACACCGCCAAAACCTGGTTAACCGACTTTTTCGATACCGATGTAAAAAAAGAAGTACAGCACCTGATTGATACCAATACTGAGGAACTCAAAGACCGTTTTTATAAAGACATGGAATTCGGAACTGGAGGTATGCGCGGTGTTATGGGCGTTGGAACGAATAGAATTAATAAATATACCCTAGGTAAAAGTACTCAAGGTTTAAGCAATTATTTAAAGAAAACCTATAAAGAGGAAGCTATAAAAGTGGTTATCGCTTATGATTGTCGTCACAATAGCGACACTTTAGCCAAAACCGTTGCTGAAGTCTTCTCGGCCAATGGCATCAAAGTATTTTTGTTCTCTGAACTACGAACAACTCCAGAACTTTCTTTTGCCGTTAAACACTTAAATTGCCATGCTGGTATCGTATTAACGGCATCACATAATCCACCAGAATACAATGGTTATAAAGTGTATTGGACCGATGGTGGGCAAATAGTACCTCCCCAGGATGCCGAAATTGTTGCAGAAATCAATTCCCTTTCCTTTGAAGCTATTCATTTCAAAGCTGATCCTCATCTGATTGAATACATTGATAAAGAAGTAGATGAAGCTTTTATTACCGCTTCTGTGGCCAATGGCAGTTTTAATGCCAAAGGAAAAGAAGACTTTAAAATTGTCTTTACTTCCTTACACGGAACCTCAATTACAGCTATTCCAGAAGTATTAAAGCGCGCTGGTTATCAAAATGTAACCATCATAGAAGAACAAGCCAAACCAGATGGTGCTTTTCCAACGGTAGTTTCTCCAAATCCAGAAGAACCAGAAGCGCTCTCCATGGCAATTCAAAAGGCCGAAGAGATTGGTGCTGATATGGTAGTTGGTACCGATCCAGACAGCGATCGATTGGGTATTGCAGTTCGCAATCTAGAAGGGAAAATGGAAATCATGAATGGGAACCAAACGATGGTACTCATGACGAAATTTTTGTTAGAAAAACAAAAAGAAAAAGGCTTTAAAGGCAACGAATTTATTGCTTCTACCATAGTTTCTACACCCATGATGGAAGTCATGGCTAATACCTATGGTGTGGAATACAAAACAGCACTTACAGGTTTTAAATGGATTGGTAAAATGATTAAAGATTTTCCAGAGTCGAATTTTATTGGTGGTGGAGAAGAAAGTTTTGGGTATATGGTGGGCGATTTCGTCAGAGATAAAGATGCGGTAACCGCTACTTTATTAGCCTGTGAAATTGCGACCACAGCAAAAGCCAACGGAAGTTCTTTTTACAAAGATTTGATTGCCTGTTATGTCGCCTATGGCTTTTACAAAGAAAAACTGATCTCTTTAACCAAAAAAGGCATGGATGGCGCTGCAGAAATCAAACAAATGATGCTTGATTTTAAAGAAAATCCTGTCGCTAGTATTGATGGTTCCAAAGTGGTCATAGTTGACGATTACAATACCTCAACTTCTAAAAATCTCACCACTGGGGTAGTGACACCCATTGCTATTCCAAAATCAAACGTACTCATTTATACCACGGAAGACGGAACTAGAATGGCCGCCAGACCCAGTGGAACCGAACCAAAAATTAAGTTCTATTTCAGTATCAATACAACTCTGGATAAAGCTGAAAACTTTAAAAAAGTAGATACAGAATTAGAGGCCAAAATTGAACGTATTTTGAGTGAACTCAAATTGAATTAATGCAAAATTATAAAAAGATTCTTCGCTTTGCGAAACCTTACCGTAACTACGGCTATTTAAACATTTTTTTTAACATTCTCTATGCTTTGTTTAGTGCGCTTTCCTTTGCTGCATTAATGCCAATGCTCAACGTACTATTTGAAAAAGATAAACAATTGACTATTGCTCCAGTTTACAGAGGAGTCGGTAAATTGAAAGATTATTTCATGGATTACATGAACTATCAAGTCACTCAATTTGCTGCGGACGATAAAATGAAAGGACTTATTCTTGTTATTGGACTGGTTATTTTCCTATTCCTATTAAAGAATTTAGCAAATTACTTTGCCATGTATTTTATTACTTTTCTTAGAAATGGTGTTTTAAAGGATGTACGCAATGCCATGTATAAGAAAATAACAGAATTGCCCATATCCTATTACTCCGAGAAACGCAAAGGGGATGTAATTGCCCGTATCACTTCAGATGTCTTAGAAATTCAACATTCCTTTCTTTCGGTATTGGAATTGATTGTTCGAGAACCACTCACCATTATATTTACAATTTTGGTAATGTACTTGATTAGTCCACAACTAACGCTATTTGTTTTTATCTTTATTCCCATATCTGGATATATAATTTCATTGATTGGAAAATCATTAAAAAAACAATCTGATGATGTTCAAAAAGAGCAAGGAGAATTTCTTTCCATTACAGAAGAAACGCTGGGTGGACTAAGAGTAATTAAAGCCTTCAATTCTGAATCTCGATTTTATAAAACTTTTGCCGCGTCTACGAATCGATTCTTTAATTTTTCAAATAAACTTTTAAACCGCCAAAATTTGGCTTCACCATCGGGTGAGTTTTTGGGTATTCTGACCATAGGCGTACTGCTTTGGTTTGGTGGTAAAATGGTCTTAGTTGACAAAACACTTGATGCGCCATCATTTATTACTTATATGAGCTTGGCTTATGGGGTCTTAACTCCAGCAAAAGCAATCAGTAAAGCAATATATGGCGTTAAAAAAGGTGATGCCGCGGCAGAACGTGTTTTAGAAATTTTAGAAACTGAGAATCCTATTGCCGAGAAAGTAGATGCTATTACCAAATCAACTTTTGAAGCTACTGTTGAATTAAAAAATGTCAGCTTTAAATATGAAGATGAGTATGTATTGAAAAACTTCAACTTAATTGTTCCTAAAGGGCAAACTGTAGCATTAGTGGGACAATCAGGAAGTGGAAAAAGTACCATTGCCAATTTGGTCACTCGTTTTTATGATGTGAATGAAGGCAGTATTCTGATAGACAATATCGATATAAAAGATTACAAAAAAGAATCGTTACGAAGTTTATTAGGTTTAGTAACACAAGATTCTATTTTATTTAATGAAACTGTTAGAAATAATATTAGTCTAGGTAAAGAAAATGCTACCGATGAAGAAATCATTGCAGCGGCAAAAATTGCCAATGCCCACGATTTTATTATTGAACTACCAGAAGGCTATAACACTAATATTGGTGACAGTGGTAATAAATTAAGTGGTGGACAAAAACAACGTTTATCTATTGCGAGGGCGGTATTAAAAAACCCACCTATAATGATTCTTGATGAAGCAACATCTGCTTTAGATACTGAAAGTGAACGTTTGGTACAAGATGCCTTAGAAAACATGATGCGTAATAGAACCTCTATTGTTATCGCCCACCGCTTGTCTACCATACAAAATGCGAATACCATTGTGGTCTTGCAAAAAGGTGAAATTGTTGAGCAAGGTTCCCATTCCGAACTTTTAGCGGCAAACGGAGTTTATAAGAAATTAGTAAACATGCAATCCTTAGGATAATTGAATAACCAAGCAATTTATAAATTTTAAATATTACATTCTTAAAATAATCTTTCTTAGACATTTAAACCTTTTGCTGATTTTATAGTCATAGAATTAGTCTTAAGACAACTAAAATTTGTTAACTGAAGAACTCTTAGTAGCACAATTAAAAACAGAGGCAACGCAGTCGCGAGCATTTGAATTGTTGGTCAACACCTACAAAGAAAAACTCTATTGGCATATTAGAAGAATTGTTTTAGATCATGATGATGCTGATGATGTTTTACAAAATACATTTATAAAGGTATTTCGAAACATTAGCAGTTTTAAGGGTGATAGTAAATTATACTCTTGGATGTACCGAATAGCTACAAATGAGGCACTTACCTTTATAAAAGATAAAACTAGAAAATTAGGTATAAGTGATTCGGAACTCCAAGATAAAATGATTCGGGAACTACAGGCTGATGTTTATTTTGAAGGTGACCATATACAATTGGCATTACAAAAAGCCATACTTACATTACCCGAAAAACAAAAATTGGTATTTCAGATGAAGTACTATCAGGAATTAAAATATGAGGAAATTTCCGAAATTCTGGAAACTTCAGTGGGAGCATTAAAGGCTTCTTATCATTTAGCGGCAAAAAAAATTGAAGCTTTTTTAAAAGAAAATTAAACCATTTAACACTTTGATAGTCAAAGTATAGTCATGAAAAAAATATCCAATAGTTTTAGAACTCCAGATGGCTACTTTGATAGCTTTACTGATAAATTGACGGAAAGGCTGTCAAAAGAGGAAACTATTACCGTTGCTAATGATGGTTTCAAAGTTCCTGATGGCTATTTTGATTCCTTAACTTCTAAAATTCAAGAAAAATTAATAGCAGCTGAACCTGTTAAAGTTATAGGACTTCATTCGTATAAGAAATATTATTATGCCGTTGCCGCAATGGCCGCTGTTGTCGTTTTATTTTTTGGACTCAAAATAACTAGTTCCCCTGTGTTAAGTTTTGATGACATTGCCAATGCCGATCTTGAAAGCTATTTTGACAACAATGAGTTGGGGCTTAGTAGTTACGAAATTGCTGAAGTAATTCCAGTAGATGAATTAGAAATTAAAGATATTATAGAAAATCACTTAGACAATGAGCTGATCATTGAATACTTAAATAATAGCATTGATAATTTTGAAGAACTAAATTTAGATACCAATGAATAATTATAAAAAAATAGTTCTTGTTGCATTTATGTTGGTAACAACCATATTTTATGGACAAAACAAACCAGATTGGGACAAAATAAAGAGCCTTAAAATTGCCTTTTTAACAGAACGCTTGAACTTGAATAGCAAAGAAGCACAGGCCTTTTGGCCTGTTTATAATGAGTATGAAGCCAAAAGAGATGAACTGCGTGAAAAAGGACATACCCAAATTAGAAGTAAACTAAGAGATTCTGAAAATCTTTCGGAGAATGAAGCATCAAGACTGTTAGAGCAATACATAACCTATGAAGAGGAAGAAGAAACTTTAGATAAAAATTTCTTAACCAGAATAGCGCAATTAATTTCATCTAAAAAAACGCTTCTACTCCTTCGTTCTGAAGAAGATTTCAAACGGCAATTGATCAAACAATATCGCGAAAAAAACAAAGGAAATAAATAATTACTCCAATCCGTTACTCATACTTTTAACGGATTTTTTATTTAAAAGTCAATTTAGAAACCCTTCCTTTTCCTGCTGCATAAGCTATGGTATCGTTTTTAAATCGCAAAGTATAAAAGCCTTCATCTGACATTTTTTTCCAAGAGTCTCCCCTATCTTTAGAATAGCTTATACCATTAAAACCAATGGCTACCAAACCCATTCCTTTGCTATTTGGCACAAATTGCACACAACTCATATAGGCGGGTTCATTGCCATCGGCTATCAATTGCCAAGTTTTACCGCCGTCAGTTGTTATGGCTTTATTCGCCCTGTTATTTTGGGGCTGGGTATAATCACCACCCATAGCAAAACCTAAATGTTCATCATAAAAATCTAGCGAATAAATACCTTCTGTCGCTTCTTTATGGATAATGGGGGTCTGAATCACTTCCCAGGTCAGTCCTTTATCCGCTGAAAACAAAATACGTCCCTCCGTAGTTGCTACCCAAGTATTATTTCCCATTATTTTAATATTGGTATTGCTAGCGGCAAAAGCCCCTTCTCCTTCCATCGCTTCTGGCAATAGGGAACATGGCAATTTTTTCCAATGATTACCGCCATCTCTTGTAATTATAACAGATAAACAACCATCCATACTATCGCCGATGGCTATGCCTTCAGCATCATTCCAAAAGGTCATGGCGTCATAAAAAACGGTTTCGGCCGCTTCGGTATATACCAATTCCATTTTTCCATTATCACCCGTTTTATAGAGTAATGCAGGATTTCCAACCGCTAATACAAATACATCTTTTGACGTATGCGCTATACTTCTAAATTCAGGGAGAATAGAATCATAGCTTTGAACCGTAGCGAAAACTTTACCTGATACTAAATCGATATTCCCAATAAAACCATTATTGGCGCCTATAACCAGACTATTGTCGATAATTTCAATGGCTCGGATGCTTAAAGAATCTTTATAGATGGTTTCAACAGCCACTGAAGAAAAGGTTTTTAATTTTTCTTCTTGTCCACAAGAAAGTACACTTAAAAATAAAGAAAGGGCAATTATAGACTTCATAGCGATAAATTTCGTCAAAAATAAAAGGAATAACTTCTAATACAATACCTTTGCACCCTTAAATTTTAAATGAAAGTACTGAAAAGAAGGTTCATGGATGAATTTAATCATTTCAAATAAAATAAAAGATGAAACTACATAGAAATTTAGTGTTTGCCGTTGTTGATGCACTAAACCTAATTTTTAATGAAGGCGAATATGCTGATAAAGTAGTACAAAAAGTATTGAAATTTGATAAACGCTGGGGGTCTCGGGACAGAGGGTTTATAGCAGAGACGACCTATGAAATTGTAAGATACAAACGCTTGTATCTAGAAATTGCTGAGGTAAAAGCTCCTTTTAGCCGGCCAAATTTATTTCGAATCTTTGCAGTATGGGCAGTTTTACGAGGTATCGAATTACCTGATTGGAAACAAATTGAAACTGTCCCCGCCCGTAAAATAAAAGGGCGCTTCGATGAATTGTCGAAAATTAGAAAATTTAAAGAATCTATTCCTGATTGGATGGATGAATTAGGAGCCAAATCGTTGGGAGAAAAACGCTGGACAAAAGAAATCCATGCGCTCAATCAACAAGCTGATGTTATCCTTAGAGCCAATACCTTAAAAACTACCCTAGAAGAGCTCCGCAAAAATTTATTAGAAAACGGCATAGATTGCGAGCCTATTAAAGGCTATCCTGCTGCCTTAAAACTTTCAGAGCGAGCCAATGTTTTTACCACTGACGCTTTTCAAAAGGGATTTTTCGAAGTACAAGATGCTTCTTCTCAATTGGTTGCAGAATTTTTAGATGTTCAACCAGGTCAAAGAGTGGTGGATACTTGCGCCGGTGCGGGCGGAAAGACCTTACATATTGCTGCCTTAATGGAAAATAAGGGACAGTTAATAGCCATGGATATTTATGAAAATAAGTTGAAAGAGCTGAAAAGAAGAGCGAAAAGAAACGGGGCATTTAATATTGAACCCCGCGTCATCGACTCCACTAAGGTGATTAAAAAATTATATGAAAAGGCGGATAGGATTCTAATCGATGCGCCATGTACAGGTATAGGTGTGTTGCGCAGAAACCCTGATGCTAAGTGGAAACTACAGCCTGAATTCCTAGAAAAAATAATGGCCACACAACAAGAAATTTTACGCAGTTATAGTAAAATGCTTAAAGTAGATGGGAAATTGGTATATGCTACCTGCTCTATTCTTCCGCAAGAGAATACAGATCAAGTAAAGTCGTTTTTAGCATCAGAAGAAGGTAAAGATTTTAGATTGGTAAAAGAAAATAAAATTTATGCTTCTGAAAGTGGATATGACGGATTTTATATGGCTTTGTTAGAAAAAATAGCTGCCGTAAAATAATAGTGTCCTACTTTTTAAAGTAATCAACAATTTTCTAAAAAGTGTTAACTATTCAAGAAAAAAAATCAGTGAAAAAAATGTAAATTTGTGCTTTCTTAAAACGAACAATTTACACAACACATGATTCACTTTTTCGGGGATGTAACCAGTAAAGTTTTTGCAGTTCAAACCAAAGACGAGCTTTCAGCAGAAAACATAATAAAATTATCGTGGTTGTTTGGCAACCAACCTAAACTATATGCGGCGTCTCTTGACGCCTTTTTTGTTGGTCCAAGGGCTGCCATGATTACGCCTTGGAGTACGAATGCTACTGAAATTACTCAAAATATGGGTATAGAGGGTATCGTACGAATAGAAGAATTTAAAGCGTCAACTAAAGAAGCTATAGATTTTGACCCGATGCTCCTGCAAAAGTATGCTGGTCTACACCAAGATAGTTATAGCGTTGCTATCACTCCTGAGTCTATTCTTGAAATAGACGACATAGGGGTTTATAATCAAAAAGAAGGTTTAGCGCTTAATGAAGAGGAAGTGGACTACCTGAATGAACTTTCAGAAAAATTAGGACGTAAACTAACCGATTCGGAAGTTTTTGGGTTTAGCCAAGTGAACTCTGAGCATTGCCGCCATAAAATTTTCAATGGTACTTTTGTCATTGATGGCAAAGAAATGCCTTCTTCTCTTTTCAAATTAATAAAAAAAACAGCCCAAGAAAATCACAACGATATTGTATCGGCATACAAAGATAATGTGGCTTTCGTAAAAGGACCGAAAGTGGTTCAGTTTGCCCCAAAAAGTGCCGATAAACCCGATTATTACGAAGAAAAAGAATTTGATGCTGTCATTTCCTTAAAAGCTGAAACGCACAATTTCCCTACTACCGTTGAGCCTTTTAATGGTGCTGCAACTGGTGCTGGAGGGGAAATTCGGGATAGACTGGCAGGTGGAAAAGGTTCACTTCCTTTAGCAGGCACAGCCGTATACATGACGGCTTATTCTCGCTTAGAAAAAGAGCGCCCATGGGAAAAAGGAATGACAGAACGGGAGTGGCTCTACCAAACACCTATGGATATCCTCATCAAAGCCTCTAATGGTGCCTCCGATTTTGGCAATAAATTCGGTCAGCCCCTTATCAATGGGTCTGTTTTAACTTTTGAACACAAAGAAAGTAGCGCTCCAAACGGAGTCCAAGGGCGAAGATTAGGGTACGATAAAGTGATCATGCAAGCAGGGGGTATCGGTTACGGAAAAGCTGATCAAGCGTTAAAAGATAAACCTCAAAAAGGTGATAAAATTGTAATTCTAGGAGGGGATAACTACCGAATTGGAATGGGTGGTGCTGCTGTTTCAAGTGCTGATACAGGAGCATTTAGCTCCGCCATTGAATTGAATGCCGTACAACGTTCTAACCCCGAAATGCAAAAACGAGCTGCGAATGCAGTTCGAGGCATGGTAGAAAGCGATCACAATACCATCGTATCTATTCATGATCATGGTGCAGGTGGGCATCTAAATTGTTTATCTGAATTGGTCGAAGAAACGGGTGGAAAAATAGATTTAGATCGACTTCCAGTAGGAGATCCTACCTTATCGGCCAAAGAAATCATCGGGAACGAATCTCAAGAACGGATGGGCTTAGTGATTGGTGAAAAAGACCTGGCTTTATTACAACGAATAGCAGAGCGAGAGCGTTCTCCCATGTATGAGGTTGGTGACGTTACAGGGGATCATCGCTTTACTTTTGAATCTAAGACCAACGGTGAAAAACCAATGGATTTGGCTTTAGAAGATATGTTTGGAAGCTCTCCAAAAACCATAATGACCGATACGACTGTTATCCGAAATTACGAAAATCCTGAATATACCTTGGATTTCTTTCATGACTATTTAGATCAAGTATTACAATTAGAAGCCGTGGCTTGTAAAGACTGGCTAACCAATAAAGTGGACCGTTGTGTAGGAGGTAAAGTAGCCAAACAACAATGCGCCGGACCGCTACAATTGCCCCTCAATAATTGTGGCGTCATGGCTTTAGATTTCAAAGGAAAAGAAGGCATTGCAACTGCTATTGGACACGCTCCTATTTCTGGATTAATCGACCCCGCTGCCGGTAGTAAAAATAGCATTACTGAAGCCCTGACCAATATCATTTGGGCGCCTTTAAAAGAGGGCTTAGCATCGGTTTCTCTATCTGCAAACTGGATGTGGCCTTGTAAAAATGAAGGTGAAGATGCACGTTTATATACGGCTGTGCAAGCGGTTTCAGACTTTTCTATTGCCCTAGGTATCAATGTCCCTACCGGAAAAGATTCCTTATCCATGAAGCAGAAATATAAAGATGGAGATGTCATTTCTCCTGG
>Ga0209337_1002902_pt1 | contig 12196 bp, 11 predicted proteins | sample LinPmetageLP53_FD_184044 | JGI IMG/M metagenome (GOLD analysis project Ga0209337, IMG submission 184044) | Marine viral communities from the Pacific Ocean - LP-53 (SPAdes) (version 2) | ecosystem: Environmental > Aquatic > Marine > Oceanic | place: Pacific Ocean | collected 2010-02-08 | reverse complement strand
ACCTTCTTGTTCACCATAAAGGGCCCAACTGGTTTCTTGTCCAAAGTTATCAGGAGTAACTATAATTTCAATTAAAGCTTCACCTTGTGGACATTCACTATTTTGAATGATACATGAACCATTATCATAGTTAGCCCAAGGATTCCAGTTAATAGCATTAAAGTTAGAACATCCGGGAATAGCGCCACAAGGTAAACATGATTCCCAACAATAGTTAGGAAGCATTTGATCTTCATCTTCAATTACTTCTAAAGTTCTATTTACAAACCCATTACCATCAAATAAAAAGCATGAATTTTCACCAATACCAACAGGTAGTTCTTGTAAATCGGGGTTATTAAAATCAGCAAATTTCCAAATATAGTTTCCTGATTGTATAGGAATTGTTGCAAACCACTCATTATTTTCATCATAAATCATGGGGGTGACTTGCCAACCATTCCAATTACCTAATACACCCGGAGTTTCTATTTCTGGTGGGGCGTTAGCTAAATTAACTCTAAATGTTACATCTGAAGTGGGTAATTCACAAGGAATTAAATTAAAATCATAACTAGCTATAGATGATTCAAATTCATATTCTTCAAATACTACACCCTCACAATTGTTAGCAGTTATAAAGAACCCTTCACCAAATTCACAACAGATACCATCACCAAAAGCATCAATGATTGTAAAGGTATAATCAATACCAGAATTTAAAAATATTCTTTGTTCAACTAATGCATTAGGAAGGGTACCTACATAGCTAGGGCTAGTAACAATAGTATCTAATCCTTGGGTTATTATCCAAGCAGTTTCTGGGGGGAATTGGTCGAGCTGGATCGTAAGATCTAAGTAAGTTGGTTGAGCCCAACTTGTAAGACCAATAAATAATAAAAGGGAGGTTAATAATTGCTTCATTAAAATTTACTCATTATGATTTCGTCTATAGATTCTTGTACCTCTTCACGGGTAGCTTCCATAGTCATCATAATGTTGGCTTGGAACCTTGCTACTTCTTCTCCATTATCTAAAACAAGGATTGTAGGTACTACAACTATTTTATATTCGGCTGGTAAAGAGGGGTCAGCCATGATATCTACTGTACTTTTAGAACAATCCGTTAATTCATCTAACCAAGCTACTTCATTAGATGAGTTAAATGCAGCATTGAATTGAACTACACATAACTCACTACCATCACATAATCCTAATGGGGGTGGAGGTAAGAAAGTAGAAAATAGTGGTGAAATCAAAAGTGCAAATATAAATAGAATAAAATATTTCATCTTAATTGGTCTATTTTAGCTTCAATTCTATCAAGGTCTTCTTTAAGTTCCAAGACATCTTCTTGGGTTGTCATAATGGTTTGACGGACCAATTGATCCTTCATGTCAAATTCCATCCGTGTTATTTCGGGAATTGGGGGGGCTGGAAGTTCTTTTGCTTCAGCTATGTCTGCTTGAAGTGCAAACCACATGCTTATAACAGTTGCTATACCCACTCCTATTCCTCCTAGGGTCTTAATACTGATGTGAAATCCAGTATTTTCATTTAACTCTTTTGCCATTGTTTTTTGTTAACATTTTTTATATAAAATACAGAAAGGTTCCATTCTAGAGGGATAACCTTTAGAATGAAACCTTTTGTTAAAGACCTTTATTAATAAATATGTTTAGACTATAACTCAGTAAGAGCAGTCTAGATTTATTATTTTACTAATTTAAGTAGCCATGCTTTTATAATATCCCAATTACGTGTAGCAAATACACCTAATGCAAATACAGCCCACTTTTCATACCCCGCTGACCATAATATGGCTCCAAGAATGACTCCTAATATTCCTTCTACTCCATTAGCAACAACCCAACCTTTAATAATTGTAAAGATTCTCTTAAGAAATTCTAATAATTTTTTCATAATAGTTTATTTTTAAAATTCATGTATAAATATATCAACCATCACAAGAAACACATTCTGAGGTTCTACTGCCCAAATCGCCCTTTATAACGCTGTCTGTGCGGAGATAATAGAGTGTTTTAACTCCTAATTTCCAAGCTTCCATATGACATTGATTAATCCATTTGGGAGAATCAGTAGGGTCAAAACAAAGGTTTAATGATTGTGTTTGGTCAATATATTTTTGTCTAATTGCAGATTGTCTAACTAATTCAAGTTGATTTACTTCACTAAAAGTTAAATATACTTCTTTCTCAGCTTCAGTTAATACTGAAAGGTTCTGGATTGATCCATTATCTGCTAAGATTTGATCCCAAATTTTTTCAGTATTAAGACCTTTAGATTCAAGCAAATATTCAAGTTCTTTATTTTTAACAATAAACGTTCCTTTAGCACCATTAAATGTGTAGATATTAGCTGGGATCGGTTCAATTCCCGCTGAGCAACTGTTTAATCTAGAATTAGATACTGTAGGAGCAATAGCTAATAGGTGGGTATTTCTCATACCTGTACCCTTACACCAAGTAGGTTCACCATATTCTTTAGCCAATTCTCTTGATGTTGCCTCTGCTTTTTGTCTAATATCACTAAATAGAGTATGGGTCCAAGCTGTTGAAGCAATTGAATTAAATGGTAATCCTTTCTTTTGCAAAAATGAGTGCCATCCCATAACTCCTAAACCAAGTGCTCTGCCTTTTAAAGCATGTCTATGAGTACGGATCATAGAATCTTTACCGTTAGATTTATCTATAAACTCTTGCATAACTCCATCTAAAAAGCGAATTGATGTTTCTACAACATCTGTATCTTTCCACTCATCATACTTTGCAAGGTTAAGAGAAGATAAACAACAAATAAAACTATGTTCTTCATCTGTATGGAGTGTAATCTCAGTACAAATATTAGTCATAGTTACATCAAGGTTATTCATAGCATACGCTAAAGGGTTGTTTTTATTAACATTATCCTTAAACATAATATATGGTTCACCTGTTTCAACTCTAGTTTTTAAAATTTCTAACCAGGTTTCCATAGCATCTCCATCTCTATCCTGTAAACGACGCATAAAAGCATCATCTACAACTACACATTGGTGAAGGTTAAGACATTGTCTATTAGGGTCACCTTTAGGTCTTCGGATTTGCATGAACTCTTTAATATCAGGATGATTGATATCCAAATTTACTGAAGCAGCACCCCTACGAACCGAGCCCTGGTTAGTTGCAATAATTGCTGAGTCATAAATTTTACACCAAGGTACTACACCTTCTGATTTACCATTACCTGTGATTTCAGTTCCTCTAGGACGGATTCTACTTACTGAAATTCCAACACCACCTCCTAGGGCAGTTAATTTCATTAATTCTGCATTAGTGAGACCAATTCCCCTAATCGAATCAGGGGTGTCAATCCCAAAGCAAGATATAGGTAAACCACGATCGGTTCCAGTGTTAGATAATACTGGGCTAGCAAGACCAATCCAACCATTCCAAATGTACTTAAAAAACTTACTTTCAAGTTCAGGCTTGCGTATTCTTTCTGCGATTGCTTTTGCAACTCGTCTATATGCTTTTCTTGGTGTTTCATCCGGTAATAAATATCCTTTAGAGATAGTTGCTACTCCTACTTCATCCATCCATTCAGGGTAATCTTTACCCTTAACCCATTGGGTTGTATCTGCTACTAAGTTTCCGTCCATAATTTAAAATATTGATTCGTCCCAAGACATATTACCTTTAGAATAATTTGTTACTCTATTTGCAAAAAAATCAGTATGTTGTTTTCCTGCTGATAGAGAGTCAAACCATTTCATTCTTTTAAGCGCATTAGGATCAATTCCATTTACTACACCTTCATAACCTAAATCACCCATTTTTGTATTAACTCTATGTTTAATAAATGAGATTAAATCTTCTTTATTGCAACCTTCTAAATCTCCCATCTCATAAACTTTATTAATAAAATCAAGTTCAAGTTGAAGTGAAAGTAATGCTGCTTCAGTTATTGCGGATTTGAGCTCCGGAGTGTCGAGCTCAGGGTTTTCCTCGATAAGTGTTCTAAATAACCAACATCCTGCATCGGAGTGCATTGATTCGTCCCTAATGCTCCATTCAACAATTTGACCCACTCCCTTAAGCTTGTTTCGCATTTTAAAAGATAGGAGTATGGCGAAGGAACTAAATAAGTTAACTCCTTCGGTAAATGCGGAAAAAATAGCGAGTGACTTAGCAATCTCATGCCAATCTTTTTCGTCATTAAAACTATCCCTAATAGACATAAGGTTTTCAATTTTAGCCATCGTAGTTTCATCTTCAAGAAACTCTGAGAAGTCGTCAAGTCCAAGTTCTTCATTTAATAAGGAATATGCTTCGGCGTGTATTGTTTCCATAGCCCCAAAGGTGGTCGCCATTGCTATGACTTCTGGTTTTCTAAACCATTTAGTTACCAGACCTGTCCAGTAGTCATTTACTACTGTTTCAGTTTGGGCAAATCCCTTAAGAATAGACCCAATTATATTTTTTTCAGTTTCGTTTAAATTTTGTTTCCAATCATTAATATCACTCATCATTGGAACTTCTGTGTGGATCCAATGAGCTTGTTGTTGTTTAAGCCAATAGTCAGCCGCTTCGGGATATTCGAAGGGTTTATAGACAATTCTTTCCTCTTTTAGGTTTTTTTGAGACATTTGTTATTTTTTGTTTATGTGTTTAGTGAGAAAAATTGTTGCGCTAATGCGTCTCGATCTAAAGTATTAAGATTAGTACCAGGTAATTGTTGAACAGGGGCGGGACTATCACTATCATCAAAGTGATGATCAGTAACTTCAAAATGTCCCGTAGAAGTATCAGCTACTACTGAATATGTCATTCCGTCCATTCCGTATCTATTTTTCATAATGTGAAATCTTCCTGTCCCATTTATTTTATCTTCCTTTTTACGTGAAAGAGATATAGCAATATCAGTAACCATCATTTTATCATAGCTACCTGCTGCTTTATCACCTTCAATAACATCATCTTTTGCTCCAGAGCGGTTTACTTGAGAAACTGACCAAATAGGTAGTTGTAATTCTTTAGCAAGACCTTTAGTGCTTAGATAAATATCATCAATTTCCCCTTTTCTGTCCTGGGTTCGTTTCTTTGATGAAAGGAGATCTACATAGTCAACAATAATTAAATCAGGTGCAAATCCCAAATCTTGACATTTTTGAATATGTGAACGGAGAGTATTAACTGTTGCCATTCCAGGTGAAAATTCTTTAATAATAAGTTGACCTGGGAGTTGTTCTACTACTTCATCTATTCGGGCTCTATGTTTAGATAGTGTATCTACTGGATTACCTGTGAAAAATGCATCATAGCGTCGACCAACATAATCTTCGCCAAGTTCTAAAGTATAGTGCAGTACACTATACCCCATTTTTACGGCGTATCCACCAAGAGCAACCAAAGTCCACGACTTACCTCCTCCAGGGTTACCAAATATAAGACCAAAATCTCCGTTGCCCAGGCCCCCTTGCATAAATTCATTAAATTTTCCCCAAGGTGTAGGGACCACTTTTCTAGCATCTTCTCTATATCGAGCTTCTGTGTCTTTAAGGTATTCATGTCCAATGTTTTTATCGTTACCTGCTTTTAAAGCATTATCAATTAATCCTCTAATAGATTCAAAATCACCTGAGTTAAGTAAATCTACACTATTTAAGAGAGCTTTTTTAAGTTGTTGGTTTTTACAAAATGCAGAAAATTCTTCTTCAACATATTCTAAATCTGATTTAGATGATTGATAAGCTTCACGTAATTGTTCTTTAATTGAAAGTTGTAATACTTCATTTTCAACCTTCTTCATTTCTACTTTTAACACCTCCATTGTAGGAGTAGTGTGGTATTGTTCGAAATAATCTAAAATATTTTGAACAATCCACTTATGTGCTTGATTATCAAAATATTCTTCACTTAATACATCATGCATTTGTTGAAGAAACTCCTTATGAGTAAGAAGTGAAGATAAAACCTTTATTTGAAAGGCAGCGCCGTATGTTGTTAAAGAATTAAGTGTCAAAACCTTAATATATTAGTCGTGTGAATGTATCTTTTAGCCAAAATTCTGTGTTTTTAATATGATGATTTAATCCATCTTCACTATATAAACTCATGAATTCCAAGATACGAAGCTCATTAAGTGGTTCCAATGGTAGTTGAGAAAGATATTCCTTTTCTTCCTCTGAAACCATAGGGGTTTCTAAATCCATAATTTTTTTAGTATTAATTAATCTTTCCCAATCATGGACTACTCTAGCAAATACTACACTATCTTTTAAGCGTTCTACACTTAAATCATATAATCTATCAAAGGGCATAACACCTTCTGCTAATTCAGGAAATCTTTTAAGTACCCCCTTTTTACCTAGACCTTTAATGCCCGGGACTTTATCAGAGGCATCTCCTAATAAGACTTTATAATGAATAAAGTTTTCAGGGATAATTCCAAATTTTTCTTTTACAGTAGCAACATCATAAAATTCTCTTTCTATAGGACGATAAACTGTAATGTTTTTGTCTACTAATTGGAGAAAATCCCTATCACTAGAAACAATATAAGATTTTGAATTAAACCTTTTAGACATATCCTTAGCCATATATGCTATAATATCATCTGCTTCTAACTTATCAATAGATACTACATTAACTGGTAAGCATTTTAAATATTGAATAAGTCTTGTGATTTGGTCTACTTTAGAATCATTTTCTTCGTCAATATTATCAAAGGCATCCCAATTTGTAATACGGTTAGTATGTCTTCCAGATTTATATTCGGGAAGTAGGTACCTCCTATTAGTGGAGGCACCTACTCCATCGAATACAACATACATAGCAGTTGGTTGAATTTGATTTATAAGAGCACCTAAAGAACGGAGAAAGCCTGCTAAGCCCCCTATATGGTTACCGCTCCCGTTTATAAAATTTAATACGGCAAAGTTTCTCAAAAATAAATTGAGACCATCTATAAAAATAACTCTATCGTGTTGCCCCAGTTTGGCAGAACTTTCCCCTTGCTCAATATTATTGAGCATCTTTAAGTAATCTTTTTTAATCATTATTCGGGTTCTTTTTCGAAATGTGAAATTTCGTGTACTTCTTGATCTTCAGATATGATATCGAAATCAGTACCTCCTAAAATCTGGGCCCATGCTTGAGCATGATCAGATTTATATTGTTTGATTTCTTTATCATCATCATTAATAAACCCATGAGGTGTCATAACAATTTTACCTCGTGTAGTAACTCCATTAATGTGGTTTTTATCAATCTGTAAATTAGTACGCTTAGCAAATTCTACCTGCTTACCATCTTTAATTGCTTTAATTTTAGAGGTACCAGCATTCATAATATTACCGAATGTTACTACAAATGTTGAATCAAACCACATAGCATATCCACCCTTATTCATTAATTTAGGTTGACCCATAGGAGATTCTGCTTTTGCAGTCCAAACCTTATTGATACAAACTAAAGTATTAGTATAAGGGCTACTTTCTTTACGTGAAAGAGTAATACGTTGATTTACGTTGTTCCCAAATTGTGTAGACATCGCACCGGCATTCCACTCATTGTTGTTTTTATTAGACTTAATAGACATTTCGCAAGGTACTGAACCAATTGAATCCCATAAAAATAACAAATCATAAGGTAAGTCACCTTTTTTCTGTTCATCTAATAAATCTAAAATAAATGCAGCTACGTCTTCAATAGAATTGATAGTTTCTCTGTCTACATAAATAAATTGCCCACTATAGTTTAGAATTTCACCAGTCTCTTCATCGACCTCAGTATCTAATTCTAATCCCATTTGTTGAGCATGCTCCCAACTCCATTTCATCTCAGTAATAATAAATACTGGGAGAATTTTACGCTTCTGGGCTGCAACTGCTGTTTCAATTAAAGCAGTTGTTTTGCCCGTATCCGAATGTCCCCTAAGTAAAACAATATGTCCTTGAGGAATCCCAGGAATTGAAGTCACATCTTGAAATGCTTTAGAAAGCGGGATCCATTGTTGGTCCTTAAACTTAACATTAGAGTTAAGCATTTTCTTTTCCTTAAACTTTACAAGATCAAAGTTAGACTTTAATTCCTGGGAGACGGCAGCTGTTAATGATGCTTTTTTTCCTCTAGGCATTAGCTGAATAATTCATCAAATTTATCAACTTTGCTTTCTTTTTGGGGAGTCTTCACTGCATAATTGTTTTGAGACCCCCCTTTATCAAAAGGGAGATCGTCTGAGGTCTCTCCAGTTGTTTCATCCTCCGGGGCAAGGAATGTTTGAAGATTATTTTTCATATCTTCGAATGAATGACGCTTAAAAACTTCTTTGGGATTTGCTTGATCCTCTAACCATTTTTGGATTTGATCAGCTTCACCTAAAGGTGTTTGTTTAGTCTTAACACGAACTGATGACTTATTATAAGCCGTTCCTGTTACGTCTGGTCCTACAGTATCAACTGTAATGTCTCGTCCCTGATGGATGTCAGTATAATCACCAATATCATCATCATCAGCAAGTGATAAAAATTCTAGGTAAGTATTCTTACCAAACTGCCAAAGTTTAACACCTTGTTCTTCTTCCCCACGAACAATTACAGGAACGAAAACACGCATTTTAGGATCAAGCTTTTTAGCTAGTCTCCAATTTTCCTTATCGCTTGTCGTACGAAGTTGCTTCGCGAATTCTGCGATTGGATCTTTTTCACCAAAATTAATAGGTGAGATCATTGTGCGTTCTCCAATCCCATAATGGAAATATACTTCCGTAAAGGGGTTAGACTTGTTAAACTTGTTGGGAACAATCCTAATGGTTTGTTTACCAATACTCGGTTTCCAAAACAAACTCGTATTGTTTTGACCTCCTCCCTTGTTTGTTTGCTGCAGGGAGTTCAGCTTACTGCGAATTGCATTTAAATCCATAATATAACTAATTTTTAAAATGTAACTTTCCCTAAATATACGAACGTAAATTCAGGACCCCAAATTAAAGTTCAATAATTTGGTGGATTTTTGTTTTCAGCTGTTTTAACTCATTATGCTGGGTGAGTAGGATTGTATTACGATAGTGTTGCCAATTAACCCTATATCGTATATCAACAACTCCCCCATTCAATAATTTTATTAGCTCATTTAAAGCATTTATTGTGTAAAGGGTGTTGGATTCTTTTTTTCTATGTACTAGTATGGTATTGGGTAAAATCTCCTCTATGCTACTTGGCTCCACGTTATATGTACAAACAAATTCATCATTACTTTTTATATGTAAGACAAATATTTTTTTATAAAGTATATCGTAGCTAGATTTTACCTCTACCAGCGTCTTCTCTAATTCTTCCTGGGTAGTAAAGGTACAAAATAACTTGTTTTTCATTATTGTAGTTTACGTATAAATATTACACTTTTTCTAAAGCATTATAGTTATTACCCGCTTCTACTTTTACATTAAAATTGTACTCCTTAAACACATCTAAGATTGACTTAATCAAATCTTTTTCGGATCTATCTACATCTAAAAGAAATGAATCATAAGTATAATGTATAATTCTAGTTTTACTATGTTTTAATAACTTAATAATTTTCTCTAAAATAAGTACATTATAATACGTTTCCGTATTTTGAAGTATATAATTAAACAGTTTCTGTTTTTTCATATCCGTTTTAAAAACGTATCCAGACTTACAGACAACTTCTTCTTTTCTACTTATATCATCTATATATTTCTCAACTCGTTTAAAGAATTCCAGTTCTTTATACTCTTTAAATACTCCTCCATATAGTTGTTTAAACGTCAGTTCTTTAGCTTTCTTATAATCTACTCCGTACATATCAGCAAACGCTTGGTGTATGTCTCCCTCTTCGAATTTATAACCCACTAATTGTGCCGCTAGTGTGGGGTGATAAGCGCTAATATCAATCTCTAGTAAAAAGTCATTATCGGGAATAAACGCTTCTCTACAACCCGATTTTTTATCTAAAGCAGCATAATTAATTCCCCCAAATGAGTTTGAAGGTCTCGTAGTTGTCGTTTTTAGATTAAACTGCGAGTAAGTCCAATCACGTTCTACACCAAAATGCTCCTCAAATAACTTAGGATCTACCCTTAATCCATTAGATTCAATCCAATAAAACACATTCGTAGCCTTACTATTGTAAAACTCAAAGTGTTGTGGTTTCTCCATAGCAAACACATGTTTAACAGCGTTGTATAGCGTTTCACAGCGTTCATAATGCTTTACTATAGGTATGATGCTGCCTATATTGGCTATTTGGGGGTATTTGCGATAGAAAAAGTCATGACAAGCAAACGAATCTGGTATATCTGTAGGAGATATGAAATGTATGTCGCTAAGCTGTTTTAAAGGTACTATATGTAAGAATTCCTTTCTATCTGTTACAAATATTTCTTCAAATTCTCCTATTAGCTTATATACTTCTCCTAAATCACATTGGGTTGCCTCACTATGATCTATATTAATGATAAACCCTTTCCTATGATTAATTTCTCTAATATAGAATCCTACTATACCCCTTAAAAAAGGGTGTTGGTTATCATTAGAAAAAAGAGGTTCAATGAATACTTTCTTGAACTTCTTTTCCCTAAACTCTTGTAGTTGTTTATTATTTTCTATTAGCCAAAACACTCTTACAATATACGATCAATTCCTTCGATTACCAAATCAGGAGTGATAGTTTCTATTTCGTGCCAATCTTTTATTGATTCTATTTTTTGGAATGGGTACCAATTCCAATTTGAAGCATCCATTCTATGAGTATTAAAATATCCTGAGGTGGGGGTTTCATTGTGAATTCTAATACAATTAGTTTGGAATTCACACCAAGGTTTGGAGAAAGATGAAATTAAGATTACAGGAGTGTTTAAAGCCCAAGCTAACCATGATAATCCCGAACCTATACCAATATGGAATTCTGCCCCATTAATAATAGACATAACTTCATCTAAGGATTTATTATGAAAGTGGTAATCACATTCAGGAGGAGAATTCATAAAGTCCGAAATACCAAAGAGTTTATGTTTATCTACTACTGCCACTTTATACCCCTTATTATGTAAATGGTCTATTACTTGCTGCCATCCTGTAGGATGGTTCCAATATTTTGCTTGTGATGTAGATTGGGTTGAAATAGTTACATATTTTTCTTTTATAGAAGTAGGAGGTAATTTTTTAATTTTAGGAGAAATTTCTACAAATTTTAAACCTAAAATATCTGTAGGTGTTTTTTGGAGAGGTTGGGATTTAAAATCATTTGGGTGATGAGAATTATCATATTTATCATTTTTATAATGCCAACCAATAGAATAAGATGCATATAAATTGTTTATAGAACTTCCAGGAAGTACAAATTCAATGTTAGGATATTTTGATTTGAACCAACCATTATGAAAAGTAGAACATACTACTTGACAGTTATGTTTTTTTCTAAATTCTTCTACATAGGGAAGCCAAGCTATTGTATCTCCTATAGCTTTACTTTCAAAAGATATATAAACCTTTTTATTAGTTAAATCTAATATATCTTCAACAATCTTTTTTCCAAATTGCCATACTTCTACTCTCCATTTTACATAATATTCTATACTAGGTTTAGTCCACATTCCATTTTGTATGGTAGTTTCATAAACTAATTTATTAGTAGTATGGTTAAAAAATTTTACGTCATAAGAAGAAGGATTTTCGTTCGATATAGAAGCTTTCACACCACCACAATAAGAAATAGAAATTTTATTTAATTGTGGAGAAGGGATGAAATTTTTTATTCCTGAAGATTTTTCTGCTATAAAATTTGTTACACTTGTATCACGTATTAATCTAAAATTAGGTAAATCTTTATATTGGTCTGTATAATTTTTATCATAATTAGCTATTACTTCCATTTCCCAAGATAATGCTTCTTTTACAGTTAAGGGATTTAATTCTTTTTTAGATGGAAAAAGGTATAGATCCATACAAGACATAAATTTATTTACATCATCTCTTTCACCCCATAATTTACAATTAGGTAATGATCTTTGAACATCCGTAAGACCTATATCATCTAAAAAGCAATGATTACCTATAAAATGATATTGTACTTGGAGAGATGTTGTTTGTTCAGCAAGTTCAAATATATATTTTTGATTTTTATTAGAATGGAGTAACCCAACATGTAATACATGATACTTAGAAGGATCTAAACCTAACTCCATTAGAGTG
>Ga0209337_1002900_pt1 | contig 12201 bp, 4 predicted proteins | sample LinPmetageLP53_FD_184044 | JGI IMG/M metagenome (GOLD analysis project Ga0209337, IMG submission 184044) | Marine viral communities from the Pacific Ocean - LP-53 (SPAdes) (version 2) | ecosystem: Environmental > Aquatic > Marine > Oceanic | place: Pacific Ocean | collected 2010-02-08 | reverse complement strand
CTAACATTGGAAATGGAAAATTAATAGGTGGTTGGGATATACATAACAAGTGTTATACATTATCTATACAACCACAAAGTGGAGGATTTAAAACATTAAACTTTGATGAAAATGTTTTAGGTTGGACAAGTTTATTTACATATGAGCCAGATAGTTTATTTAGCTTAACAAATAAATTTTTCTCTACAAAAGATGGTGCTATTTATCAACACTACTCTACATTAGTTAATAGGGCTAATTTTTATACAGTACAAAACGATTCAACAATCACAACTATATTTAATCAAAACCCTTCATTAGTTAAAACGTTTCAAACTATTAATTATGAGGGCGCTTCTAACTGGGCATTAACAAGCTTTGTTACAAATGAAGATGAAGCCAATGCAATTGCGGTATATAGTGTACCATTAACATTAGCAGATATGGAGTCTCAATTATTACAAAACAAATTTAAAGCAAAAGAAGATAAGTACTTTGCGAACTTAATTAACACATCCGCGGTAACACAAGGTGAAGTTATTTATGGGGCAGCAATTTCAGGAGTTAAAGGATTTTTTGCAACAGCGAAATTAACAGCAACAAACACAGCTACATCTGGAACAAATGAATTATTTGCTACATCGACAAATTACATAGAATCTTCATATTAAATCATATGAATACAATAGTAAAAAAAATAGAAAAGTTTAGAACTAATATAACTGAATTAGAAAGTCAACTTAAAGACGTTGACAATGTTTTAGTGGGCGAGGCACTGCATAAATATAATCCACTTAAGCATATGTTTGGGGATGGATGTTATGTTAGAGAAATAAACACACCAGCTGATCAGTTAATTGTAACGAAGATACACAAAAAAGAACACCCATTTTTCTTACTCAAAGGAGAGTGTTCTATGTTAACCGAAGATGGTATAAAACGTATATCAGCCCCGTATTACAATATGACATTACAAGGAACTAAAAGAATTATATATACCCATACAGATCTAATGTGGGTTACAGTTCACGTGACGGAGTCAACTGACTTAGAAGAAATTGAAAAAGAAGTTATAGCTGAGAACTTTGATGATCCAGCTATAAGTATAGAAAATTTAAAACAACTTAAAAATAAAAAATTATGACTTTTGTAGCAATAGCGGTGGCGGGCGGTACATTGATATCAGGAGCGGTTAGCGCAGGTATGGCTGGCGCTGAAGCCAAGAAAGCAAAGAAAAGAGCAAATCGTGCTCAATCACGTGTGGAAGATATTGAGAGAAATAGACAAGCGGTGATAAATCCCTATGAAAATGTGGAGAACCTTAGTGATATGGCTAGTAATCTTAGTGGTATGGCTAGTAATCCGTATGCTAATTTAAGTGTAGCTACACAAGCTGCTGAGATGCAAGCAGAAGAAGCGGATATAGCTTTAGCTAATACACTAGATACATTAAGAGCTACAGGTAGTAGTGCTGGTGGGGCAACAGCCTTAGCGCAAGCTGCTTTACAAAGTAAAAAAGAAATATCATCTGGTATAGAAAAACAAGAGGTTGGTAACGAAAGAGCAAGGGCAGAGGGAGAAGCTGCATTACAAAAAATAAATATGAGTGAAGCACAAAGAATGCAGATGGTTAATATGAGCGAAGGGCAGAGAATGCAAGCGGCTGACGTGCAAGGAAAAGCTTATATGTTTGAGACACAAGAACAACGTACAGCTAATGATCTAGCAAGATATTCAGGACAACAACAAAATGCAGAGGCTCAAAGAGTGGCATCTAAAGGACAGATGTTAGGAGCTATAACAGGTACTATAGGTAATTTAGCAACTCAAGTACCTGGTGTAATAAGTGCTGTTAATGCAGCAAAACCACCACCACCACCTGGACCTTGATAAAATAAAATAAATTAAATAACATGGCAAATTTTACAATACCTTCATTATTACCAAATATTAAAGCGGCAAAAATATCAGCCAGAAACGATGCATACACTAATCCACAAGCTGTAGTAGATAGAAGCTATGAGATATTTAACAAAGGTATGCAACAAGCTATTGCTAGCGGGGTGACTGCAATGAATAACAATGCGGCGTATAGAAAAGCAGAAATTGAAGATCAGGCTAGGTTACGAAAAGAAAGTAGTAGTTTACTTGTTAATGAGCAAGCTAAAGTTCAGGGTTTAGCTAGAGTAGGAAACCCGAGGTTTGAGCAAAACAAACAAAATTATATGTATGCTTTAAAAGAACGTGTTATTGAATTAAAAAATGCTATGGACAAAAATCCTGAGCTTCAACAAGATGGCGCTAGAGCCATAGCTCAAATAAATCGTCAAATATTAGAATTCTCAGCAGCAGCGCCAAATATGGTAACTGCAATAAACACATTGAAAGAACGTTTAAAAATTGAAAAAGGAAAGTATGGTGCTATAGCATCAGAAAACGCTTCTGATATACAGAGGATATTATTAGGTATGGACCAGGGTGATGCAGATATAACACTTGTTACTGGTAAGTATGGAAATTTAGTTTTATATATGCCAGAACAAACATACACAACCGAAGATGGGGAAGAAGTTTATACAACGGGTGCACAATTTGACATAAGTGCATTTAATAAAATGAGTGCTGATGGAGGTGAGTTATTTCAAACAGTACCTGATATAGGTGACGAATTAAAAGGAATATCCGATCAAACTATTAAGGTAGCTGGTGGAGAAACAGACAACCCATTGTATTATGAGGTTGTTACAACAGATGTTGGTAGTGGATACAGTGCAAAAAACAAAGTGTGGAGAAAAGACATGGGTGTTAAAATTCCAAAAACAATAAGATTTGATGGTAAAGACATACCAAATCCTTATTACGATTCCGAAAAGCCTGATACACCATTGAATGGTCTTATTGCTGCCAAGCAGGATTTGATTATAAATGGTTCTTTAAATTCTATAATAGATCCTAAAGACGCAACAGATAGAGATATGGCAATAATATATCAAGATCTAATGGAAAAGGGTATGGGTAAAGGTTTAGATCAATTTGCTTGGGGCGAAACTCCACCAAAAGATAGTGAGTACACATTTGAGCAAGTTAAAGCTTATCAACAACAACAAGCATTAAAATGGTTATCAAATAGAGCCATTGATGATTACGGTATTAGTCAAAAAATGGACAATCTTGTTTCTAGCGGTGGAGGTACGGGTGGAACTGAAGCGGAAAGAAAAGCATCAGGTATTCAACAAGCAATAGAAACTGCTTGGGGTAAGGCTACTGATGATAGTGACGAATCTAACGCACTTGCGGATTTTGATTCACTTCAAGGTTACAATGGAATGACAATAGTGGCTCAAGAACAATCTAATGGTACAGAGAGTGAAACTGTTTTTAAGGTTATGGGTAAATCAACAGCAAATGATAAACAAGCTGAGCTTTTAGAGTTTGACGTAACACAACCTGATGATTTAAACAAATTATATAACATATTTGGACTCACTCCAAATAGAGATTATAAACAGAGTGACGTAGGACGAGTTGACAATATGAAGAACGTTAGAGCTATAGAGGATGCGGTGAACGAATTTCAATTTTCAGATGAAAAAGGTGCTGGTGATAAAGAAGATCAATTTGAGAAATTTTTAAATGAAACAGCAAGGATAAACTCAAAAGGCAATAAGCCTATGTCATTAAAGAAGTATATGACAAAAATGGGATTTAAAAATTTTAATGTTTCTCAACCACACAATTGGAATGATGTAATTAGAATGAATGTAACAACTAGTGAGGGTAAAAGAAGTTCTTCAAAGCACATAAACCTTGATAAAGATGATTGGAAAGAAAAAGTAATAGAATACTTCAATGGTTTTAAGGACTTTAAAACTAAAAAAGATAAAGTTAATCAAGACTACAATAATTAAATAATATGACTAAGAGATATACATCGAATAATATCGAGTATGATGTTGCAGAAAACCGTCTTGACGAGTTTTTAAAAGATCATCCAGACGCTGTTTTAGTAGAAGATCAGCAAGATGGGATAGAGGTTGAACCTATTGAAGAGGTTACCAAGGATGTTGTATTAGAAAGTGGTATTCAATCTTCTACACAAGAAGATATAGATCAATCTAATGAATTAGTGGGTGGCACGTATCAACTTCCTGAGGAAAAAGTAAAAGAAGCTGTAAGTAATGCTGGTGAGGCATTTGATGATATTCTACAAAACTCATCTGGTAGATATTCCAATGAACTTCTACTGAAAGAAGCAAATATGGACACGCCAGAAACCAGCGAAAGAGGCTTTAACGAGGGTATAAAGCTTCCTTATATTGAGGAGTTAATGGCAGGTGGTGTTGCTTTGGTTAAAGAGGAATATTATCAGGGAAATTTATCTTTACCTGGACCGGGATCCCCTATGGGTATGGAGTTTTTTTCACCTTATATGAAAAAATTACTTGGAAATAAAAAAAGAGACGGCAAGGATTTAATGACCGATGAGCAACAAAAAAATTATGATGCATTAACAGCCATAAAAACACAAACAGCAGAACAGATTTTAAGGAGAGATGGAAAAAATCCTACATCAGATGATGTTCAACAATACATAATAGATAACAAAGATAGTCCTGCTTTTGAACAACAACTTCGTAACACATTTACACAGGACTATGTCAACAAAGAAAGAACCGCTTATATAAAAAATTTAAATAAGTTATTTGTTGAAGCAGAAAATCCAGCAGTTAACCTTGGACAGCTAGCGAAACAAGGTTTATTTAAATCTGAAATACAAAAGAAGGCTGAAAAAGAAGGGGAAGAAATAAAAAAAGACATAGAAGATAAAGAGAACGAAAATATAGTTTTAGAAAAAAATGCAGCATTTCAAGTTAAAGCTCTTGCGGATGAAATTAATTCACTAATGAAAATTACCCCCAAAACTAGAGAAGAGGGCATTGAGATTGTAACAAAGATTAAGGGTTTAATGGAAACCTATGAGGCATGGAAGCCAGCATACGAAGAATATGCAGAAGCTGCTATAGATATATCTCAAGATAATGCATCTATAAATAGATATTTAGACGCTGTTGGTAGGAACGAGGGTTGGCTAGTGAATCCTATAGGTGCGCTTGGCGTAGCGAGTATTGACATGCTTAATGCTTTGTCGGAAACTGCCGATAGAATAGTTGGACCAGATATGTGGGAGCTTGCATCTAATTATATACTTGGTGAGGATAATATTATTAGTAAGGGTTTTCAAGGCGTATCTAACGTAGTGGATTCTGGTCAAAGAAAAGTGGATGATTTTACAAAAAATATATCAGCTGGTTTAGCTGTCCCATTAAGTGTTGATGATATAGATGGGTGGACTGATTTTGGCCAATGGGCAGGTCACTTAATAGGATCGCAAACACCAAATACGGTTGTTATGTTAACAACTGGTGGATTTGCTTTACCTATATTAGGTGCTAGTGCCACAGGTACAAGTTTTCTATCAATGCAAAGAGAAATTGATTTATATGGAGCAGAGTATACACCTTTTCAAATGTACTCAGTTGCTCTTGGTACAGGTTTAGCAGAAGCATTAAGTGAAAAAGTAACATTTGGTCAGCTTAATAGAATTAAAAAAGGATTAAGCATAAACAAAAAATTAAATTATGGTATTAAAAAGTGGGCTAGAAGTTTATTAACGCAACGTGGTTTAAGTAAAACGGGTAAAGAATTGCTTATTTATGGTAAAGACACATTTGAAGAAGGATTTTCTGAGACACTAGCTGGTTACACACAGAGATATTTAGAACGTGAAATACTTGGTAAGGATGTTAATCTTTTCAACGGCATGAAGGATGAATTCATTAGTGGTGCGTTTATGAGTGGCGTGGTATACAAAGCACCAGGCATAGGGTTGGGTATGATAAAGCCTTTTCAAAGAGCTGGATCCATACAATTAATAGGAGAACTTCGTACACAGTTTAACGAAATAACAAAAAGATTAGAAGATAATCCTAACATGGTTAAGTCTCTACAAAGTGAGTTACAATCGCAAGCTCAAGAAAAATTAAACCAAATAAATCAAATTTTAAGTAAAGATATTTCTAATATTGATAAAATGACTCCTGAAGAAAAACAGAAGTTAATTGATTTTACATATAAAAAATATAAACTCCATAAATTATATGATAAGGTTCAGGAAGACGACAGTATGGATGCTGATACTAAAAAGTTTATGAACAATGCTCTTAATGGTCAGTATAAGAAGCTACAGGAACAAAAAGATATATTGCTTGGGGAAGTTAATACACGTGAAGATATTGCTACATCTAGAGCTAAACACAAAGAGGCTGGTGGTAAAGACGAGGATTTTAAAGTTATTGAAACAGACGAGGAATACAATGACACATACTCTATGAAAGACGCAAAAAAAGATTCTAAAGGTGTTCTCAGAGACGAAGAGGGTAATGAAGTATTTGCTGAGGGTCATTACACTAAAGATGGTGGAGTCGTTATAAATAGGGAGGCTATGTTAAAATCAGCAATACTAAACGGTGGTAATATATCTACAGCATCCCATGAATTATTACACAAGGTATTAGAGGTTGAATTTGCGGATCCTAAAAAAGGTAAAGCACTTGCTCGTAAATTTATGGCAACTCTTAAGAAATTTGATCCTAGAGCATATAATGATGTATATAAAAGATTAATAAATGGCGGTTATATTTCAAAAATGCCTGATAATTTAACCGAACAAGAAGAACAAGAGTTTTTAGATCAAGAAAAAGAAATGGGTTACAATGAATATTTAACCCAGTACTATGACCACGTGAGAGATAATAAAAGAAAATACAATCAACTTGATAAAGGTTTTCTAGAACAAGTTATGAATTTCTTTACAGAAAGACTTGGTAAAGTGGCTAAAGTAGATCCTAATGATATTTCTTTTAAAGATGGTAAAGATATGTACAACTTTGTACAAAACTATGCTAAAGATATTAAAGAAGATAAAATATCAGATAGGTCTAAAGCCTTTATTAAAAAAGGAGAAGAAACAACAGTTGATACAGAATCAAAACAAACATCAGCATCAAGAAAAAAAGATACATCACAAAAAGATATTGATGAACTAGCCACACAGTACAAAAAAGATCCAGCTTCAGCTGATCCTGTTGGGTTGGTTGAACAGTATACCAAGATAGCACTAACCGCTTTGGGATATAAAGTAGGCAAAGGAACCGTGCAACCTAAGGAAGCTATTTCATTTGTTAATTCTCAATTTGATAGTATACTAAGAAGATGGGATGGGGAACAGAAATTATCAACTTGGATATACGCAAATATAAAACCTAAAAAACAGGAGTTTTACGAAAGTGAAATTGGTGATGCTGCGCAAACAACAAGCATTGATGATGAAAGGGCACAACAAATAGCTGCTGAAGAAACATCAACAACTGAAGCTAAAGAAGAAAAAACACAAACCTTAATTGATCCAAGAACTTTAATAAATGTAAAAAATAAAATAAAGGAAATTGAAAAGGAAGTTAAAATAAAAAAAGAACAAGTTGCTTTAGCTAACTTTAAATACATATCTGATAATTTTGGTACTAAGGTTGCATCTATAATTTATAATATACCTGAAGCAAAAATAAAAGATGCAACAAAAAATCTTACATACGCTAAAAAAATAATTAATGGTATACCAGAGAATTCTGAGGCAGGTAGTATACAGAGTGATTTTGCTTCTATTGATGAAGCTGGAAGATTTTTAAAAATATTACCACCTTATAATGTTTCTACTAGTGAATCTACTATTAACAAACAAGGTGAAACAATACCGGTTAGTAAAGATGTAAAAGGTAGATCTCTTGGGTTATCTGGAGTTGTCCAGGATTATTTTTATGAAAATTACATAGACCCTAAAGGAGAAATAACAAATCCCAAGGGTAGGAGTAAAGGATCAACAAGCCAACCAGTTGTTAAAAGATTAAAACCACAATTTAGAGATAATATATCTAATGAAACAATTCAACAACTGCAAAAAGATTTAGGTATAACTCCAGTTGGTAAATTAAATATATACAATAGAACTATTGGACAGTTTTTGAAAGGTGTTGCTAAATTAAAAGGAGCTATAACCGCTAATACAGTTATTGATCAACAAATAGAAAGTTTAGATGTCAAAACAGCTAAAGGTAAAAAGCAAGTTACTGCTGATACTAGAGCCGGTAGAAGTACCGTCCAAGCTAAAAAGAGAAAAGTTGATAAAGAAGGCAACCCAGTTTTACGACAAGGAAAAGAGACTATAGAGGGGGTAAAAGCACTAGGAAAAATTTTAGTACCAATATTTGGCTTAAAATTAACTAAGAGAATACTTGGGACACAAACTCTTTCTCCAGCGGGTAATAGACCGTTTGGGTATACCAAGGAAGGGGAGAAAAATAAAAATGGAGCTATAACTAGAGGTTTAAGTTTTATAACCAGTTTAACTCGGCTAAAGAAAAATTATGGTAAACGTGAGTTAGATGATTTTAAAAAGGCTTATGCGGAAGGAAAAATATCTACAGTTAATGAATTGCATGAATATCTTGATAACTTAGGTTTAGATATAGATACTAAAGATACTAATGATATTTTAAAAGCAATATTTAGTAGTAAAAAATTGATTACATCAAAAGGTAGTTTTGAAAATGTTAACAAAATAAAAACTAAACTCTTAAATGATTTGAGAGAAATTTATGTGAAGAATCCAAAGATGCTTGATGCAATTAATTCTATAACTTACAACACGGCTTCCAGTTCTCATTGGGCTAGAAATTTAGCAACATTAATAGGGCGAGAGGTTGGAGAAACAAAGGGATATGAAGAACACATGATACCGTTTTTAGCTCATCATAATACATTAATCGCTGCGTTAAAGTTACCTGAAAAACAATGGAAAGAATTTGTAAAATGGTCTAATGATAACTACTGGCAAGAGGGTATATCAAATGAAACAAGAAGAACACTGGATCAGCCAACTAGAACTAATGAAACTTATGGACCATGGTTTGGTAAAGATAAATATCATCCATTACTTGCTCAACATATTAAAGAAGCTTTAGCGGGAACAAGAAAGTGGTCAGATGTTATTAGTCCAGACGTGAGAAAATATAGTGGATATAAATCTGTTAATAAAACATACAAGCCTGTTAATCCAAATACGCAGCGTAGGTTAGGGGAGACAGATGCTCAAAGATATAATGTTGAGGTTGCTAAAAAATATCAAAATAACCCTATGGTTATAGAGAAACAAAACGAACTCATATATGAAATACTAACTAAAACTGTAACCCAAAAAGACGCAGCAAAAAAATTAGAATTATTTATAAAAACTGTTCCGGAATTAAAAGCCGCGGTAAAACATTCTAAAAAAATATTTGGTAAAAAATTAAACAATACAGACACGACAGGTCAACAAGTTGATATATTAAAAACGTATGATGAAGCAGCAGATAAAGCTAGGAGTTTAAAAACACCAGAAAAGGGTATAAGTGTTTTTGATTTCGATGATACTCTAGCAAAAACTAATTCTAAGGTGCTTTATGAGTTACCTAATGGAAAGACTGGTAAACTTAGTGCAACAGAGTTTGCAGCTAAATCTGCATCGTTAGAAGATGCGGGAGCAATTTTTGATTTTAATGAATTCAGTAAGGTTGTAGAGGGTAAAAAAGGACCATTAGCGAACCTTGCACTAAAACGTCAAGGTAAATTTGGTAGTAAAGATATATTTATATTAACAGCGAGACCACAAGAGTCAGCTCAAGCTATACATGATTTTTTAAAAGGTATAGGGTTAGAAATTCCTTTAAGTAATATAACTGGATTAGAGAATGGTACACCAATAGCTAAAGCAAATTGGGTTGCTGAAAAAGCAGCTGAAGGTTATAATAATTTTTATTTTGCAGATGATCAAATTAAAAATGTTAAAGCTGTAAAAGAAATACTAGATCAAGTAGATGTTAAATCTAAAGTACAACAGGTTAAGTTTAGTAAAAAAAGAAGATTAAATGATGAATTTAATATTATAATAGAAAAGAAAACAGGATTGGGTAGAAATAAACAATACTCTCCAGCTAGAGCAAAAACAATAGGTGCGAGCAAGGGTAAATGGAATTTTTGGATACCTTACTCTGCTGAGGATTTTGTTGGCCTTATGTATCCATTATTGAGTAAAGGTAAAGAAGGTGATGCTCAAATGGCTTGGCTTAAAAAGAATTTATTAGACCCATTTAATAGAGCGGAAGCAGCTATGACACAAGCTAAGATCTCAGTTGCAAATGACTTTACAGCATTAAAAAAACAATTTAAAACTATACCTAAAACTTTAAAGAAAGAAGCTGTTGATGGTTTTACTTATGAAAGTGCTTTAAGGGTATACATATGGAATAAACAAGGCGATGATATACCTGGTTTAGCAAAAAAAGATATTGATGAGTTAATAAAATTTATTGAAAGTGATATAGAATTAGAGGGTTTTGCTAATGAATTAATAAGAATTCAAAAAGGTAAACCATACCCAGCTCCAACTGATACTTGGTTGGGTGGTAATCTAACAACAGATATAATAGGTGGTATAAATACTGTAAACAGAGCCGAATATCTTCAAGAATGGCAAGAAAATGTTGATATAATTTTTACACCAGAAAACATGGCTAAACTTGAAGCTACGCATGGTAAACTATATGTTGAAGCTTTAAGAAACATTCTAACAAGAATGAAAAAAGGCACTAACAAACTGGAGACTGGTAACAGGGTAGTTAATGACGTACTAGAGTGGGTTAACAATTCAGTTGGTGCTATTATGTTCTTAAATACTAGATCAGCTGTTCTTCAAACAATATCAGCAATAAACTTTATAAATTGGAGCGATAACAATGTTTTAGCTGCTGGAAAAGCTTTTGCTAATCAACCTCAATACTGGAAAGATTTTAAAAGATTATTTAACTCAGACTTTTTAGTTTCAAGAAGAAAAGGTTTAAAAATAAATGTAACAGAATCAGAGATAGCAGATGCGGCAGAGAAAGGTAGTGTTAGGGGAGTTATAAGTATGTTACTTAAAAAAGGTTTTGTTTTTACTCAAATTGCAGATAGTTTTGCTATAGCATCAGGTGGTGCTACTTTCTATAGAAATAGATTAAATAAATTAATGAAAGAAGGAATGTCGGAGCAAGACGCAGAGAAACAAGCATTCTTAGATTTTTATGATGTAGCAGAAGAAAGTCAACAATCAAGTAGAACAGATAGGATTAGTATGCAGCAAGCAAGTAGTGCTGGAAGAGTGATACTAGCTTTTGGTAACACACCAATGCAGTACGGTAGGCTTATGAAAAAAGCTGCCCTTGATCTTAAAAATGATAGGGGGGATTGGAAAGCTAATGTTTCTAAAATAATATATTACGGTGTAGTTCAAAACATAATATTCAATGCAGTGCAGAATGCTTTATTTGCACTTGCGTTTACTGATGACGATGATGATGAAGATTTTGCTAATACTAAAGTAATTAGAACAGCAAATGGTATGATGGACTCTATACTAAGAGGATTAGGCATAGGTGGAGCAGTTGTATCCACTGGTAAAAATATAATATTAAAATTAGCAGAAGAAGCTGGAAAAAGTAGACCAAAGTACGATGAAGCAGCTTGGGAAATGTTAAAATTCTCACCACCAATATCTTCTAAGATTTCAAAAGTAAGATCAGCGTTAAGAACATTAGAGTGGAATGCTAAAGAAATTCAAGAAAAAGGCTTTAGCTTAGATAATCCAGCTTACATGGCTGCCGCACAAGTTGTTTCAGCAACAACAAACATTCCTTTAGATAGAGTTATTAAAAAAGGAAATAACATAGCTGATGCTGTTGGGGATGAGTCTGAGGCGTGGCAAAAGTTAGCTTTAATATTAGGGTGGTCTATGTGGGAGCTAGAACCTCGTGGATCAAAAAACAAAAGCTCTAATAAAAAAAGAAAAAAGAAATTACCTCGCGCTTTAATATAGTAAAAAATACAATAAATAGGTGATTAATTTATAAGAAGAATATAATAAAAAGAATACATATGGATGACATGTTAAATAAAAAAGTAGCGGTTGATTTAGACTCAGATGGTAAATCTGATTTTAAGATTGATTTCAAAACGTTGGCAATAGTTGGTGGAATGATAATCACTATGACAATGTCATATACATCTCTAAAACAAGAGATAGAGATTGCT
>Ga0209337_1002899_pt1 | contig 12204 bp, 4 predicted proteins | sample LinPmetageLP53_FD_184044 | JGI IMG/M metagenome (GOLD analysis project Ga0209337, IMG submission 184044) | Marine viral communities from the Pacific Ocean - LP-53 (SPAdes) (version 2) | ecosystem: Environmental > Aquatic > Marine > Oceanic | place: Pacific Ocean | collected 2010-02-08 | reverse complement strand
TTCTAAAGAAAAAATTCAAGCAGGTTCATCAATTACTTTTTCTTTATTCAGCTCAGGGTTTACAATACCGCTAACAAACACTAAAGGCACTGCTAATTTAATTGTAGGCCCAGGTAAATTTCGTGACATAGGTAACGATGCTAAGTTTAGTGTTACGTTAACAGCTGCTACTAATCAAATTATTAGAATTGAAAGGCAACCGCTACATTCAGAAACAGAAGCTTATGTTAATTGGGACAGCGGATCTAACAAGAGTAAAGCGTTAACTTCAGCTGGAGTAGTTATACCTAACGATTGGCAGGTAGCTGATGATAAAAACGCACTGCTTAGTATAGATACTAAATGCACTGGTGTTGGACTTGGCAAATACACCGTAGGAGAAATAACTTACACAGATGGATATACAGAAGTAAAAATAGAAGCAACTATATCAAACGTTAGATTTGGCACTGAAGACATAACTCTTTCGTTAGATTTACTTAATTTTTTAACATTACAAGCTTTATCATAACATGGCAATACAAACAATTACATTTCCATTTCCACTAAATGTCTCTGTACAACCAACGGACATTTTGTATACTTCTTTATCGCCTGGTAATCAGTCTGGAACTAATCATCCAAGCGCTACAGTTAACACCGCGCCAACAGCATTAGGAGCGGTTACAAATATTAATCACTCAACAAATACAATAACCTATGATGATACCGGTTTTACACCATCTCCGGTTTTAACCTCTATGCATTACTTATATTTTAGTAAAGATAGAAATGCAAACACATCTGGAATTATTGGTTATTTTGCAGAAACTCAATATAGAAATTACACTAAAGTTCCAGCTGAGATATTTGCAACAGCGGTGGATTACTCTGATAGTAGTAAATAATACACAAAAAGTGTAACTATTATACTATAAAATTAAATTAAATGGATGAATTAGAATTGTTAAAAGAAATAAACAATCTTAACAAAAAAATTACAACTAACGAGTTGTTTTGTAGGAAACTAAACCTTTTAGACTGGGACGTTTTAGATTCTTGGTGGGAAGCTTGGCCTGATTGGACAAATCCAGGTAAAGAATTTTTACCTGAAAATGGCACTGGCGGTCTTATGGTAGAAAAAAATGGTATTCCTATTATAGCTGGGTTTATGTATCAAACAAATTCAAAAGCTGTATTACTAGAGTGGATAATATCAAATCCAGAATACAGACAAGAAGACAGAAAACAAGCTGTAGAAATGTTAATAACAAAAGCGGAAGAATTTTGCAAAGAATTAGGATTTAAATGGATGTTTACCATAGGTAGAAATAAACATTTAATTAAAACACATGAGAAACTTGGTTGGTTTGTAGATAACAAACCTTCATACGAAATAACAAAAAAAATAAAATAATATGGGTGTAGCAACAGCAGCCTTAGTAGTAGCCGGAGTAGGAGCCGCAGTAGGTGGTATTAAGGCTTACCAAGGTGGTAAAGATAGAAAAAACGCAAAAGAGAAGCAAAGAACAGCGGAAGAAGGTTTAGCTGCTGCTCAAGAAGCCTTATCAGCAATAGACGTTTCTAATCCATTTGAAGAAGCTAAAAACGCGTTTGAAGGCTTAGACAATAAAATGGCTGACCTTGATAATGTTTATGAAGGTGCTACAAGCTCTTTTGCAGACATGGAAAATAAATTTCAAGGACAAGATAATGCTTTTGAAAACATGGAGAATGCGTTTGAAGATTTAACGGTAAACACGCAGCAAGCTGAATTTGAAGCCCAACAAAATGCTCAAAACCAAGCAAACATTATGTCAAGCATGGCTGGTGCGGCTGGTGGATCTGGTATTGCTGCCTTAGCACAATCAATGGCAAACGCTGGTGCATTACAATCAGCTAAAGCATCGGCATCAATTGGAGCGCAAGAAGCTCAAAACGCAAAACTATCTGCACAAGCTGATCAAAGTATACAAGATAAAATAGCTACAGAACAAAGTAGACTAGATACAACAGAGCGTTCTGCCGCAATGGATATTCAAAAAACTCAAATGAGTGCTGAAGATGCTTTACAATCTGCAAGACTTGGCGAGGCTTCAAAACTTCAACAAATGGAAGCATCAGAAGCATCTAGACTGCAAGATCAAGAAGCAAAGGGTGCTATGGAAATCCAAAGATTAAAAGGCGAAGGGGAGATGTGGGAAACGCAAACAGAACTAAATAAGCAATCAACAATAATGGGTATGAATATGTCAGCTATGCAATCAGCTAGCGCAGAAAAACAAGCGGCTACCCAACAAATGTACGAAGGAATAGGAGATGTAACATCTTCAGCTTCATCTGCATTTATGCCGGCTGGCGGAGTATAAATATAAAATTTAAATAATATGAGATCACCCTTAAAACAATTAGGTAAAACACCACAGGAGCAAATGGTAAAACAAAAAGCTATGACTGACGCTGGCTTAGATATAATTGGTGGAGCTACTAAAAGAAAAAACTGGGAAGAGTTACAACTTAGTATAAAGCAAATTGAACCAGAGTCAATGAAGCTTAGAAAATTAAAAGATCAAATTTTACGTGATAAAGAAAGAAAAAATTACGAAAGTGGTGGACAAATAACTTTACCGTCGTCATATAGTGCAGCAGGTTTTATGTTAGTAAAAAAATACAAAGAAGAACTTTACAATGCACTTGAATCTGATGATAAAGAAAAGCAAAAAGAAGTTCAAAGTAAATTAGCACAATTATCTACAAATGTTAATATAGTTAAAGACGCCATACAAGATTTTTACGAGGATCAATTTGAAACAGAAACTTTATTATCAAAAGGCGTATCTCAACAACAAGTTAGTTTTGCTACTCAAATGTATTGTAATAACCCTGAGTTAGTAGTTGTTTATGCCGAAAAAGAAGATGTAATGGTAGGTTTTACTGATTATTATGGTGAACTAGTACAAGAAGAAGCACAGTATTGTATTGTATATGATTTTTATGATAATCCAGTCATGCTAAATGTTTATGACGGAAACAAAGATATGTTTATTAGAAATAACTTAAAAGCTATGGAATATATAAACTTTTTAAATGAAACGTTTCAAACATCACAAAAGGCTAGCGCTGGTAAAGAAGCTGTAAAAATTGACATAGGAAGAATAGATTACAAAATAAACACGTTGTTTGGCTTTAATGATGGTACAGCAAGCAAAGAGCAAAACGAATTAGTGTTAATGTTTTGTCATGATAGTGAAGTGTTAAGAGATGGTAGTACTTTTAGACGTCATTTATACGAACATCCTAATATTCAAAATCTTAACTACGGTGGTTTTGATTGGGATAGATTAGAGTTTGGTTTACCATTAGGACCTGGAGATAAAAACCATTGGGCTGATGAAATAGATGAATTTGATAAAATGTTATTAGTAGATGCTATAGTTAATACTGATCACCCTTTGTTTGATATGAATTTACTTAGAACGTTAGTTAAAGAATATTATACTTATAAATTAGAAAATGCTTGGTGGAAAGGTATGGGCTTTCCAGAAGGTAAAATAGAAGTAATGAGGCTTAAAATAAAAGAGCTTACAAAAGATAGATTTAAAAAAGAAAAAGCTGAAGCTGCTAGAAACGGACAAAAGAAATTTACGTTTGACGGAGAAGTATATTCAACTGGCATGACAGATAAAAAAATAAAGAAACAAGAAGAAGATAGAGCGAAAGCTTTTGACAAAGCAAATCCACAAGCTAACGAAGAATTAAATTAATAATATGTTGAAACCATCACCATTAAAACATAAAGGCGTTCACACTCCGTATGCTTCAGAAGAAGAGTATCATAAAGCAATGGGTGGAGAAGTAAGTGAAATAGAAAAAGTTGGCTTAAATACAACTTCTTCTTTTGCTGACGAAAGTAAAGTTTTTTATTTAAATGACGAAAGTCAAATATGGACTGATGACAAAGGTAATATTGTTGATGATGAAAATGTTCCAGAAGAACACAAAAAAAGTAATAAAAATAAATTACAAAACAATAGTGTTGCTGAGAATTCCGCTATACAAAATGCAGAAAAGTTTAAAGCTACCCCAGAGCAAATCAAGGAGGCAACTGTTTTTACAGATGAAAACACAAAACTAGCAATACAACAAAGAGAACAATTTAAAGTATTAAAAAATAAAGAGCAAGGGTTAGACCCAAACGGAAACCGTTTAATGATAACGCTTCCTAATGGTAGGCAAATTCCTAGTTTACAAGTAAAAGGAATGCCACAAAAACCATTACCTGGAAATCCAAACGCTGATGCTAGATACAAGCAACAGTTACAAGCATGGGAAAACCAAGAGCAACAAAGAAAAGATTTAAAAAGAGCTAGAGATACAAATCCAATGTGGAAGTATCTTGTTGATGCCGATCGTAATCTTAAATACACAAAAGATAATAACGGAGAAATTATTCCAAATCCAAATGCTAAAGAAGATGCTACAGATGAAAATATAATAGCAGCTGCTAAAAAAGCTTATTTAGAAGATCAAAAAGGAAAGTATCTTCAAAAAAATGTAGAAGAGTGGGTAGATGCTCAAGATGGTGTTGGTGTTAACATGCCTCAAACTCAAAAGGATGAAATTGCAAAAAATGAAAAAGCTATTACAGCTTTAAACAAAAAGCAAGAAAAAGATATAAAGTTAATAAATTCAACGGGGCAATTGTATCTTGATATGAACGCTCAAATGGGGGAGTTAAATGATAACTTTAACAATAGAGACGATTATTTTAAAGGTAAAATTAATGGAGTTAAAAGTGAATTAGCAGAGTTAGGTCCAGTTATAAAAGAAGGTCCAGGCGCTTGGACTGAGGCTACTTATGATAAGTATAACTCTATATTAGATAAAAACAAGGAACTTCTTGATGATTATAATGGTTATTTAAAAACAAAAAACAATTTTATAACTAAGTTTGAAGATTTAGAAAGAACAAGAGATGGTTATAAAAAAAATTATGATAATCTTTCTAAAGAAGTTCAAGAGTTTAGCGAAAATGGAGAAGATTTTTTGGCTTATCATAATTTAATGAAAAGAAACGGTCATTTTCTAACTGGTGTTGGGGCAACTATAGTTGCTAGCGCAAGTGAACTTGCAAGTGGTATAGAAGGTGTTGGAGCTGAAATTGTTATGTTACCTCAAGGTTTAAGAAACGACAATATGTTAGGTGACAATCCGTTAGCTCAATACTTAGTAGCTAAAGCAGATCAATTTGAAAAATTTCGAGGAGGTCAACCTATTTTAGATAAAGACGGTAATTACATAGGTGACACAAAAGGGTATAAAGAAAAAGTAAACAAGTTTGCTGAAAGCTTACATAACCAAGTTCAACTTCCACAAGTATATGATGACATAGAAACGTTAGAAGATTTTGGTCAGTTTGGTGTTAATGTTTTAGCTAACTTCGCGCCACAGTTTGCTCTTATGGCTGCTACTGGTAGTAGCTCTTTATATTTACTTGGTGCTTCTGCTACTGGTGGATCTTTAGACGAATCAAGACGACAAATGAGACTTGGTGAAACTAATTATAGTTTAGGGCAGCGATGGGCACATGCCGCAATGGTTGGTGGTGCTGAAGTTGTTTCTGAGCGATATACTTTAAACTTAATAAAAGGAGCTTCACAAGTTACTAAAGCACGTGTTGCAGATGGATTTGAAGAGGCAATGAAAAAAACTTTTGCACCTAAAAGCTTAATGGCAGCTACAAATAGAATGATTGGAGAGGGTGTTTCAGAGTCTAATGCTAAAATATTTGGGGAAAACGCTGCTGATATATTTGTGTACGGTAAAAGAAATAAAAGTTTATTTGAAGGAGTAGATGAAGCTTTTGTTTCAGGTGTGCTTATGGAGCGTGGTATTGCAATGCCAGGTTTGGCTAATAGATTAAGCCAACCATTTAGAGGTAATAAATACGATGCTAAATTAAAAGGATTTGAAGATATTAAAAGAGATATAGAAAAAACTTTAGAAACAGAAGGTTTAAGTAAAGAGGTTAAAAAAGATTTACGTGATAAGTACTTAAAGATTCAAAAACAACAAGATGATATTATTAGAAAAAGTCATGAAAATGTTGACAGAATGTCTGAAGATGAAATTGACAATTTAATTGATTTAGATGTACAAAAATATAAATTAAAGCAAGCTGAAGACAATATAAATGCTGATAAATCTTTAACTCCAACGCAAAAAGAAGAACTTATTAAAAAAAATAGAGCTGATGAATCAGATATTATATCTCAAAAAAATAAAATAATTCAAAAACACGAAGACCCAGAAGCTAGAGAAAAACGTGAAGAAGAATATGAAAAACAAAAACAAACTGTAAAAGCTAAAATAGCCGCTTTTAATAAAAAACAAATAAAAGGTTTTACTGAAACAAATGCTTCTGCTAGAGGTAAATTAAAAGAATTTGAAACCGTTGAGGAGCAGCAGACATTTTTTAACGAGCAAATATCAGAGCAAAATTCTACTGATAGAGCTGAAATACAAGAAATGCAAGATCTTTTAAAAGAACCTAATATTACTAGGCAAGATAGATTAACAATCCAAAATAATTTAGCTGCATTAAGAAAGCGAATCGATGGTAGGAATAAATACTCTAAGACAGCATCTAGTCAGTACGGATTTATAGGTCAAAAAAAGGATGGGAGTTTTACAATATATTTAAACAAAGAAAATGCTCTAGCTACTGGTGGTAACGTTAATGTTGCAGCCCACGAGTTTTTACATAGCGTTTTGTATCAAACAACAAAAGGAGACTCTAAAATTCAAAAACAATTAGGAAATGCTGTAATAGATTTTATAGGTGAAAAGAAAGGTGGTTTTAGTAAAGAATTTATAGATAAAATGGAGCCATACCAAGGTGATGCAAATTTTGGCGAAGAAGTTATTACCGTTATGTCTGAGTCTATATTAGATGGTAGTTTAAAATATAAAGAAGGATTTTTTACTAAAGTAGGTGATATTATAAGGCAAAACTTACAAAGATTAGGTTTAAAAGATATTAAATTTGACACAGGTAGAGATGTGTATAATTTTATAAAAGACTATAATGCTTCTATTGAAAAAAATTACGATAGTAAGGCTATAGATCGTATGATGGCTACTGGCGCTCAAGGTAAACTCTTGGAAGGTAGAAAAGGTGGTAGAGATATAATGCAAGCATCTAAAGCTCAAGCCGATAAAGTTCAAGATATATATGCTAAAAAAGGAGCGGATGGAGCTGGTGAAATTGCTATGGAGTATAGGGGTATGGCTGAAGAAATATTTAGAAGAAACCTTAACAACGCGCCATCAGAAGATATAAGAAATAATTTGAATAGTAATAAAGATATTATAATTGCTGATATATTATATAATCCTGGGACTGAGTCTGCTAAAGCAAGAACTGTACTGGGATTGGTTAAAGATTTTAAAAGTGAAAAACATAAATACAAAAACGTAGCCGCTTATATAAATCAATTTTTACCAGAAAGAGCTAAAGATATATTTAAACCTTACGGTGTTGAAATGGCTATTACCAAGTCACAAGAACAAGAGGGTATTAAAGAAAAGGTAGCAAAAATAGCCGCGGAAAAATCAAGTAAATTATCCGAAGATTCTTTTAAAGGACATAAAATACATGAAAAGCTAGGCAAGGGAGATCCAAGAGTTAGAAAGCTTGTAGAGGATTATCAAAATAAAGTAAAAGAGTTAGCTGAAAAAATGTCTATTGAAGAAGTAAGAAATCTTAAGTTTAAAGATGTTAAGGGCATGGGTCATGAGATTATAGCTGAAATGATGGGTATCGATGCTAATAAATTAGATTTGAATAGAACTGGTGCAAAACTACCTAATTTAAGAAAAGACAATAAGAAAGGCACTAATGAGCAACTATTAGCTCAACAGTTTATGCTTAAAAATACATTGCCATTTAAAATAGCAATACCAAAGCACCATACAACTAAACTTATTAAAGGTAAGACAGGTGAAATGGTTGAAAGACCTAAAGAGGCGGTTGGTATACCTGGATCTATATTAGGCCCGTATTTTATTAAAGGCAAAAGAAAAGATAATTTAACACCTTTCACTCTTGACAAAGAGATGATGGATGATAAAAAGTTTTTAGAACCAGTTGGTGTTATAGACGGAAAATCATTTAGAAATGATCAAAGAAAAAGTCAACAAGCTATATTAAACTTTGCCACATTGCTTGATAAAACAATGACATACCAGGCTATAAAAGAGCAAAAGCTAGAAGAAGGATACACGCTTAATGACACTAAAACAATATCTGATGGTGTAAGTGAGTTTTCATTTAGTAAAGCTGTAAGAGAACTTAATCCTGATCAAACTGAAATTTTTTATAGAAAATTACCAGAACTTGGTGCCGCTGTAAATCCAGCATTAAAAGATTATACTAAAGTTTCTGAAATGAAAACAGCTTTAGAAGAAGTTTATGGTAAAGACTTACCAACACCTGTTAAGACTGCTATAGCAAAAGATTTTGTAGGTTTAATTAAAAAATATCAAAATGTTGTTGCTAACAACCAAACTGTAAACGAAGGAACTTGGACTGAATACGTAGCTGATAGCTTTAATCAAGAAGTTGATAACATTGTTAAAATGCTTAATCTTGAAATAAATGGCAGGAAAATATCAGCGGCTTCTATATATGATAATCAACAAAATATAGAAAGAGGTAGAAGAGTACAAGTGGTTGATTTTGGTAATCACTTAATTAAACAGGGGATGTCGTTGCCAGAAGTTGCTAGAACAATGGCTATATTATCACCTATGATGGCTGGTAGTTCTAAAATAGGTAGGGGTATGTTTACTAAAGATAAAAATGGTAAACTACAAGTAGTAGAAGGTATGGAAGGAGAAACCATGAGATATCAATTGTTTGAAAGTATGCCTGATTTTGTAGATACTTTTATAAATGGTATTGATGGTATGACACCTGCAATATGGAAAAACGCTAATACAAAATTAAAAGCTCAAAGTTCTAGTGCGGCATTGAGAGATAAAGATTTTAAAGGTAGATTAGCTGAAGCTAAAGAAGCTAGACAAGTTATAGACAGCATGATGAAGTTTTTGAATAAAGAAGGAAACGATCTTGACGTCGCTATGTTTATGATTAGTAATTTATCTAACATGAGAGCGCCGTTAAGACGAGCTGCTAACTTGCAATATATAGCTGACAGTGTTTTAAGCATGAAAGATGTTGGTAAAAACGCTGAGTATGAACATATGATACCGGCTAATTATATGGCTTTAAAAATTATTGATGCCTACAAAAACAAAAATGGAATACAAAATCAAGATGATTTTTATAAAAACTATAACGTAGCTATTATACCTAAAACTATGGATAATGTTTTAAAGTTACAGGGATTACAAAGCAAAATGATGCCTGGTTATAATTTTGAAACAGACCCATCAACAGGTAGATATTATAACTTTTTAACTAATGGTTTTAACGATATAGTTCCTATAAGAAATATAAGTACCAATGAATTAATTGGTCCTAAATTTCAATATAGTAAAAACATGAGAAATGGTAAAGTTTTAGATAAAGCTATTCAATTTTCTAGAAAAACAAACAAATCAAAAGGTATAACAGTTTTAGATTTTGATGATACATTAGCTACAACTAAATCATTAGTTAAATTTACTAGACCAGATGGAACTACTGGTACTTTAAACGCTGAAGAGTACGCTAGTACATATGAAGACTTATTAGATAAAGGTTTTACGTTTGACTTTTCAGACTTCAATAAAGTTGTAAAAGGTAAAGTAGCACCGTTGTTTCAAAAAGCATTAAAGTTACAAGGTAAGTTTGGTCCTGAAAACATGTTTGTATTGACAGCTAGACCACCACAAGCCGCTAAAGCTATATTTGATTTTTTAAAAGCTAACGGTTTAAATATACCAATGAAAAACATTACTGGATTAGCTAATTCTACAGCTGAAGCTAAAGCGCTTTGGATTGCTGATAAAGTTGGTGAAGGTTTTAATGACTTTTATTTTGCTGATGATGCTTTACAAAACACTCAAGCTGTTCAAAACATGTTAAATCAATTTGATGTTAAGTCTAAAGTTCAACAAGCTAAGTTGCAGTTTAGTAAGAATATGAATACTGACTTTAACAATATAATAGAACAAACAACTGGTGTTGAATCTGAGAAAAACTTTTCAGATGCTCAAGCTAAAATTAGAGGAGCTAAAACAAAATATAAAAGTATTATACCTGCTTCAGCCCAGGATTTTGCTGGTTTAATATATAATTTTTTAGGCAAAGGTAAGCAAGGAGAAACTGATATGGCTTTCTTTAAAAAAGCTTTAATTGATCCTTTTGCTAGAGGTATAAATGAATTAAATGCATCAAGACAAAGTGCCGCTAATGATTATAAAAATTTACAAAAAGCTTTTCCAGACGTAAAGAAAACAATAAATAAAAAAATAACTGGAACTGAGTTTACAAACGATCAAGCGGCTAGAGTATATCTTTGGGATAAAGCTGGGTTTGAAATACCTGGTTTATCTAAACGTGATTTAAAAACTTTAGTTGACCACGTTAAGAACAATCCTAATTTACAAGCCTTTGCTGATAGCGTTGGTTTAATTTCTAAGAAAGAAGCTGGTTATTCACAGCCTGGTGATTTTTGGTTAGCAGAAAATATAACATCCGACTTGTTAAGCGATGGGGCTATTGGAGATGCAAGGTCTGATTTTTTAGCTGAATGGCAACAGAATGCAGACGTAATATTTTCACCAGAAAATCTTAATAAAATAGAGTCTATATACGGTAGTAATTTTAGAGAGGCATTAGAAGATATGCTTTATCGTATGAAAACTGGTAGAAATAGACCTGCTGGTGGCGGTAGACTTATGAATATGTACATGAATTGGGTTAACAACTCTGTTGGTGCTATTATGTTTTTTAACATGAGATCCGCGTTGCTACAAACTATATCTGCTATAAACTTTATTAATTGGTCGGATAATAATCCAATTAAGGCAGCTGCGGCTTTTGCTAATCAACCACAGTATTGGAAAGATTTCACAATGTTATTTAATTCTGATTATTTAAAACAAAGAAGGGCCGGTAATCAAAGGGGTATTAATGAAGCTGAGTTATCAGCAACAGTTGCTGGAGCAGAGAACAAAGCTAAAGCAGCTATAGCTTGGTTGCTTAAAAAAGGTTTTTTACCAACACAAATTGCGGATAGTTTTGCTATTGCTTCTGGTGGTGCTACGTTTTATAGAAATAGAGTTGAAAAATATGTAAAAGAAGGTATGACTCAAGAGCAAGCTGAAAAACAAGCGTTTTTAGATTTTCAAGAAACATCTGAAGTTGCTCAGCAGTCAGCAAGACCTGATATGATCTCGCAACAACAAGCATCTCCACTTGGTAGATTAATATTGTCTTTCCAAAACACACCAATGCAGTATGCTAGAATAATAAACAAAGCAGCTAGAGATTTAGTTAACAATAGAGGTGATGGTAAAACTAATGTTTCTAAAATAATATACTACGGGGTTGCTCAAGGTATATTGTTTGGTAGTTTACAGTCAGCTTTATTTGCAGCGCTAGGAGAAGATGACGAAGAAAAGTTTGATCAGAAAAAAGAAAGAATACTAAACCAAATGGTTGACTCTGTTTTGTCTGGTATTGGTTATGGTGGTAAAGCTATAAGCACTGTTAAAAATACTTTAATGGAGTATAAAAAACAAAAATCCAAAGGTTGGAATAGTGATCATACATATACAATATTAACTTTACTTGGTTTCTCTCCACCTATAGGATCTAAACTTCGTAAAATATACGGATCAATACAAACAGAACAATTTAATCAAGGTGTGTTTAAAAAAAGAGGTTTTACATTAGATAACCCTGTGTGGAATGCTATTGGTAATGTTATTGAGGGTGTTACTAATATACCACTAGGTAGAATGTCTAATAAAATGCTAAACTTAGATAATGCAATGGATTCTAATAACGAGTGGTGGCAAAGAATAGCTTTGGTTATGGGTTGGAACACTTGGGATCTTGGTATTAGAGATAAAGATATTGAAGCCGTAAAAACAGAAATAAAAGAAGAAAAGAAAGCTAAAAAATCTGTTGAACAAAAAATTAAAAAAGAGGAAAAGAAAAAAGAAATAATAGAAGAAAACAAATCAGTAATAGAAGAAAATAAAAAGAAA
>Ga0209337_1002897_pt1 | contig 12207 bp, 3 predicted proteins | sample LinPmetageLP53_FD_184044 | JGI IMG/M metagenome (GOLD analysis project Ga0209337, IMG submission 184044) | Marine viral communities from the Pacific Ocean - LP-53 (SPAdes) (version 2) | ecosystem: Environmental > Aquatic > Marine > Oceanic | place: Pacific Ocean | collected 2010-02-08 | reverse complement strand
CTACCAAACCCTGTAAACACTTCGCTACAAGCAAAAATATCAGCAACAGCTACAAATACTGATTCTCAAACAGACAAAGGTGCTTGGGATATAATATACTTTGTTAAAATAGAAGATGGTAAACAAGTTGGAGATATTGTACAGTTAGGTGAGTGCATAGAAGTTATCACTGGAACAACAACATATAGTATTACGGTTCAAACAACTGGTACAGAACTATTACCAACCGCTAACGATTTTATATTTTTTGGAAAAGATAATAAAATAAGCACGTCTAGTCTTAGTGGTTATTTTGCAGAGGTAGAAATGACAAACGATTCAACAGCTTCGGCAGAATTATTTTCAGTTAGCGCTGAAGTTGTAAAAAGTAGTAAATAATAACCAATAAATGTAACTATATACATATAAAAAAACAAGACATGGCAGAAAATACATTTGATATATCTAACTTTAATTTAGACGGAACACCAAGAGGCCAAAACACATCTTTTGGTGATGGGCTCAACCTTAACTACAACTTTAACTCTAATCCTGGTGGCAATAATACTGGTGGTGGAAATCCTTTTATGTCTGGCGACGCTATGAACAAGTTTCAAATGGCACAAGGTATAGGTGGTATACTACAAGGTGTTTTTGGAAGAAAAAAAAGAAAAAGAGAGCAAAGAGCTGCAGCTGCAGAACTAGGTAAAAGACAAAAAGTTTATGAAGCTCAAGAGTATAAAAACTTAGCTGGTGACTTGACAAACCCTTATGCTAAAATGAATAATCCTTTTGAAGATTTAACGGTTAACACGCAGCAAGCTGAATTTATGGCACAACAAATGAATCAAAACCAAGCAAACACTATGTCAGCTTTATCTGGTGCTGCTGGTAGTAGTGGTATAGCTGGTTTAGCTCAAGCATTAATGAACCAAAATCAAATAGGTACACAAAAAGCATCTGCTTCAATAGGTATGCAAGAAGCACAAAATAGAGCGTTTCAAGCTAAAGGTGAGATGCAAATGGAAATGGCTACAGCTAAAGGGCAACAAATGACAGATATATACAAGTTTAAAGGAGCTGAACAAGCAAGAACGTTAGAAAACAATAGAGTAGAAACTTTGTTTGGTATGGCAATGAAAAGAAAAGGTAGAGCAGACGAAGCTATTCAATCAGCTAACGCAGCTTTGTATGGTGGTATAGGCCAACTAGCTACGCAAGCTATGTCAGGTGGATTTTCCCCATCATAAAATTAAAAAATAATATAATATGGCGGCAAACAAATACTTAATAGAATCGTATGACCAAATGCTTGGTAGAGGCCAAGACAGAAGCATGGAAGCTTTTGTCAAGGGAGCTACAGGTGTTTTAGCTAATCAAGCAAAGCAAGAAGCGCAGTCAATAGCTACTATGCAAAAAGGTCATGAAAAAGAAATGGAAAACCTAGAAAAACTAGGTGATCTTGGAACGCTTTCGCAAAAAGAAAAAAATATTACAAAACAATGGTTTAGAGGCAAAAGAGATGAATATAATGATTTGTCAGTTCAGTTTCAAAAAACTAAAGACCCGGCTTTACAAGATAAAATGGACGATATTAATAGTGCTATAATGAATGTTGGTGGTAATGTAAAAAGATATAACGAAAACACTTTGCAGTGGAGTGCAGATATAGGTAAAGTTGCTTATGGTAGTAGAACTTTTGATGGTGAAACAGTTGGTGGTATATATGGAAAAACAGGTAGCCACACAATGTCTATTGATGAGTACGGTGGGATTAATTTTATTGGAGCAACACCAAGCGATGAAGATGTTTTAAGTGGAAAAAAAGAAGGGGGAGCAAGCGTGGTATCTTTAAATGATGTTGATGGCGGTTGGAATTTAAGAAACTCTACAGTAGAAGCTTTTGAAAGAGACATAAGAGGAAACTTAGAAGCAAATAAAAAAGAAGGTAAGTTTTTTAGTAAAACAAAAACACAAGGAGACATGTACTCAAAGCTTGTTGAGTCTGGTCCAGAAGGCGTACAGGTGTTTGCTGAAACAGATTTAACTGGTACTTATGGAGATCAAAATTTATCTTTTGAACAACTTTGGAAAAACGGAAAATTAGATGATCCTTCTATGTATAATAGGTTTGCTTCTGGCGATGGAACAGACTGGATGTTTGATGACGCAAACTCTGATTACCTAGCTGGTTTAATATCTAAACACATAGCTAATACGCACGAAACTTTAAGTAACAACTACGTTGGTCCTGAGACAACTTTTGAAAATCAAGCTGGTACAGCTGGTGGAAGAGATGCTACAAGAAAAATGAATCAAAGTATGGCTAAGTACGATGCTGATTTAGTTGGAACTACAAATGGTAAAATGACTATTTCTGGAATGTACAATACTGCAAAACATCACAACAACGTTGCTGGCTACTTTAACACTAGGTTGAAAAAAGGTTTTGGTTTAGAATTTATAGAAAAAGGAGATCAAGGTACAGGATATTATATAACTGAACAAGTACCAGACTTTAGTGATCCTTTAAACCCAACTTACACAACAAAAAAATCTTTTATACAAGGGGCGAGAATAGGCCAAAACAGTGAATTAGCAAATTCAACACACCTACAGTTTGAAAATATATGGAGGTTTATGGATCAAGATCAAGTAACACTTACTAGCGATAATAACATAATGTTAAAAAAAGACTAAATGAGAGAAGAAGATGAAATTTCTTTAAATCCTGACGGTAACACTGGGGGTTTTAACTTTAATCCTACACCTATAAATCAAGACTTTAACTTTAATAAAGGAGCGAGTACTTTTGATTTTGATGGCGGATTGTCTGTTGCTGAAGAAAAAACAAATCCTTCTATCGCGCCGTTGAATTATAACGCTAAAAAAAGATTAGAAATTGAAAAGGAGCTTGATAGAAAACAAGATCCTAAGTACATGGTAGACGCTATAAAGCTTGATGCATCTATGAATTTTCTTCTTGATAAACGTTTAAGCGTAGAACCAGAATTAAAAAACACTGTTTTTCAAAACGGACCCGAAACAACTTTTCAACAGCTTTCTTATTTACCAAACCCAACAAAAGGTTTTATAGAAGCGCTTGGTATTAACGATGACATGATAGCTAAACAATACCCTAACCTTTCTAAAAAAGATGTTTACAATGCTATTGAAAGCAAATTTTACGAGCAGTTAGAAATTGAACTTGAAATAAAAAAGCAGGGTAGAGCTACTAAAGAAAGATATGAAATGATTCAAAACGGCTCTACTGACGAAGATATGGATATGTGGTGGCGCAATAGAACTCAAGACGATGCAAATTCTTTTACTAACGAGTATGATAGAAAAATAGCGCAGTTAGTTTTAAAACTTGACGATGGGGATCAAGACACTCCAAGTGGTAATAGAAAGCATATACTAGCAATAAAAAAATTAAAAGAACAAAAACAAGCAGCTGGTGATGCCGATGGTAGATTTCATTTGTTAGATTTATCTACAGGAAATATTCATCACACAGATACCGATATTGATTCAAGAAGAGACAGTGATAAAATAAGAGTTCCTTTAATGGTAAATACTAGAATTCAAGAGCTAAGCACGAGGGACGCTAGCATGAACACTAGGGATTACTTAAAAGCTAAGTACGAAGAAAATACACTAGCATTAAACGAGCTTAACGATGAGTTTGAAAAAGAATATAGGGTTATTAGGCCTAATGGAAAACCATACGAAACTCCTAAAAAAATGTCAGAGCTAATTCAAATGCATGATGAGGGAACTTCATTTACTATAACCGGCGCTGTTGATAACACTGTTGTTTCTAAATCAAAATACTTTGGTACTATAACTGCTGGCACAAAATCTGTAGATTTTTCTAAAGATTTTGGTCTAGTAAAAAAAGCCTTACAAGAAGATTTAAAACAATACTCTATAGATAAGTTAGCTTATAAAAGAATGTATCTTTTAAACGAAGGTGTAGAAAGTATTGACAGAAGCACTCTTAAAGACACTATTCACAACGCTGTAAAATCGTTTGATAATTCAGGATTTTATGGTAATCTTATAAATAATTTTACTGGTGGTACTACAGAGTTAGATAAAATAACAGGTTTTTCTAGAACGCAAGGCGCTTTAGGTATTCCTATGACAGCAAGTGAAAAACAACACGTGCACGACCAATGGTTTAGAGACGGTATATCTACTGGTATTGGGGGTAGTGCTAGATTTTTAGTTGAAATATGGGGTGCTGGTAAGTTTTTAAAAATAGGCGCTGGAGTTGCTAATATTGTACCCAAAGTTGCTGAGTTTTCAAGATGGTTAAAAGGTACAAAAAGCTACTATGATTATGCAGCTGGAATTAGCGCTGCAAGAGTAAGTAGCGCAGAAGCTTTTAAGTTTTATGTTGCAGAAGGTAGATCGACAGGTCATTACGATGGTACAGCTGCTTTAAAAGGAGCTGCTTTTGGTTTAATGAGTTTTGGTGCAGGAAGATTTATAAGTGGTATGTTTAAAGGTCTTTCGCCCGCTAGAGCATCTTTAATGAATTATGTTATTGGTACTCCGATTTCTTTTAACGGTTCGTCAGAGTTTTCTGAACTTGCAGGCGCGGTGAAGAAAGAGTGGAATGGCGATGGTTCTATAGATAAATATATTGAAGATAATTACGGAGATTTAAGTGAAACAACCAGAAGAGTTATAAATAATGGTATGTTTGCTTATACTTTAGGTGTTGGTAAGCAAGCTAGAGCAATGTATGAATTTAAAGAGTTAAAAAATATACAGTTTGCTAAAGACGAATTGTTTGAAAAAATTAATGATATTGTCGATGGTAATAGAGGTAAGGGCAAAAACTATATAGGTAAAAAAGAAATAAATAGATTAGGTTATTGGCATCCAACAGTTCAAAGAAAATTAAAAAACAATTTAAGTGAAAAAGAGTTAAAAACTTACGAAAAACTTCAAGAAACTTATGCTGATGTTTTATCAAGAATAGAAGGTATAGATTTTCAAATGCAATACTTTAACAAAAAAGATGGGCAAAAAGTTATAGACAAAGAGCACGATGGGCTTAAAAAAGATGCTAAAGAAAATGGAGGTGAGTTAGAGGTTAAAGTTATTACAGAAAAAGAAGCAAAAAAAGAAGATGAATCAAGAAGTGAAGATAATAAAAAATGGAAAAATACAAAAGCCATAACAGAACATAAAAACAAAAAAACTACAATTACTTATATATTAGAAAAGTATTTTCCTGGCGTAAAACATCACGAACAACTTCATTTTGAAATGTTTTCTAGGTTTGGCAGAGATGCTGTTATGAAAGACAACTTTTTTAACAACTTACAAAACATTGCGCAAACTATAACTCTAGGTACTGAAATGACAGAGTTAAGTGGTAGATCCGGTATAAATATAAAAACTGGAGAACAGCTTACGTTAAAAGATGTTTTAGAAGCTAAGTTTGGTAAAAAAAGAACTGTCGATAAAGAGTGGGAGTACTTTTCTTATGTAGCTGAGTTCATGAGTAAAAAAAGTAATTACTACAAAATAAGACAGTCTAACGGTTTTTATAAATTTAAAAATTTAATTATTGATTTTCACGAGTCATTAAATCCAAACAGAAGGTATGATATGTCTAAGGAAAAAGACGTTGTAAGATGGTTTGGTGATTACATGCAAAATGCTAACAAGGGCAAAAGTTCATATAAGTTGTTTGCGGAAATGGATAACTTTGTCACCGAAGGTGTTGACAAGATAGCTGAGTCAGGAGCAGAATATGCTTTTAAAGAAATGAACTCTGAAAACTTAACCAAAAGTATAGATACAAAAGCGTTAAGTAAAGACTTGCAAGGTGATTATAAAAAACTTTTTGATGGCGCTCAAGGCGAAACAACATCTGACAAAAACAAAAGCCTTTATAGAAGACTAACAAACCCAGCGTTAAACCCTGACGCAATGTACCCACTTGTTGGTGGTAAAATTGGTCCTTGGATTGACGCAGCTATCTACAAGTATAATTTAAAAGTTCCTGACCAATATAGAATTGAGCTAGGAGAAGGTAAAAGAGGTGTTGGTAGCGATAGGTATGATTTAGTAGTTGACATGCTAACTGACAAAAGGGGTTTATCAGATATTATTGAAAAATACGAATTAGTTGATTCAAGAAAAACAATAGTAAATAAAAAAGGCGAAACTGTAGAAAATCCTAATTTTGGTGCTAAACAAAAATTGTCCACGTGGATAACTGGTCAGCTGCTTTGGCGAATGCAAGAAATAAAAGGAAGAGGTATTGATCAAAAATCTGAATCAACAGCGATTGGTAGTGAAGGTACTACAGTTTCTAAAGACGCGGTAACATCTGAAGGTGTTGGTGTGTTAGATAAAGTGTTGACTAACGAAGGTGGTGAAACTAATGCTGAGGTTTTAGGTAAGCAAACAAAATCTGGTGTAAATGAAGGTATACAGCTAAGAAACTTTGAGTTTGAAAGCTCTAATGGTGTAAAGTTTAAGTTAAATGAAGAAAATATTACTTTAGTAGAAAACAAGTATATAGATATATTTAAAAACTCAACTGAAAAAGACACATACGGGCCAACAACATTAGAGATGAGAGTTGAAACTAATAACGCTACAAATGAAATATTTGGTATAATACCAAAAATACACAAAACGCCTAAAGAAAAAGTTGACGCTGCAATACCTGAAATAAACAAAAATGGTAAAATGATGTTAAGTAGCATGCCAAAAACCTCATCACCTGATTTTTACGAAAATAGTCAAATAGCAAAAAGTATATTTAAAATATTTTACAAAAAAATGCTTGGGCCAGATGGCAAGCCTATTAAGTATAAAACTTCTGAAATGTCTACTGAAGAAGCAGCTAGAACTAATGCTAGAACTTTTAAATACGAAAAGCTATCAGTAACGACTGAAAGAGTACAACAGTTTGTAGATCTTATTACAACAGGTAGAGATGCCGGTACTATTTTAAAGAAAATAAATATGGCTAAGCAGTACATGGGGGATGTGCTTGGTAGCCAAATAGCTAGAGATGTGCTTAATCCAAAAACACCTTCTGGTGCTAAGTTTAAAATAATGGTTGATAACAACCCTGCTTTGAAAAATAAGTATGAGACTATGAAAATGGACTTAGCTATAAAAAGACTTAGAGGTGCAACCCCTGATGGTTTGAAATCAGAAGTTATAACAGAAAGCCAAGCAATAAGCATAATAGAGCAAATAAAAGGTGAAAAAAATATAACACCAGAAAAACTATACAATATAGTAAGTGCAAACGTAACTGATTTAGAAACTAGAAAAGAGTTATTAAAAAACACATATAATTTTGAAGGTACAATTGTTGATCTTTATGCAAAAGAAGCATCTTCTAGAGCTTTTTTAACTGGTAAAGAAAAAATGGCTTTACCTATAACAATATTTGAAGGTAAGTATGCTGGCTTTACTAGTAAAATAGCAGAGTTTTTTAAGAAAAACAAACTAGGAGCTTTTGATAAAAATGGAAACCCTGTAGGTTTGGATATGCGAGGGTTTGGAGATAGAGTAGGTGATAAAAACTTTATTGAAAGTTATCAAAAACAATTTTTACCTAAAATACTTGGTGAATTTTCAGATGTACTTTTAGATCCAAAAGGTCCGCTAGGTCCAATGATAGCTAACTCGTTTACTTTTTCTGGTAAATATAAATTTGCAGGTAGTGATAAGGTTATGACTTCTACTGAAAGAAAAGTTATAATGAAGAAGATTAAAGGTGTTGTTAAAGAAATGCCTTTTCTTGAGCAGGTTAAATTAACAGACAACGCTTTGTTTAGAGGTTTTGTTCAAGACGCACTCTTAAGCAAAGAGTTTAAAAACATAAACACTGATCCTAAGGTTATGGATAAGTTTGTTAATAAAATGAGAGACTACTTAACGCCAAAACAAAAGAAAGGCGGTAAAAAAGTTACATTAGAACAAACTATAAACGCTAACAGAAAGCTACAAAAATATGTGTATAGCAAAATATATGACTACTACACTGAAGCAGCTGCGGCAGGACCTGCGCAAGCTAAAAAAGCAATAAACCATATTTCATTTTTACTACAAGGCCAAACGAGTATAACAGGTGGGTTTGCTAGAGCTACAGCTACACATCTTTATACAACAACTATTTTAGGTGGTAAAAAAGTAATACCTGGAGCAAAAAAAGAGGTTGTTGATGCTAGCGATCCTAGAAAAGGTTCTTTTTTGTATTCTGAGCACATGTTACAGCTTATGAATTTTAACCTAAATATTTTAGATCAAATGGTTAGAACTAGAGGTAATAAAAAGGCTTTTGGAAAAGCTTTTGATGCTTTGTCAGAACAATATCATCAATCAATAACCACTAAAGAAACTCAATTAGTCACAGACGCTGACGGAACAACAAGTTATAAGTTAAAAGACACAGGTGTAAAAAGTATAGCTAATGTTTTTGAAAAATATGCAGAATTACAAAACACTGTCAATTTATTGACTGGTGAAACGTTGTGGAAAGAAACAACGGGTATTATTCAAGCAGCAAATACAGTTAAAAAAATTAACAATCAACTTAGAAAAGGTCTTGGCTTAAAATCAGAAGACTTAACACCAAGCAATCAAGAGTTGTTAAACATGTCTAATAATATAGAAAAGGCTTTTTCTGAAGGAAGAAAAATTATTAAAAAGTCAAGAGGTATGAGTACTTTTGATTTTGATAAAACGGCTGGTGATAGTGACAACTTTATATTTGCAACTAAAGGTAATCAAAGAAAAAAAATATCAGCAGATGACTGGCCTTTTGTTGGAGAACAACTAGGTAAAGAAGGTTGGAAGTTTGATTTTACTGATTTTAACAAAGTTACAAACGGTAGACCTGGACCATTAATGCAAAAGTTAAAAAACCAAATAAAAAAGTATGGTAACGAAAACGTATTTATACTAACAGCAAGAGCTCCTGAAAGTGCTAAAGCAATATTTGATTTTTTAAAATCAGAAGGTGCTGAAATACCTTTTGAAAACATAACTGGGTTAGGCAATAGCACAGGTGAAGCTAAAGCAATGTGGATGCTTAAAAAGTTTAGTGAAGGTTATAACGATATGTATTTTGTTGATGACGCTTTGCCAAATGTTAAAGCTGTTAAAAATGTTTTAGACCAACTTGATATAAAATCTAGTGTTCAACTTGCAATTCAAATGAAGTCTGAGCAATTAGGATCTACAATGAACAATATAATTAGTGATGTTACTGGTATTGGTAGAAAAGAAATATCTAAGAGTAAAGGAACAATGTTAGGTAGAAAAAAATATACAAAGTCTTTTATAGTACCTAGCGCTCAAGATTTTAAAGGTTTACTACAAAACTTAACTGGTAGAGGCAAAGAAGGTGAACAACATCAACAGTTTTTTAACGAACATCTACACGACCCTTATGCAAGAGGCACTAGAAACGTTACGTCTGCTGAAGAAACTTTAGTTATGGATTATAAAGCTTTAGGTAAACTTTTGCCTGGTGTTAAAAAGAAACTTAACACTGAAATACCTGGAGAACCATTTACATACGACCAAGCAGTGAGAGTTCACAGGTGGACACAGGCTGGGTTTGAAATACCTGGTTTAAGTAAATCAGATGCTAAACTACTAAACGACGTTGTTTTAAATGATCAAATGCTTTTAGGTTTTTCAAACAACTTAAGTGCTATAACTAAACTAGAAGCTGGCTACACAAAACCAACTGAAGGCTGGGAAGCTGGCTCTATAGTTAGTGATTTACATGGTCATTTAAACACCGGTAGTAGAAAAAAGCATTTTGAAGAGTTTACACAAAACAGAGAGTTGATGTTTGGTAAGTGGAACAACGGTAAGCTAGAAGGGCCAAATATGGCTAAAATAGAAGCTACACAAGGACCTGCTTACGTTGAGGCTTTAAATGATATACTTTGGCGCATGGAGACTGGTACAAATAGGCCGGCAGGTAAAAACAAAGCTGTAAACATGCATATGAACTTTATTAACGGTTCTGTTGGTGCTACTATGTGGTTTAACACTAGATCTGCTACTTTACAGACTTTATCTACTTTTAACTACATAAACTGGAGTGACAACAACCCTGTGAAGGCAGGTCAAGCTTTTGCAAACCCAAAACAATATTGGGCAGATTTTAAAACAATATTTAATTCTGATATGTTAAAGCAAAGACGATCTGGCTTAAAATACAATGTTTCCGAAGCTGAGCTTGCTCAAGTCGCGGCTGGTGGAGGCGCGGGAAGTGCTAGAAAAGTATTTGCACATTTAATAAAACTAGGTTTTGCTCCTACTCAAATTGCAGATAGTTTTGCAATTGCTACTGGTGGTGCTAGTTTTTATAGAAATAGAATAAAAACATATATAAAAGAAGGGTTTAGCGGTAAAGAAGCTAAGGAAAAAGCTTTTTTAGATTTTCAAGAAATAACAGAAACATCTCAACAGTCGTCTAGACCAGATTTAATATCACAAGTTCAAGCTGGGCCAATGGGCAGAATGGTGTTTGCTTGGGGTAACACGCCTATGCAATATGCTAGAATACAAGAAAAAGCAGTTAGAGATCTTATAAACGGCAGAGGCGATAAAAAAACTAATTTTTCAAAGTTAGCTTATTATGGATTTATACAGTCAACAGCATTTACAGCTTTGCAAAATGCTATGTTCGCTTTTTCAATGGATAGTGAAGACTCTTTTGAAGATGGTGAGATTGATAAAAGAACTTTAAGAATGATGAACAACATGGTTGATACACAGTTAAGAGGTGTAGGTATACCGGGCGCTGTTTTATCAACTGTAAAAAATACTATAGTAGAATATCAGAAACAAAAAGGTAAAGGTTACAATGCTGATCACACAAAAACAATACTGCAACTATTAAGTTACTCCCCTGTACTAGGCTCTAAGTTTAGAAAAACATTTGGTTATTCTGGATTAGGAACGTTTAGGTATAATCGAGAAGCTATAGATAGAATTGGATTGAACATTGACAACCCAAGCATACTAGCGTATGCAAACGTTATTGAGGCTGGTACAAATTTACCAACAGCAAGGTTAATAAGAAAAATAAACAACCTACGTATAGCCGCTGATATGAAAAACCAATGGTGGCAACAAGCTGGTGCTTTTGGAGGTTGGAGTGGTTACGATCTTGGAGTTGAAGATCTTTTACTAGAAAATACTAAAAAACAAATAAAAATTCAGAAAAAAATGGCACCAAGGGTTCCAACACCTAGAAAGCCAAGCTTACCAAAACTTTAAATATGAAAAAACTAATAATAATATTGTGTATAGCATTGACTGCTTGCGCGGCACCGAAAAAATGTTGTTCACAAGACTTTAAAAAGTATTTTAAATTTGCTACTTTTTATGCTGCAGCTAACGGTGGTAACTCTATATCTGATGTAGATGTGTTTTCTGTTGCTAATGGTTTAGAAACTGTAACTGTAGAAACGCCATACGATTATAACTTAGCTCTTGGTATACGTAAGATAGCAAGGTTTGGTTACGAAAATAGAGCACAAACATTTTACGATGGTACAGAAGAGTCATGGTCAGATGGTGCTAATGTAGGTAAAGTACGTGGCTTAGAATTTTTATTTGAAGTAGATTATAAGAGACAACAAGGTAATGAATATTTAGATCAGCATCACTTTATAAGGTTTGTAGATGACAAGTATATATTAAAAGGCGAATACCTAGAAGATGGTTTTGCTGATATTAAATACTTTGAAACATCACAAAGGTATAGATATAAAGCTAATGACAAATTGTCTTTCAATGCTGGACTTGCTCAAAGGTTATCCGAACCGTATGGTTACGATCCTTTAGCAGAATGGGTGCTCAGCAATGGCAATATACATTACACTTATCTAGCGCTACAAGAGGGTTATAATGTTAACGTAGCTGCTAGTGAGTATTTTTCTCCTGATGGAGAGCTCGTTGCCACAAGCAAAGAGGTTTGGGAAGAGGTTGTGATACCTACAATGCTGTCTGATTATACTGAAAGAAAACGTAATGAGTTAGATCAAATTATACAACACTCTGTTGTTTTAGGTTTTGATTACTACCGTTACACAAAATCATTTTGGTCACATGCTTGGGCTAGTTTAATGCCTTTTCACGTAGACAACGGTGAGTTTTCTTATGAAAAATATAATGATGGTCAATGGCTTGATTACAGTGGTGGTTTGA
>Ga0209337_1002896_pt1 | contig 12212 bp, 9 predicted proteins | sample LinPmetageLP53_FD_184044 | JGI IMG/M metagenome (GOLD analysis project Ga0209337, IMG submission 184044) | Marine viral communities from the Pacific Ocean - LP-53 (SPAdes) (version 2) | ecosystem: Environmental > Aquatic > Marine > Oceanic | place: Pacific Ocean | collected 2010-02-08 | reverse complement strand
TAGAATTAATTCCATTTTTCATTCTCCTATTTTATTATTTATTTGTCATTTTTCAGTTACTTTGTGTAACCTTTAATATATATCACCTGTAATAGTGAAATACAATTTTATTTTATAATTTTTCTCTGTCTTTTGTATCAACGATACTGTGTATTTTTGTTGGTATTTTACTTAGTCCGCTGTCGTTTGTAAGCAATAAACTATTCTGATATTGTTCCCACGGTATAGGAAATCTCTTATCTAAAACTCCGTTGTTCAAACTTCTTATTACTTCATTGAGTGCGTTGATTGTGTACAGAGTGTTACTCTGTTTCTTTCTGTGTAAAGAAATAGTATTTGGAATATCTTCAGGATGATTATCAGAATCATACTCAACATTATATGTACAGATAAGTTGATTGCTCTCTTTTACGTTTTGGAACACATATATCTTTTCATATAATATATCATTACATAATACGATAAGTTCTAGAATATCTTCTAGCCTATCTTTTTGGGTGAATGTGCAGAGTAGTTGAGTTTTCATTATAGGTTATAATTCTTTGGTCTGTTGTCTTTTTCTGCGTTCACTAATCTACCGGCTCCAGGATTCTTACTTCTACCATCATCTGAAAACCCGACATCATATGTTGGTATAGCATAAGCCAATGTATCTATACCATCAGAACTACTTATTTTTATTCTTCTTTCTGCAACTAATTTTGATCCGCCCTTATCATTTTTTTGAGACAATACGCTATCATTACCAAAATCCTGCACATCAACTGAATTATTGTAAGCCATATGTGTTAAATGTGTATTAACATAATAACTCTGTAACCTTTGTCTTATTATTTCTTTTTGCTTATTTTCTTCTTCTATAAAAGCAACATACTCTGGATTACTTTCTTTTTTGGGTGTGGGAGCAGCTTTTGCTCTTCTCTTTGTTATTGTATCTAAAGCAACTTCTACCTTTGATTTAGGGTTTTTACTTATAGCAGCTTCTAATACCTCATTTATCATTTTTGAATCGACACCAGCTATTTCGGCTGCCTCCGCTTGTCTTTTTCTATAATCATCGTGATTTACATCATCTGCATATATCTGACTATTTGAACTTGACATATCTAATATAGCTTGTTTTTTCTTACCATCTTCATCATCCATCATTACAGCCTTTTTTATCTTTGAAGTCAATGCACTAGCACCACCCTTACCTTTTTTAACACTAAGACCATCTAATGTTACAAATTTAGATTTGGAAGTTCCTTTACTTATTTGAAGAACATCAACTGTTTCTAATGTTGAACTCTCTGGCAGTAAAACACATTTTCCATCTTCTGTTCCCTCACCATTATTGTGCATCGCGCGAATAGCAGTGTAGACTTCAGCGAAATTAGCCCAACCCTCTTTTAATTTATCATCATTAGCAAACTCAGACATAGTTTCTTCAAAAGCATCAAACCATTGTTTTGGATTATCAAAACCAGCGTCACCACCATTTGGATTAGCAGCTGCGATTGCCCTTAATTTATTTAAAACTCTCTTTGTTGAATCTGGTAATTCTGCAGCAGGTACACCCTCAGCAACATCCTTACTTCCTAACATATCGAAGTGTTCTAACATATTAGATAAAGAAGATTTTATTACTATTTCTCTATTCTTTGGATTATCAGGATAAACTCCTTCATCCATATCAATAAAGTCCATATCACCCAATGCTATTTTTTCAGCTAAGTCTGCCATCTCTCTATTGTTTTGTGCAGCTTTTTTATATTCATCACTACCCTTTTCAAAATCATCTAAGTTTTGTTTGTCTATAGTCAATTCACCTATGCTTACCGAATTTGTAGTTCTAGCCCAATCTTTTAATTCTGATTTAGCTTGTTGTAATTTTTTGTATTCCTCACTACCCCTTTTTATACTCTTTTTACCACGAGCATTCATAACAATCTTTTCAGCTTGCTTTATATCATCAGTTTTTTCTACACCTAAAGTTGGTTTTTGTTCTATAATCTTTGGCTTTCCATTCTCATTATAGATTTGATTTGGAGCAGTTTTCTTTCCACCAAAAGTTGAAACCCTTTCTGTTGTTAGTCCTGATTTTTGTAGGTTTTTGTGAACAGATTTTGATGCACCACTTTGCCCCATTTCAACCTTTTCAGCTTTTTTACCTTTTCCAGTAGTTCTTCTAAAATCACCTTCAAATCTTGCAACATATATTTTATATTTTGGATTTGAAGTTTCTGTTGCTTCTGTAGGTTCTACAACTCTAACCCATTTTGATAAAAATTTAGATTCTTCTTCCTCTAACTCTTCTCCACCAAGAGCTTTGTCCATTATAGATTTTATTTTATCTTTATTTTCAGGAGTGGTTTGTGCTATAGAATCAATATTATTAGCTACTTTATCATAAGTGGTTTTAGAAATCTTTTTAATTTTTGGATCTTCTGTAGTATCTCCATCATCGCTACTTTTAGGTCTTTCATAATCAGGCGAAACACCTTTATTGGAATCAGCATCTCTGTCGAACTCACTTGGCTCATCCAACTTTTCACCATCTTTCTTATCATCAGTATCCTTATCGACTTTTACTAACTTACCATCATCATTTTTGAATGATATACCCTTTTCATTTTCTTTTCCATAACCTTGACCTTTCCAAATCAATCCCATCTTCTTAATTTTTTCTCTGTCTTGTTTGGATAGTGGTTTGTTTTCAGGTGCTTCCATCAGAGTACCCAACAACTCAGCCCTTGCTTTTCTGCTCCAACCAAAATCTTTTAATACTGTTTCTAATATTATCAACTTAGCACTATTCTTTACATCTGGCTTACCATCGCTTGTACGATAAGACCACTCTACTAATATTTTATTTAAGTCTGTAATCATTTAAATTTCCTCGTAATATCTTTCATTTCGTGGTAATTCCATCCTTTTGCTACTTTAACTGGATACTTACCTTTTTGTTCAATAGTACCCTTTACCATTTCAATAAACTCCAACCCATCTTTTATATGAAAGTCAAACAAAAATGAATCATAACTATACAAAATTAATTTACTCTTATAATCTTTAATTTTCGGTATTAACTCTGTAAGCATAGACATATTACTTTCTGTTTCCATTAACTGAATAAGATAATTAAATACCTTATTTCTATTCATATCAGACAGATTTTTCTTATATATCTTCTTATTATAAATATCAGATTCTACGAAATTCTTTGATTTATATCGTTTCCAAACTTCTCCTATATATTTTTCAACTTTTTTGAAGAATGGATTTATTCTAAGAACATCATCAGGTGTGTGCCCATATAGATATTGAAAGGAAAGGGATTTAGCCTCATTATAATCTACACCATATAGCTTAGCCATGTGACTATGAACAGAACCTTTTGGAAATTTATAATCTACCACATCTGCAATCAATCTTAGATGATAAGCATCATAGTCCATCTCAATCAACATACCATCCTTGCCATATCTACTTATAAACTTCTTTCTACTACCATCTTTTTTATTGAGAGCAGCAAAGTTCATACCACCAAATCTATTTGATGGGCGGCCTGTAGCAGTATATGGATTGTATTCTGAATACACCATACCACCTATAATTTTTAGTCCATTACTTTCTATCTTTTGTAAACTTTCTAATACATCGAAGTTGTAAGTTTCAAATACAGACTCAGTAAGTTTATTTCCCATAATAGCAGCCAGTTTAATCTTTTCGTCTACCAGCTTTCTACAATACTCAATATGCTTTACCAAAGGAACTGCACAATTTATATTAGGTGTTTTATAGTGTGTACTATAAAAATATCTGTGTGCGTTGGTGGTTACTTCATCTATTACCAATGGTACATTTTTTTCTAAATAGTAATTCATCTGAACATCATATACATTTTTCCAATCTAAAAAGTGTAGTAACTTTTTTTTATCATAAGTGTAAACTTTTTTTGGCGTATGTGTCTTTTTAATATATTTATTTCCTAAATTAACAGCATCTGAATGGCGAAATGGTAAGATATATTCCTCTGTATTACCATCTAAAAATCTCACATAAAGTAAACACAACTCTGTTTGTATTGGATGGACATTTGGATCACATTGTATTGGTATTACAACAGAGTCATTATTTTTGAATTCTGTCATAAATTCATTCCATTCTTTTGTTGTTTCTATTATTCTCATTTTGTATATTCGTACTCACAAGGAAACATTTTTTGCCCATCTGTATAATTTATTAACTCACTAACTGTAAAGCTTTGTTCGTATATCAATTTTTTGTGAAGTTTCGACACCCCACCACCATCAGGTGCAATTACTTGTAGCCTATACTGACTTTCCCTATCTAAATAAAATTCTTCAAAAAAGTAATTACCATCCATCCACTGTTCTGGTAATGTATCTTTACAAAATTGTATAACACCATCCTTTGTTAGAATATATTGATAGCGAACAGGATTCCCACCCCTTCTAGCTAAGCAAAAAATACCTGCTCTTTCTAAATTATTTTTATCAACAACCAATGTGACAATACCAGTATGTTCTGATGTGACGCTGGTGTTTAATTTTGATTTTGGGAATTGACTACAATGAGGTTCACTGTGACTACGATTTACAGCTAAAATATCATCTGTTTCATTATACAATAAATCTAATTTACGAGCCCATTTAATGCTTTCATAAACATAAGCCTCTATGGATAGTTCGTGTGCCCAAGTAAAATAGGGAGCTACTGTCTTTAAGAAAAAAGCAAACGAATTATTTTTAAACCTTTGTAAAGTATCAGGCCAACCAATAACATCGTGAAAAAAGTCTACTTCACCAATCAAAAGTTCCATACTGATTCCCCATATCAGTTTACTATTTTTGTGGATGTTGTCATTATAATAAATACAATACAATTTTTTGTTACTGTCAATTAATTTATCTCTTACTTTTTTTAAATTATCAACTTCATCATCGTGTAATTCAAAATCAGCTTCCATATAATTAAAATATTTATAACCATTTTTTTTAGCAAACTTAATTCCATTTTCAACATTTTTTAAAGCAGCATAATGCCAAGGATTTGGTCTCATAGCAGCGTTAAATCTTATACCCCTATAATCATCCCAATAACCTTGAGAAGTACCAAAACCAATATAATTTTGGTCGTAAATATTTTTTTTACCTAACTCTTCTTCTGATATATCGGTTTTAATATTTTTTAGTCTGCCTTTAAATGGAGCATAAGGCAAGTCTTTTTTTGTTATTTTTTGATTATTATCTAAATCTACTATGGTGTAGTCCACCTTTTCTTTTATGAAGTCTGGTATTTCACAATGGGTACATATTAAAATATCATTTGGCAATTTTCGTAATTGGTTTATAATATTATCCATCGCTGAAATTTGGATTTCATTATCTGGATGTCCTACTACTATGGATAAAGTTTTTTCACTCATTATTTGTATCGAAAAAAAATGTTTGAAATAATCTACTATTTTGTTTATCTGTTCCAAATCCAGGAACTTTACTACGATGGTAATAACCACCCCTATAAACAATTAATCGATTATAAATATTTCCGACATATGCTGTTTCTTCCCACTCCTTTTTGTTTGTAGTTTTCAAATCAGTATCCTCTGTTCCATTCCAATAATAAATACCTGTATCTTTATGTCTATAAAAGGATGTGCCAGATTCCAAAGGAGCATTAGGTGTTAAGTATAATACACCAGCCCATTCTGTCATATCGTGATGTATCCAAGTTTTATCTTTTTTTGTTGTATATTGAAAAGAGGTGTTGTATTCCTCTGGCCAATGGCTTATTTTTTGTTTGATAATTGAATTTTCAAAAAATTCTTTTAAGTAATTATGGTGGTCTTTATAATATGGCTGTGTCCTAACACCTGGATAATTACCCTTTACATCAAAATCTAATGTAAGGGCGTAATCCCTAACCTCATCAGGATTCTCATAGAAATCATCAAATATATGTAAGCCTTCTAACATTATTACCAGTTATGAGCTTCAGCCCATATCTCTGTAATCTTTGGAAAAGTTTCGTGCATCAATCCTAACATCGATTTAGCATACTCTTGAATCTCTATTTGAGATGTCTTTTCGTTTCTTAACTCAATAAAGTTCATTACTGCCTGAAATGATGCTGTCCAATATACCTCGGTGTATTGATTTAATGGTAAGATGATTCTTGCCTGTTCTTTAGCCATACCAGCATCAATCATTCTATCATACGCCATTTCTACTTGTCTCATATACTCATTAAAAACACTAGTCATTCTTTTTTGTTGTAAGTCATCTAATACACCCTCTGATGCTTGTTTATTATCTTCAGATTGTTTTCTCCAAACTTCAGGTATATAGAAATCTTCTACTGGCACATATCTACCACTTATCTCATTCCACGCGTGATCTTTAGCAGATGAATTAGATGTTGTTTCTATACCAACAACGTGCTTGTACCATTGTCTCATCACAAACTCTGGCGCTTTAATGTGAAATTGAACCTGTAGGTGTCTAAATGGAGAGTAGTGCTTGTATTTTGCCAAATACTTTACCAATCTTCTATCAGCGGCTGACCATACAGATTTTCTTTTACCGAATGAAACACGAGCTGAATTGACGACAGTCAAATCGTTTCCTAACGAATCAACAACCTCAATAAAGCCTTTATCTAAAACTTTATTTTTCATATATAACCTTTATTTTACAATAATATATATTAAATTAATATATCAAAATGTAAATTAATATGAGCTACTTCCGCCGCCGCCTCCTCCAGTAGTCGTACCCGCGCCAGCTCCATAATTTTGATTGCTTGTTTGTTTGACTGGAGCATTTCCTTTACCTTTAGCTTTACCTCCAGTTGATTGATTTTGTGTCTGCGTTTGTGTCGGAGACTCACCTAATCTTTCTCTTATTATTTCTTCGGGAGTTTGATTAACTAATTTTCTAAAATACTGAAATGGGCTGAGTAAACCTTTTATGTTTGGCCAATTCTCTGATGCTAATTCAATTTTTCTACGATTAGCTGCTTCAACCGATTCTGTAGTTCCTGTTAAATACCAAGTCACACTAATATATTCATATAATGGTGAACTAAGCATATCATCTGAGTTTATTTCAAATGGAACTTTTCTTTCATCATTTGCTTTTCTAGCAAAACTTCTAATCATAAACCCAGCTTTATAATCATCTTCTGTTGGTGGTACTATGTTACTCTCCAATAAAATAGGTTCCTGTTTATTCAATGTATTATAATAACCAATTAAATTATTATTTACATCTACAGGATAAATAAGTTCACTAAATACATCGTGTTGAAATGAAGTCATATGATACACGCTTAAATCTTTTGTATAATGAACGTGATAAGGTTTTCCTTTTTTTACAAATTTTCCTTTCCTATCTTTAAACTGAAATTTTTTAGTTACAAATCCGTTTTCTGCCCTCACAGTATTTCTATTGATTCTTTCTACTTGTGGATTTGATAATTCTATACCCTTTCTACGTGATTCATTAATTTTATTCATAAGAAGCAAAGCCTGTGTTGAGACAGTTGTAATCTCTTCCTCAATTTCCTGTTGAGCTTGTTGTTGAGTCATATTCATCATACCTTCTGCTGAGATAGCCATTTTCTACTCCTTATCTATTATCGTATTTTGCTATATATGTTGAACTAAAATACCTACCACTGTTAAGTAGCGAAGCTTCGTTTGCACTTACGATAGAATTATTTGTTTCGCCAGTTGAGTTTGGTGGTTCTATATTATCATCCCAAAAGTTTTGCCTTACTTGCCACGGGACTGGTGTCTCTCCATTATTTTCACCATAAAATACTTCTTGCTTATAATCACCAGTGTCACGTTGTTTTTGAGTACTCGAATATTTAACTCTCCAAAGTGGTATGACTCTGTATATAAGATTATTCTGTGAGCCGCTTTTCTTATAAGTTGTTTTCTGTGGTGCTGGATTTGATTTACGTTTTGGTGCTTTCTGTTTCTGTTCCCTTTTTACCTTCTGTACAGGGGTTTCAACTATTTTAGGCGGTATTGGTGGTGGTGGTGTTGCAGGTGGTTTTGGTTTTGGTGGTGGTGGTGGAATTTTAGCATAACCCACTTCAGGTTTAGTATACTCAACTATTGTAACTTCTTCTACTGCTGTTTGTGGTGGTTTAACTGTTTTTACTATTACTGGCATTGGTATTCGTGGTTGTCCAGGAGATCCCTTAACCACTCTTATTATTTCCATTTCTTTTTCAGGCTCCTCTGCTTCTGTTTCCTGTGCCGGTTGGGGAGCTGGTGTATCTATTCCCTCATCTTCTGGAGGTACACCATTGTTTATTACTCTTGTCTCAAATACTTCTTCAGTAGGTTCTTCAATCGGCAATTCATCTTTTTCAGGCAAAGGTTCTATATAATCTTCTGGATCTGCGCTTGGTTTATAAGCTTCTAAAGGTGGTAATGTAAATGTGTTATTTAAAGTAAATCCACTAAATGCAGAATCTGGTCCTATTACGCCTGGTTGTTCGGGCGGTTTAGCAGGTGGTTTTGGTGTGACTGTAAGAGCTTCTATAGGTTTAGTTTTTACCTCATCTAATGTCAATCCCTTTTCATTTGGAATTGAATTGTACCTCATTTTTGTATTTATTTCTGTAGTCCAACCAGCAGAATCTACCTTTTGATTTAAGCCAAAAATTTGGAAATAAACTTGCGGCCCAAAATTAATTGTATCTTTTTTAATATTAGTATTATACTTAGGTTGAATATAATCGGTTTGGATGACATCACCAGGCATAATTCCACCAGTACCATCTATCTCCAAAGTAAGTTCGGCTGGAATAATATCATCTGAACTAAACTTTCCTCGTCCACCTGAATCATTTAAATAGCTTCTCAAAGCATACTTAGCTTCATCCAATAACATAAATTTATTTAATTTTTCATCGTAATTATAATATTCACTTGCTCTACTACTTTTGCCATAAACATCAGCTGTGTCCGTTTCGATTTCCCAAACCATCTTTTGAACTTCAGTTTCTTTGTCATAATAAACCCTTAATCTTTCTTTTGGTGGTTCTTCCTTTGTAGTACCTGAATTGGTTGCTTCTTCTGATGATTTGTTTCCGGACACCCATCTTTTCCACCAATTTCTATCATATAATGTTTTTAAAACATTAAAAGAACCCTTAGTATTTCCTTTTAATATTTTAGAATTATAGCTCGAATATTCACTACCAATAGTTGTCGCTGTAAATGGTACAGGGTTGTCTATATTATGATCTCCGCTTTGAAAACTTTTCTTTAAACTTTTTAAATATTTATCTTTAAATTCATCAGAACCCTCTTTTAGTTCATCACGTCTGAACAATTTGCTTATTTCAGAACCATTGTATTCACTTTCATTTGTCATACCTTTGTTTTTATTTGAGGCATATAAAGCACTTACAGCCATAGCGTTTGGTATTTTAAATGCTAAATTTTGGCTCTTAACTATACTACCAACATTAAAAGCTGGAAATTTGTAAACTCCTTGAGTCTGAATTGCATGTGAGTTTTCTTTAAACACTGTATAGGTTGGGTTGTTTACATTTGAAGTTTTCTTATCCATAACCTTTATATTAGTAGAATCAAATGGATCTGTAACTATGTCAAAGTTCCAAACACCATTAAAATTCTGATTCATTTGGTTTAGTAATTTTTTTACACCATTTTCTAATGTGCCGGGCGGAGATACATTACCCTCATCTTGTACAGGAGCATCAGGCTTACTCACACCAAAGGCTTCCTGTATTTCCGTAATATTTATCCAAATATTTCTTAAAGCACCCTTTGGCTTTACATCATCAGTATCACCCTCATAAGAAAATGCTCTTATATTTTCATTTGATGCTATAGCTTCATAAGATTTCAGCTTTCTTCTTGCTTTTATAGCTCTTGTTTTTGTCACATTTATATTATCTGGTTTTTTACTACCATAATCACTAATATTGTCTGTTGGTAATGTTTCTTTTATAAAAAATTTGTTTGGGTCTACAGGATGTAAAAATGGTGGATTTCTTATCAGAGCAGGTACTTTTAAAACATCATTGAAATTAGCAGAATCAATATCAGCATCTAAGTAAATTCCTCGTTTTGCAAAGAATTTTCTTTTAGCTGAAAAATTATTTAAACCAGTAAAAGCGTCTATTTGTGTTTTTAAAAATTCAGTAGATATGGGTTCTCCAATTCTATTAGGATCGCTTGTGGAAGTGTGTAATACTGTATCTAAACTTCTAAATGTTAATTTTGCTGCATCATCCTCACCAGCCATAAAAGAAATATATCTATTTAGAAACTGATCTTCAAACCAAGCCCAAGTTACAAAATAATCTATTTTAAAATCAAAATCTGTTTGAATCATTACATTTGGTGATTCTTGATTATCTACAAATACAGCATCACATCCTTTAGATGAATTCATTTCTCCTTGATGTATTATAAACTCTTCATAATTTTCTAATCCTTTTCCATTATTTGGAAAAACTTTATAAAATCCTTCAGCCGTTCTGCCGATTTTCGTTCTTACAGCATTAGCACCATCTTTTCCAAATAAAGCGAAGTACTCTACTTCTTTTCTACCAAATCCTGTTTTGTCTTTCAAACTTTCTATACCTTCGCCTCCAACCAGAGTCTGTCTGTCCTTAAAAACATCTTCGGATTTTAGGGCATGATTTGAAATCCATTCTAATCCAAATATATCGTGATAAATAATTCTTCTTAAATTAATCGTAGCATTTATTAAATTGTCTGGTGGAACATATACCTTAGTATCTGAATTAAGCATAAGAGAACCTGCAGTATTGTGTCCTTTATCTAATGGTATATCAAATAAATTTGCACCTAGTGCTATAATAGTAGTTACACAATCAAATCCCCCATCTGTTCTTAAATCATATGAAAAGTTACTAACATATCCACCGATAGCATCATAATCGCCTTTCATATCTAATATTTTTTCTTGTGGGTTTGCAAATATTTTTTGATTTACTTCAAATTTGCCCTCAGCGGATTTCGTTATAAATGGTGGCACTTCAAAACCAACATAATTAGCATTTACCCATCCCCAATCGACAATCACTGTTTTACCAACACTTAAAAAATATGGTGTTAATTTTTGTAAATCACCTAAAGAATTAACCATCCAATTAACAGTACATTGTCTTATAGCTTTAAATCCACCTTTGTACTCTACCGATATATCTTTTACTCCACCGATTGGTCTAAATTGATTCCCCCCACCATCTATAGCTCTACTAGCATATAAATCAGTTCCGAATTTTAATAAACCATCTTCACCCAACTCTCCACCAGATATAACAATATTATCAACTTCTTCTTTGTTGGAACACATTCTAACAAAGGTAGTTCTACTCATAATGTCTTTTGGTCGTAATGTATTGACTACAGATCCTTCAGGTTTGGTTGGTTGGCTGCTATTTAAATTTTTCCAACCCAAAGCTCTTTCTTTAGATTTTAATTTTTCTTGTATATTTTTACTTATAAACTTTGTAAACATTTTATGAGTTGCTGTTGTGAACGGCTTCTAATATATCATCTATTACTGTTGGTACTCTTAATTTGACATCTGTTCTTGGTGCAATATCACCTTTACTCAATTCATTAGCTTTGGCAATAATCCACCAAAGGTTTGAATCACCATAATATCTTTGTGCCATATTATCAAATCTTTCACCATAAATAGGATAAACAAATATATCAGAATCCTTAATTGGTATGTTTGGAACTATCGTAGGTCTATAATACCTTACATTGTTTTTATCTTTTTCTATTCTTGCGTTTCTATATCTCATAATTTACCTATGTTGTTCTCTCTGCTGCTGGTTGTCCTAACTCTCCGTATAACGGTGTGAAATCTTTATCACCACTACTTTTTCTATTAGGATAATCTGGAAATCCCAATTGACTTTCATCAGTAAATCTAGTTGCTGGATTACTATTACCATCAGGAATCCAATTTATTCCATAGTGCTTTCCTTTTGATGCTAATACGTTATTACCTATGTATTTAAACTCACATTGCGCAGATATGAAATGTGGAAATTGTAATCCATCATTTATTTCCCAAGTTGAAGCATCTTCTACAGTTACAGTTAAAGAACCAAGCAGTCCTGTAACACGATCGAACATATCTCCCATTGTCAAACTTATGAGTGGTGTA